>Ga0136558_1000940_pt1 | contig 15325 bp, 13 predicted proteins | sample AntRauTorckE6833_FD_101391 | JGI IMG/M metagenome (GOLD analysis project Ga0136558, IMG submission 101391) | Saline lake microbial communities from Rauer Islands, Antarctica - Metagenome Torckler E6 #833 | ecosystem: Environmental > Aquatic > Non-marine Saline and Alkaline > Saline | place...
CGACTACTGACTCAGGGAGCTCTTGGATTCGGGGAATCATATATGGAAGGACGACTTCGTGTCGAAGGAAATCTAGAGGCGTATCTTAGGCTTCGACATCAGTTTAAACACGTACGTCGCTCTCTGCGTCTCACAATGGCAACATTACATGCTAGTATGAGCGTTCCTCGTGATAGAAAGAATCAAATTGCGTACCATTACGACGTTGGAAATGATTTTTTCCAAATGTTTCTAGACAATAAATCTATGTCTTATTCCGCAGGGCATTACCAAACAGGTTCTGAAGATTTAGAAAGTGCCCAACTGGAAAAACTTAAACTTATAGGTGAGTGGTTGAACCTTCCTGCTGGCGCAAATGTACTTGACCTAGGATCGGGGTGGGGAGGATTTGCTAGTTATGCAGCAAAAGAACTACGCTGGAACGTTACTGGATTTACATTAAGCAAGGCCCAGTTAAAATATAGCCGAAAACTCATAAAAAATAATCATTTAGATAAGCTAGTATCGTTCGAATATCGAGATATGCTAGGAGGTCTTCCAAAGACTAACTTCGATGCAATAGTTATGATTGAGTCCATTGAGCACGTCGGCAAAGAAAGACTCGGTACTTTATTTCGTCAACAGCTGGAAGCGCTCAAGCCAGGCGGTTCGCTTTATATTCAAGTCACCGGTCAATATAAGTTACGCTCTGCCGATCGCTGGACATTAAAATACGTATTCCCCGGAGGTTACTTGCCATCAATAGGAGAACTTCTTACAGGGGCAGGTGAAGCAGGGTTTACTGTTGAGGAGTTTAGTGACGATACTTCTGATTATCTTCGCACGATAACAGAGTGGATTAAGAATCTAGAGAGCCAGCGTGATGAGATTGAAAGCAAACACGGCAAGCCTTTCTATAGGCTTTGGGAACTTTGGATGCACGGGACAAAGGTAGGGTTTGAGGTAAGATATATAAGTTTATTTCGACTACACCTCCGAAAACCAAAATAATCAGAGACTTACCGTCCTGTGGATTAATATGAGATACTAGTTTATATGCAACCGGAAACAAAAACGGAAGTTAATCAATATATTGCAACTGATCATCCGTTGCAAAAAGTATCTGTATACACCGCCCAAGTTTTTATTTCCCCATTACTTCTGTTGCTGCGGTTATTGATAGTAAGAAATAAGCTACACCGTGATATCGCTGGCCTTGACCTAAATAAAAATGATAGTGGGACAAAATATGTTTTGTATGCTAATCATCAAAGCAGACTTGATCCGCTCATAATATGTGCTGCACTTCCGCTTAAAACTATTCGACAATTGCTACCTTTTCGTTTTTTTGTAGAAAACTCCTACTTTAAGGGTTCCGTGAAAGTTTTTCTCAATATGATGGGTTGCTTTCCGGCTCACTATGAAGCAACTAGAGCCTACGGTCTGGATCGAGCAAGAACTTTGATGTCATCCAATCAAACAATTGTCATCTTTCCCCCCGGTAGGCGAACGCGTGAACACATTGCAAAACCAGGCGTATCTGTGCTGGCTACTGAAGCCGACACCTACTTAATCCCCATTCACCTAGATTGGAAGCACCGCTGGCATTGCGAAGTTCACATAGGCACACCGATCAAAGGCGGTGTTACGCATCCCCCGGAACAGCTAATGCAATATGTGTATGAGCTGCCAGATTAAGTAAACTATCCTCTTGCTGGTCAATTACATACGTCTGATCCTGTCTTCGAACTGAATGCATAATCTCAATAACAGCATCGTGAAGTTCATCAAGTGCATCTATTTTTGTGATTCTTCGGTTGCTCGACCCGAGCATTGGGTCTGAACGCAACTGTTTTAGGGTTTTTGGATTATCGGTTATAACGTGAGTTATGCCTGCTTTGACCATCCAATCTTTAAGGAAGGCAGTTTCCTCTTGTATCACTGCAATCACAGGAAATACTATCCGTCCTTTGCCATGGATAATATTCATCATTTTGTAAACACCAACTTCATAAGAGCAGTCGTTCCCATAAGGAGGTAATAAGATTGCGCCTTGGGACTTACAAATTGCCTCAAGGTCTATATCGTGCACACAGTGCTTAAATGATTGCGCCGTGGTGTTATAGGGGTTGTGCTGATGAGGGACAAAGATTGATATTGGTTTTTTGAACTGCGAAACAACTTTTTCATTCCAAGATTGAGCGTGTGACCATATTTTTGCGATTAGGTACAGCTTGATTTCATCTTGTAAGTCGCTTATGGTCTTCTGGGCTGATTCTTCAGACCAGCTTGAAAATAGTGCATGTTCGGGAAATTCATTCTCATAGTCTTTATTTTTCATATACTTAGCAATATCATAAGGGTAAACACAACCATTTTCAAGTCCTTTTACTGATATTTAGACGAATCGTTTCTCGAAGAAACCGATCACATCAAGCCAAAGGACTTCATGCTCTTTCGCAAATCGTGCAAAACTTAGTGTTTTCTTTGCTTCGGCGAGACGAGACTCTGCTTCTTGCTTGGCGAAATTAATCACTTTATCTTCGGAGAGAATTTGTAATACTTGTTGCTCAACTTTCTCGGCATTGCCTTTACGAGAGAAGAAATTTTGTAATATATACTTTTCTTCTGAGCTGCCATTCTTTAAGACATGTTGCGTTAAAAAGGTATGTTGATGTTCCTTTATATCTGAGTACTCTGGAGTGCCTTCTTCACCTAGGATATCCAATATATCGTCTTGGATCTGGTAAACCTCGCCCATTAATGCACCAAACTTCTTGCAAAAGTTTCCATACTCTTGTTCCTTGTCTGCCAGTGCAGCCCCAATCAGCATTGGGTTGATGAATGTATCGGCAGCTGTTTTAAGTAAATCTCGCCGATTTAGTTCTTCGTCAGGTACGCTCTGTCTAGCCTGAATGCTAATATCAAGCAGTTCACCAGTTACTGATTTACGAGCCATCTCCAAGAACAGAAGCATTAGTCTAGACTTATTCTGGTGCTCAACAAGATTCATAGCCTCACTTGACCATAGCATCATGAGATCACCTATTAGCATTGCGTGAGCATTGGCTTGGTGCATTGCATCACCTGCGAATCCTCTGGTATGCAACTCATCATTCACATACTCCTGTATGGTTTCGATCCCATGTCGTATATCGCCTTTGTCGATAATATCATCGTGAACTAGTGCAAAGGCATGCTGAAGCTCCGATGCCACACAGGCCATCAAGATGTCCTCATCGCCACCGCCAGCCGACTTATACATCAAGTGAAGAGTATATGGGCGTACTCTCTTGCCATTAGACGCAAAAATTTCGTAAACCCTCTCTACTGCTGCCTTAAGAATTTCATCTTCAGAAAGGCATTTAGTTTTTTCCAGTTTCTCACGAAGATATTTGGAGTATGCGGGGTCAAACTTTGCTATAAACTGTTGTATATCCATAGACCCTATATTACAGGCTAGGGCTTAGAAATCACTAGTGTTTTGTATCTTATAAAGTTAAGGCCTAAAAGCGTTATGCCTAGTACTACTGGTATTATTTCAATTTCAAACTCTGATAAGCCTGCTTGTTCTTGGCAAAGCAGTAAAGCCAGAACCGCAACGATGGTAATATTTGCAGCTTTAGCGATTAATGCAACAACTTCCAGCTGCCTACTAATTAGTGGCGTGCTAGCAAGCGTCCACAAAAACATGCATGCCTGAATAAAACCGAGTGTCAGAATAACTGTAATGCCTAGCTTAAACGAGAGTGCATAACCCATAACCGCTAAGGCAAGAAACCAGAATACTCCACTCACGATACAGGTTGTTCGTGCACCGTGACGCAGCAAAAATGTCATCTTGCCATGCTTTTTGTCTCCCTTAACATCCCTAAAATCTTTGAGCAGCAAACGCCCAATGAATCCGAGGTATACACCAAGTGCGAGCAACCAAGCATAACCACTGCTCATACTGGTTGACCAATATCCGAGCGAGAAGGGATAAAAAACATAACCAATTGCTAATACGAACTGGCTGATAATGCCTCTGTCTGATATTCGAGCTGGCTTAAACGAGTAAAGGTAATCCATGACTAACATACCGCCCATAGCAATAACTGCAATTGAGCCATAGAAAGATGCCAGCAGTAGTGCTGCAATACCACTCGCGAAATGAATAGCCCACAGTTGTTTGTATGAAATATCTTTTGTTACTAGTGGTCTATCTTTTGCGTTTTTAAGGTTGATCTCGTCAATGTAACGATCAGCGTAATCGTTTGAAGATGCGGCGTGTATGTACCATGCAGCAATAACAAAGATAGCTAAGATAGTTTTTAAAGTTATCTGTCCGTTAGCAACGCTACCCAGAAATATAAGAGCGTAACAGGTAACCAGTATCTTGAGTCTTACGAATTTAAGGACTGATTTAAGCATACGGGCTACTTTCCTCTAATCCTATTTGGCAAATTCCCCAAGACTACAAACAGCAGTACAGGCCACAGAAACCCGTACTTAAACACAACCACACCGCTTAATGTGGCTAGTATTAAAATATTCAGTATATCTACTCTGTTTATCTTCTTCATCTTGATATACTCAAAGTATATAACGTATGAGTAAAAAACATCTTCTAAAAGAACTTTCAACGGCCGATTACATTACGGTTCTTTCACTATTTTTAATAGTTAATGCTTTTTGGCTACTTTGGAACGGTCAAACCTACTTAGCCATTGCTGTTACATTCATCTCGATGTTCTTCGATTATCTAGATGGCAGGGTCGCACGCAAATATGGTAGTTCAGCTTATGGCAAAGTTTTGGACTCACTGTATGACATCCTCGGATGGGTTTTATTTCCAGCCCTTGTTATTAACATACAAGCGGATTGGGCTTGGTGGGCTGTTATTGTTACTACCCTATACTGCTTATCTTCTGCAATAAGACTTAGTCGGTTCACCGTGGCTGGATATGTAGAGACAAATAAAAGGCACTACACGGGTATGCCAGTATCCTACAGCAGGTACGCCCTATTAGTAGTTTTGCTCGCAGACGCGAAAATATCGGTTTTAATATTTGCGATCATGATCCCATTAATGGTTTCTTCCCGATTATTTAGAAAGTCGCCTCCATTCTTAATGCAAATCAATCTTTTGTACGCTGCTATTTTCTTCTGGTTGTTCCTGAAATGAGTACCGAGATTTCCTTTTTGCAAGCAAGCCTTAAGCAGCTTAATGCTATCACTAACGAAGTTTATAATGAGCAAATTCGTTCAGTTGCTTTGAGTATTTGGCAAAAACATTTGCAACCAGAGAATCCTCAATGGGATTATATTTCTGCTCATCCTTTTTCAGTCAATGATAAAAGTGGTTCAGCTCATGTACTGGCAATGTTTGATAAGCGACTCCCTGATATTGGCATAGTGGGATATTTCGCTTGCACTAACAGTGCAGTGGGAGCAAAGGTATTGGAACAAGCCACGAGTTGGCTTAAGAAAAAGTACGCTATTAATAATGTGTACGGACCAATCAACGGCACATTACCTAGTGATTACCGTCTCAATTTAAACGATGACTTTCGTTTTCCTGGCGAACCAGTTAACCCAGTATGGTACATGGATGCGTTCCGTTTAGCCGAGTTTGAGACATATAACCGCTATGTTTCGGCCAAAGTAAAACACTACCAACTCGTTATGAAACTTGTGAGAAGAAAACCTCCGCGAAAATATACTAATCTCAAAGTTAGAGCATTTGACACCAAACAACATAAACGTGATTTTAAGATATACCACGAGCTTAGAAATGCTATTTTCCCTCCTGAGAGTATTTATTGTCCGGCAATTTCACTGGAAGAAAGAATCTATAATTCACCCGGTAAATTTGATCCAAATTACGTTTATTTTTTAACAGACAAAGACCGTGAAATAGGGTTTATCATGGCTTATGTTTATGAAAATCAGTTAGTGCTAAAGACTATTGGTTTACTGCCAGAATACCAAGGCAAAAAACTTTCTGGGCTGCTACTAAGACCTCTTCATGACCATGCCAGCAAAGAAGGATTAGATACTGTTATTTATGGCATGGTTAGGGTAGGAAACACAGTTTACAAGTCTAGGAGGCCAGGCGTTAAGGCCTTCCGAAAGTACGTAACTATGCATAAAAAGCTATAAAGCAGCTGCTTTATCTTCTGATAAAAGCGGCCATCCTTTACTCAAGACGTACCGCAGCCAATTACCAGCTATTTGCGAGGTAATCAATGCCGTTAAGACTAGGGTCGTATAAAACGCCGCATTAATAATTCCGGCGTCGTAGGCAATACTTGCCAGCACTATCCCGGGTCCGCCGCGAGCATTAAACGTAATTGCTAAGTTAGCGGTGTCCAGCTTGTTAAAGCCAGCCAGTCGCGCCGCTAGACCTATCGACACAATGGCGATCAGTGACGACCCCATCAGAAAACATAGCAACATGACAATTGAGAAGTCGCTATTAAAAACCAGCCGGTAACCAACTAATGCGAAGTAAACGGGTATAAGTACCGCAAATGAAAATTTATGTAGGATTGACAACGCATCTTTAAAGTATGATCTCTCAGATCCACGCGCACCCCCAACCAGGCCAAAGCCAGCCAAGAAAGCCGCAAAGACTAGGTTAACTTGCATAACTCCGGCAAGCCCCACGTACAATGAAAAAATTACCATTGCATATGCAATTGGTGATGTCCTAAATAGTAAGTTCCATCGCCACCTGCGTAGGTGAGCTAGTAGTTTAGGTACTATCGTTAGTCCAGCTGTTAAGTATACAAGGCTTATTACAATGCGAGTAAGCACAGTTCCGGTGGATTCATTAGTCGTCATCGCATATGACGTAGCTACCGCCAGTATCCCCCACAGTGCAATATCTTCTAATACCGCCGCTCCTAGAACAAGGCTGGCAAAACGCGTTTTCATAACCTTGAGATCCTGGAATATACGTGAAATGACAGGTATTGAAGTTACTGCTACTGCACAAGCAAGTATCAATAGTGTCGATATCTCAACTCCCTTACTTCCGGTCAGGGTATCGAGCGGTATGACTGAAGCTAACCCGAGTCCAATCACTAACAAAAATGCCAATGGCTTGCCGATCCCCAAAATAAAAGCGGTAGCTCGCCGATTTTCTTTGGCTAATAAGTCACGAACCTGGCTTCCGGAGAGAAACATTAACAGTAAAATGCCTAGCCAGTACATGAAGCCGAATAAGATAACAGTTGGACTGCTCTTGTCGGCTTGCACATTAAAAAGAGTGTCAAATGCAGAGGGGGCAAGTTTCCCTAGGACAAACGGGCCAAGCATAATACCAGCCAGAATTTCACCAGTCAGACGTGGTTGCTTCAGACGATTAAACACATATCCTAGCAGTTGAGCTGACGCAATTATTATGCCAAGCGCCAACAGTACTCGTCCAATTTCCGCTTCGCTCATGACTCTATAATCTCTACGCTCGAAGTTTGCGTATTTATACGAACGTGCATGCCTGTTTTTAGAATTGAAGTCACGTTCTGAACACCAATAATACTAGGTATGCCAAGTTCTCTAGTCACAATGGCAGCGTGAGAAAGCATGCCGCCATGCTCTACAATGACGCCTTTCGCCAAAGCTATGAGGGGTGTCCAGCCAGGATCAGTATGTTTAGCGACTAGGATGTCATATGGTTCCTTTGGTATTTTAGGCTCGCTCAGCACAATAACCCGGCCTTCAACGGTTCCCGGGGAGGATACGAGCCCGGATAGTGAATCTTTAATAGATGCTTTGGCATCCGTCTTACCGAGTGCCTCAAACTTCTCTATGGATGGCATGCCTTTGGTAATAAATCGCTCAGGCATATCAATTTTTTTAAATTCTTCGTATGAATGGCGGCGTTTTTCAACTCTATTCGGCAGGTCATTAGTAATTAAAGCCCCCTGCATCAGCTGGTAGATTTCCTCGATCTGCAAGTAATATACGTCTGCTTTAGTTTTTATAATTCCTTCATCAACTAACGCTTGCCCAACTTTAGGGAATAGTTCTCGCAAATATCCGTAGGTTTTTCCACGCAGTAACCTGTTTTTCTCACGCAAACGTAGATGATGCTTAAGTCGACTGAGCAATAATCTATAAACGATTCTTTGTCCAAAGTGTAACTGTTTTTTAATCTGATCTTCGGTAATTTTGGAAGTGGACGCACTACTAGCCAGCCGTTCTTTTATTTTTTTCCCATCAAGTTGTACATAAACTTCCATCAGCTTGTAGATACCAAATGGTTCGAGAGTAGGATTCATGGCTTCAATTTTTTGATCTTCCGCAAACCTATGACCAAACACTTGAATATATTTGTTAATAGCTTCTCGTAGTTCAGTGTCTAGCAGATGCTCATCGAGAGCTTGATAGTTTGCCTTCTTAAGCAATTTAAAGGCCATCTCATCGGACTTAAAGCTTTCAGCCAGCTTATACAGCGAAAAGGCTTGCTCGGCACTCAGAACACCACTTATGGATCCGATCATGTTATTGCGCTCGAACGGCTGACTTGGCAGCCATTTATTTAAGAGCTTTTTGAGCCAGCCATGGTAAGTCATAACAAAAAAGTCGTTGTCTACGGTTCGACCAAAGTGCGGAATGATAGTTTGTTCGATGTGGGTATACTGCATCATCAAGAGTTGTGAGTCGCCAGCTCGAGGCATATGAGCTAATTCAGATTCAAGTTTTGCGAACCGTAAATAAAAACGTTTTAGCTCACGATTGAAGAAAATTGTGCGATACAATACCCGCAACATAAATTTAACCTTGAATGCAGTACTTTGTTTCGAGGGTATTTGATAAACTGTCTCCCCCTGGGTAGCTATTTGATCGTCTAGGAATTTTTGATTCCTAGCACTCCCCGGAAATAGAGAGATGAACTTGTACCAACTGAGTAGGTTATAGTACATCTTTCCATTAAAGATACCGATCATTGCATCAAAGGTGCGGTGTTGTGCCTCTAGCTCGTACCATGAAAGGCCAGCGGAATAAGCTTGCGCCTTATAGCCGAGCATGTATCCACGCTTTGCAATTGAGAATGTGAGTGGCAGCACAACCCCCGGAAAACTTTCGGAAATATTCGAACTGTCCCAAAGCCGTAGATGGCTTATTTGAGTAATTGGTCTAGCCTGTAAAATGTAAAGCAGATCGTTTTGGATAGCCCATTCGATATCTTGTGGCACTGCGAACAGTCGTTCGACTTCAAGTGTCATTGAGGTCAATGCTTGTATCTGGACTTCTGTGAGAGTATCAGGGTTTTGAACGTCGCTTTTTCGAGTATAGTTGCTCGGATCTAAGCGGTTTACAAAATACTGCTCAGCTTGCTGGCCTTCTACCACATTCGTGCCTCTGCCCGATGCTGCGTTGATAACCAGCTCATTGCTGCCATTAGCTGGGTTAACACTAAAAATCACGCCAGAGATATCCGGTTCAATAAATTGTTGGACAATAGCATGTATCGCACCTGATTTAGCGGAGTAAGCCTTGCTCTGTTTTGAGTCGAACACCTCTTTTAATGCACCTATGAAATCGTTACTGTTTTGAACATCCAATACAGTCTTGAACTGACCAGCAAATGACTTCGCCCTCGAGTCTTCCTGTGTGCTTGATGATCGAACTGCTACTGCTGAAACATGGTGTGATATTAGCCACTCTTTGAAGTCAGATTGTAGCTTATGCTTCGTGTCCGGGCTATTAATATCGTTTTTTGTGTTAGCAGGTACAACGTAAAATTTAGGCACGTTAAAACCGGCGTCTGCAAGTTGCTCAAGGTTGTCTGCCTTAGGGCCATAAGAAGTACTCTTCAACTTATGCTCCCAAAATTACGCTTAGCATACCGGCGACATACATGGCATTCGCAGCATTTTCTACGTTTTTAGAATTAGCTTTGCTTGGATCTATTGCGTAGTGATACGCAAAGTTCAAAACAAAACCCATAGCCAAAACAGGAATTATGATAAACACGTAATTCTGGGCATGTCCGTTAATTATATAGAATGCCATGATATTGATAATGATAGCTACGCTAGATAAGGCAAACGCCGAGCCTTTAAAGCCTAGTTGCGCTGAGTAGGTGTCGCTAGAAGCATCGCTCCCAGGATACATCTTACGGCCAAGCTCATTTAAGAACACATGGAAGATTGCAAACGCAATAAGCAGAGCATAGCTAATACCCATGGGCTGGAGGATATAAACGGTAGCGAAGTAAAGAATCACTAGCTGAAAGTAATGAGAGAAGTTATAAAGAAAGAAACGTTCACGGAGCCAATCTCTTACGAAAAACTCTTTACGCGTTAGAAACGCGTAGCCTTGTGATGCCAGACCCAGTAAAAATATGCGTGCGTCTAAGAACGATGCGTACAATACAATCTGTGAGACCATGACCACATAAGTTACTTTCTGTAATTCTTCAAGGCTAACTAAGCCTCGCTGTACGGGTCGGTCTTTGCGGAATTCATTATCGTGGTCAAAATCTTTTTTCTCATCCGCTGTCCGGATTTGGATCATGTACAATACAAGGATAGCTACCGCAACTAAGTAGTGACTAAGTGAAGTGTCCGAAAATTTATAAACCACCCCAACACTGATTGCTGCTATAACGGTCACGATTAAAACAGGAACACGCTCCCATTGGTATTCCCATAGGCGAACTATAAGCGGTCGGTTATCTTTTTTGTTCTTTATCATATATCCTTCTTAACCGTAATTAAAGCATGGAACGCTCTTAGATGCCTAAACATATTTCCGGCCTATTGCTCATCAAGAAAAGCCATGAAAGATTCTTTGTTTCCACTAGGGGATATTGAGGGTCGAGCTAGGTCGAGCCGAGCACCACTTCGAATGCGAACTTCTATCATGACTGGTCCATTAATTTTCTTCGTTGCTACAAGAGCTTTTGTAGTTGCATTCGGCTCATGAGCTGAAACAACACGTAAATATCCGCAAGCTTTAGCAACCGCAGGCAAATCGATGTCGAATCCTGCGCTTGGCTGTCCGCCCACGGAGTCATGCAATCCGTTATTAAATACGATGTGATAGAAGTTCTTCAGGCCCTTAGTACCGATTGTAGCTAATGATCCCATGTGCATGAGCACCGACCCGTCCCCATCGAGACAATACACTTTTCTGTTTGGTTTCTGTTGAGCGATCGCCATGGCTATACTCGAAGCATGCCCCATGCCACCGACAATCAATAAATCTCTCCTATGACTTTGCTGCTTCTCGTCCCTATATTCATATAACTCACGGCTTGCTTTACCGATGCTGGCGATAATAATATCTGAATCATCCAAATTATCAACGACACATTTGATCGCTTCTTCACGACTTAATGGGTAATTCGAGAGCGGCCTCGCGTCATATTTGTAACCCTCAAGAGTATCTTTTTCTACCAATAGTGCGTAAGGGCTCTTGGATTTAATACTGTGACTGACTGACTTCTCAACTTGTCGTGCCGCTTCATTAGGTCGCCGCGACAACACAACATAAGGAATATTTAAAATTTTGAGTAAGTCGCCAGTGATGGCACCCTGTTTGGCGTGTTGTGGCTCGTCTTTTGTGCCCGGCTGTCCTCTCCAGCCAATGAGTAAGAGCATGGGAATACTCAATACTGATGAATCTACTAATGATACCAAGGGATCGACGGCATTACCTAGTCCAGAGTTTTGCATATAGACTAGCGGTATTTTTGCAGTTGCCGCGTGGTAACCAATTGCCAAACCAATTGCATTGCCCTCATTCGCCGTGATTGTATGATGCTCCTTGGCGTTGGCTTCGAGGAAAAGACTAAAGGGACTTACTAATGAATCTGGCACTCCACAAAAATAACTTACCCCGTTTTCAGCAAAAGAGTTATACAGCTTTTCACTAGATAATTTTTGTTCCTCCATGATTTATGAACCAGGAACCATTTTCAAAAAATCTTCAATCGGTGTACTAAATTCTTCGACTTCAAAAGCGCGATCTTTGTCTAGTATTGTCAACGCAGCACGTTCCATAGCAGGATAAGCTGCCCGAAGCAGATGATTGGCATACACAACAATGTTTGCGCCCCAATCTGAGAGTTCCTTGTCGGTTATCTTGTTGTACGAAGTTGGTACGAGCATGAGAGGTTTTCTGCTCTCTAGTTTGTTGTAGGCCTGGGCAAACTTCTTTATGTCGGCACCGGTTTTATCTTTTGAATGAATCATGATTGCACTTGCACCAGCATCTAAATATGCTTGAGCTCGTCTAAGAGCATCGTTTTGACCTTTACCCAAGATCAAGCTTTCTATTCGAGCTATGACCATAAACTCTTCTTGGATTCTGGCATCTATGCCAGCTTTTATCTTAGCTGCAAAAACCTCTACATGCTCTTGCTTATGATCGTCGGGATTATCATGCAACGAATTCCTTTTCAAGCCATTTTTATCCTCAATCACAACCGCTGAAACACCGAGCCGCTCTAAAGTTCGTACAGTATGAATAAAATGCTCCGTGTGACCGCCTGTGTCACCGTCAACAAGTATTGGTTTTGTGGACACTTCGATGATTTCGTTAATAGTTGCCAATCTAGAGGTACGGTCAATCAGTTCAGTATCGGGCTTACCTTTAGCTATTGAATCAGTCAAACTGCTTACCCAGATTGCATCAAACTGTTGAAACTTGCCACTATCGTCTTTGATTCGAGTATTTTCAACAATTAATGCACTGATACCGTTGTGTGCTTCGAGAGCTCGAACGGTCTTTTTAGAATTCAATAGCTTTTCAAGCTGGATCAAGCGATCAGCAGGCGATATGCCAACTGATTTCAATTTTTGCTGTAGTTCAGTACTCGATACACCCTCTGTGTAGTTAAGCTCAACTAACTCACCACCCCACTCTGCGATTGTGTTTACGACTTGTGCTCTTGCATTTGTAGACCAGTCGTTACCATGTACTACATAATTTGGCTTAAGTTTGCGGAGGTTGGGTCTATAGTCAGCAGTCGGCTGGGGAATAACCTGATCAACGCCTTTGATATTATTGACCACCTCATACCGTTGCATGTAGTTCATAAGAGGAAGTCGTTTTTTGCTGGCGATCGCTTCGTCGGTCAATAATCCAATGACAACTTCACCGAGGTTTTGGCCTTCCTTGATAATGTTGAGGTGTCCAGGGTGCACAATATCAGCACACATTGGTATATAGACGATTTTTCTATTTTTCTGCACTCTATCCTCGCTCATATATAAGTTTCATTAATCTTAGAATAACAGATTACAGCCGAGCCCGAGAGCTCGGCTTTTGCTTACCTCTTTGTTTGAATTTTAATTATAGCAGTGTACAGTTTGGATATTGAATTTTTATTGCCAGACAAGTGATTTAAACTAGAAGACATTTATCCCAGTTGACGAACCAAAAAACTCATCATCAGAAGCTGTAGCAGCGTTGTATCTACTGCCCCGACCGTAAAACGACCCACCACGCAGATTACGGTCAAATGGCGTACCTTTGGTTGAACCTATGGTCATGCCCGAACCTTTATTCTTATGTTCCATCAGGTAGATGATGCCCAGTGTTAAGGCATCGAGCAGGTCGTCGCGTTCTACACCGAAGCCTACAACTTGCTGCAATAGCTTTTTACAACCTTCGTAGGGAAACTGGACAGTGCCGTTAATGATCCAGTAGGAGGCCACTTGCAGGCGCTCTTCTTTGTCCCGGCCATTCAGCGGGACTGCCTCAGCCCGCATATTTTCTTGGCTCAACATTTCAATGATTGCCCGTTGCATGCCAACATCTTCTATATAGATGTCAGCTGAGGTGTGTCGCGCCTTCAGCGAAACTATGTCCTTGACGGTTTCACTATACAGGTTTCGCTTGTTGATCGGGTACGGATGCACGTAGATCTTAGTGTTTTTACCATAACCATGTTTTTCCAGCACCACGATAGCGGTATAGTCAGCCGAAGTTTTCTTGGAAATAGCTAGGTCAACACAGATAGCGATGCGGTAGCTACCGCCTGCCAGCCAATCAGGTATTTTGTCGTAATAGGTAATGTTCTCTGGTTTAACGATCTGCATGTTGTCCGGCAGGATTTTCAGAAGGTACTCACGGTAGTATGCCCGTTCACTTGGTGCTTCGGCTTTTTCCCGCTCAACCGCCTGCGGTGTAGGGTATTTGCCTGGCCACAAGCAATTACCAAGCTCATCTAGTAACGGGTATTCCTTAAAGATAAACCGTTCAGGTTGTCGATCACTAAAAGCTTTCATACGCATCATGAGCGAGTCGGTGTGCAACAGGTTACCGATTAATACGAACTTGGTGCTTTGGTCGCCAACTGGCAAAATTTCACTGGTATACCAGTCAAAGGTCTTTTCACGACCCTCGCTGGTTTTGACCGATTGCAGGTCTTCAACGTCATCGGCTATCACAAGATCTGGGCGATGCGAGCCATGCCGAGTACCACGGATGCTTTGCTCGCTAGACACGGCACTAATACGCGCTTCGTACTTTGGCAGTACCAGCGACATCGAACCCCATTCGTCGCTAGTTTCTTTTAGCGGCCCAAAGTCATTACGCAGTAGTTCGTTACTATCGAACTCCTGTTTAGCGTTGGCAAGGTGCTTACGAGCCTGGACTTGGGTCTGGCTGGCAATCAAAGCGTATTTCTTCTGTTGTTTGCCAAGTATTGCCCACATCAGGAAGAAGGTGGTTACAATGCTAGATTTACCGCTGCCACGAAAACTAACGATGCCAAGGTGTCGAATGTCAGGGTCTTCCAGTAACATATACATTTCCCGCTGGAATGTGGCAGTCTGGTATTCAAAATACCCCGGGAAGTAAATGTGGGCGAAGTTATATACACTCTCGCGGGCAAGTTTAACTCTTACGCTACGTTTAGTTTGTATCTGTTGCCATACTTCTGGTGAAAATGGTGATTCAGGACTCATCGGGTGTCTCACTTTCTGCTAGCAGTAAGCCAGCATTTTTAAGAGCTCGTTCTATAAGCTCGGTTTGTTCGGGTGTCAGTTCATCGGCTTGGTGTTTAATCCTGCCGTCAACCCTGACTCTAGTCTCGTAGGCTGGATGTCTATGGTTTAGCCAATAGAACACCGCTGTCAGGTTTTGGTTCTTTATAGCTGTAATTAACATCGACTCGGCGTATTCGTTCATTAGCGTTACGCCGTTATCGATGGCTTCGTCTACAGCTTCTGCAAACTTCGGGTCGGTTGCTTTCCATCTGTAGAAAGTCGATCTGGCAATACCTACTTTTTCCGTGGCAATCTGTACGATGGGGTCTTCTTGAGCTGTTCTAGTAACAGCTCTTTTTGCTTACTGGTCTTCATAGTTAGCCTCCAGTAGCACAGCTTTGTTACCGTTC
>Ga0136558_1000942_pt1 | contig 15323 bp, 14 predicted proteins | sample AntRauTorckE6833_FD_101391 | JGI IMG/M metagenome (GOLD analysis project Ga0136558, IMG submission 101391) | Saline lake microbial communities from Rauer Islands, Antarctica - Metagenome Torckler E6 #833 | ecosystem: Environmental > Aquatic > Non-marine Saline and Alkaline > Saline | place...
AAATTGATAAAAGAATGGAATAAAACAGGACGGAGGACAGAAAAGAAGCATCAGACTCCAGGTCAGGTAGTAATGTCGCTTTAAAAAGCGGTCGATATTATCGACCGCTTTTTATTTTTGTTTTAGTAGGTCAATTGCATCTTCAAGAGTAAGGTTTTCGGTTTTGATGTTGTCTGGAATACCGATTCTTTTAAAACCTTTCTTTAGGTAACGGCCAGATTTAGATTCAAAGACGTTTACTAACTTCTTCGTATTGGGATTTAGTCCTAATTCCTTAAGTAATTTCTCACCTTTACGAAGTTGTTTTGGTTCCTTCAAAATTTCCATGGCTCGTTTGTAGGTGATGGTATAAGGATCATCACTCTTTCCTTTAAGAGTACGGAAATCTCCAGCATGAGCAATGTAAGGGCCGTATTGTCCAGAGTTAGCCATTACCGGTTCACCAGTGTCAGGATGTTCACCGAGTTCACGAGGTAAGAGTAGGTACTTAACTGCATCTTCAAGAGTGACGTCTTCTGGTTTAGTGTCAGGCGGTAGCGTGGCGCGTCTTGGCTTCTCTAATTTTTTACCTTTTACCTTTTCAGGGGTTTCACCAAGTTGTACGTAAGGACCAAAGCGACCATTTATAACAAACACTGGTTCGTCAGTTTCTGGATGTCTGCCGATTGGTTCTTCTGGTTTTACTTCAGAGCCGTCAATTAATCTGGCTCCGTTGCAGTCAGGGAATCTGCTACAAGATAAGAAGGTGCCGTTTCGTCCGAGTTTTTTTACCATATCAGCCTTACAGTCTGGACAAGGAAAGCCTTCTGGTCCAGGCCCCAGGGTAGTAAGTTTTTCAATGTCCTCTTTAGCCTCAACGTCTTTTTTGAAAGGAGTATAGAAATCACTAAGGGTTTTTTGGTAAGAACGGTCGCCGGTTGCTATGTCGTCTAATTGGTCTTCCATGTCACTGGTGAAATCGTCATCAATATACTGGATGAAGTGTTTTTCTAGGAAGGTTGATACCACATCACCGGTGTCGGTAGGAATCAAAGTCCGACCCTCTTTTTCGACGTAACCTCTTTGCACTATAGTGTTCATGATTGAGGCGTAGGTTGAAGGACGGCCGATACCGCGCTTTTCAAGTTCTTTAATCAGTCCAGCTTCGGTGTAGCGATTTGGCGGTTGGGTTTGTTTAGCTTCTACAATTACTTCCTTGCAGGTTAAATCATCGTCTTTGCCTAGTTTTGGCACCTCGGTATCTTCACCTCGAGCTCGAGTGTCTACTTTTAACCAGCCATCAAAAATCACTCTTGAGCCATTAACACTAAAGTCAGGAATGGCTTCTTTACTATTCTTTACGTTAGCCAGAAGTTTAGTGCGTTTAAGGGTAGCGTCGGTCATTTGCGAGGCGACTGTTCTTTCCCAAATCAACTCATAAAGCGCCTTTTGGTCACCGGTTCCGCCAGCAGTATGTTTACTCACGTTCGTTGGTCTAACGGCTTCGTGGGCCTCTTGAGCTGACTTACTTTTAGTTTTATAGCTTCTTGGCTGAACGTATTTCTTGCCAAAATCTTTATTTAGTAAAGCGATGATTTGCTTTTGGGCTTGAGCACTTAGGTTTGGACTATCGGTTCTCATATAAGTTATGTGCCCCGCTTCGTATAATTTTTGGGCGGCTCCCATGGTTCGCGATGGGGTAAAGCCAAGTCTAGTCGAGGCAGTTTGTTGGAGGGTTGAGGTTGTAAATGGTGGTTTAGGAGCTCTTTTAGCTTCACTTTCTTTAACCGCTGTAATCAGCCAATCGTGCTTATCACCAATTTTTTTGATTCTGTCCGCCTCTTTTTGTTCAGTAGGTTCCTGGCTACAAATAAAGGGTATGGTAGTTTTTTGCTTTATTAAGTTAGCGGTTAATACAAAAAAGTCATCAGGAATAAAAGCGCGTATTTCTCGCTCGCGTTCCATTACTATGCGGAGAGCCGGAGATTGAACTCTACCTGCTGACAGACCGTAACGTACCTTTTTCCAAATTAACCCAGATAGGTCATATCCGACTAATCTGTCGAGTACCCGACGCGCTTCTTGGGCTTCTTTGAGATTGATATTTATGTCTCTTGGATGCTTCATGGCTTCCAGAATGGCGTCCTTGGTGATTTCGTTAAATGCTACCCGTTTCAATTTAGTATTTTGCTTCCTAATTACTTCCGCTACGTGCCAAGCTATGGCTTCTCCTTCGCGGTCGGGGTCAGATGCCAGAATAACCTCATCGGCTTTTTTAGCAGCATCCTGTAGGCCTTCGATTACCTTTTCTTTTCCTGGAGATACAATGTAACGAGGAATAAAACCGCCTTCAATATCAACGGCATCTTTATTAGTTTTCGGTAAATCACGAATGTGACCGATTGAGGACATTACTTTAAATCCCGTACCTAAATATTTTTCAATCGTCTTTGCCTTAGCCGGTGACTCAACGATTACTAGAGTTTGTTTTGACATTTTTGACATATTTATCAGTAACAAATACTAGCACGAGAAGATTCTGTCAACTCACAAACCTGATTATCTTATCGGCCGTCGATAAATATTTTGTTCTGAAAAAATCAAACCCTTAATTTCCATCATCATTAATAATTGACTGACGGCCGGAGTTGGTAAGGTTATTTTTCTAATCAATTCATCTTTATGAGTAGGTTCATTAAGTATTTCAATAATCATTAATTCTTCTGGGGATAAGCCTGATTTAGGGGGTTGGGTCTCTTTGGTTTCAGTTTGTATATTTAGAGCTTCTAAAATGTCCCTCGAGCTGGTGACTGGAATGGCCCCGAGCTTGAGGAACTGGTTAGTGCCGATGGAATTAGAAGAGAATATGCTCCCTGGTACAGCCAGCAGGTCTCGGTTATAGTCCACGGTCATTCTGGCGGTGATTAAAGTGCCTGAATTCTCGCCAGCTTCAACGAGAAGAGTAGCTTGGCTAATGCCGGCTACCAAACGGTTTCTTTGCGGAAAAGACCAGTGAGTTGCTCGAAAGGTGGGCTCAAACTCAGAAAGTAAACCACCACCAGCCTCGAGTATTTTGTAAGCTAAACCTCGGTGTCTGGCTGGGTATATAACCTCATCTCCTAAGCCTCCCCCAGGGATAGAGAGCGTGTAAAGATTATTTTTTAGGGCAGCCTCGTGAGCCAGTGAATCAATGCCAAGAGCTAATCCGGAAACAATTCCGACTGGATAACCTCTCAGGCCTGATACCAGCTCCTCAACCGCTTGTTTGCCATAGCTAGTGTATTTACGAGAACCGACGATAGCTAATAAAGTTAAATCTCCTGAAGGTAATGAACCTCGGTAATTTAATTCGGTAGGAGGTTGAGGTATTTCCACTAGAGCTTTTGGAAATTCCCCGGCCACTAAATCAATTATTGGATACTTCATCTAAAAATTTTATCATGTCATGGTTTATGTCAGTAATTTATAATTACTCTATCTAAGCGTATGTTAAAATTATAAATAATAATTATGGCTAGCAACGAAAACCTCAGACAAAATAATATGGAGGGTTCAGCAATAGAGCAGGAAGACTTTGATGAGACTCTCAGCACTGAGGCAATAGATAGAGAAATAAAACGAATTAATGAGCGTCTTAGATGCGAAGAGATAGCTTTAGATGAGGCGATGAAAATCAAATCTAGACTAGAAGAAAAAAGAAGTCAGGTTGAGTCGGGGAGTGAAATAGGGGAAAACATCCTTAGAAATATTGATGATACTGAGGATAATCCATCAAGCCAAGAAAAACAATTTACCAAAGGTGAGTCAGAAGAGTCTAATTTTGACGAGGAGGAAAAAGCTATCAGTGAAATGAGTAAGGAAGAATTAGAAGTAAAACTTGATGAAATCGGCGAACAAATCACTCAAGGCAAAATTAGTAAAAACGAAGGTATCGAATTACGTAAGCCATATCGTAGCGAATTAATAGAACACATAAGAAAAGAAAATACCTCAAAAGATATTGATTTTGGAGAAGATCAGCCTAAATCAAAAAATGAAAGCAGTGTCGAAGAAAAGGACGTGACAAATTCTGAGGAAGACTTTATTGGTCCTAAGGTACCGAATAATATTGTCACAGAAAAAGCTGAGCAGGCGAGCTCAGAATCAAGGAAAGAAGCAGACCTAGAAAATAACCCTGAAGATTCTGAGATAAAAGAAAAATACTTAGGTTTAAAGAGAGAGTTCAAAGAAGCAAAAACAGAATTTCAAAAAGTACTTAAAGCTGACTTAGAAAATAACGGGTCACTTTTTAAAAAGTTTGGTTTTGGTCGTGAGAACATGAGTAAAACTGTTCAAGAACAATATGACTTGATGATGGAAACAAACGCTAAATACATGCAGTTTGCCGAATCTAATGGAATTTTTGACAAAATTAACGAACGGCTTCACCGAGACTCTGAAAAGTCTATTGTCGAACTCCAGTCAAGTTTAAAAAAAACAGGTATCACTATTGATGAGTTGCGTGATATTAAAGAGAGAGAAGATGTAGATATTTTAGCTCAAAAACATAATCTAACCGAGAGGCAAGTAATAGACTTGTTAGAAGAGTCAAGCAAAACTCACAAAGAATATGACGTTAGAATAGGTATTCAAAATCGTCACGTAGTAAATCCAGCCAAAGAGCGTCTTAAAACCCAGTCTCTTAACCTGCCGCCATTTCTCTCTGAATTAAAAAATATGATAACGGATAAGACTAGTAAACATCCTAAGGTTGCTAAGGTGGCGGTGGTGGCTTTTGGAACTACAGCGGCTGTTCTAAACCCTTTTGCTGTGCTTGGTGGTTTCGCCACCAGATATACGGGAGAAAAATTGTTTATCAATAAAGCCGAAGCTAGAGTAAAAGCTTTCAGTGACAAATCATTAAGTAATTTTTACACAGAAAATTCTGATAAAATTGATTTAGAACAACTAGAAAAAGAATATTTTAAAGGTATTAGTGATGTTGATAAATACAAGGTGAGAACCAACGCCGTGGCAGCGGGAGTGGCCCTAGGGTCAGCTGTTGGAGCTGAGGCCCTAGGTCTAGATACTCCACTTGAGAAAATTATGTCATATGGGGCTCCGGACAATTTACCTACAGGTGATACCATCACCACACTAAATTCGGACGTAGTAAACAATATTCCACCATCGGCTGAGGAGTCAGTAGTAAGTGTGGGTGGTCAGGATTCAATACCCACTGAGTCAGAAATAGAAATTTTGGCTGGGGAAAACACTAATCTTGAAGCTCGAACAGAGTCAGTCGATTCAATAAATGAAGGTCAGGATGAAGGAGGGGCCGAAATGTCACCAAGAGAGCAGGAGTCCATTGCAACCGCTTCTGTAGAGTCGGCAGACACAATGCCAACTTTTGAAACTCATGAAGTGGTCAGGGGGGATACTCTGTCAGAAATTTTATTTTCTGACCTCGAAAAAGCCGTAGAAAGTGGCAAAATAGAATTACCAGACAGAGTGGTAGGAGAAGGTGGATTGTCTAGCTATATGTACGAACGTTTTCCAGAATTTACCGGAGCTGAGGGGGTAGAAGCTACTCTATCACCCGAACAGTGGAGAGCGATTGGAGTGGATAGCGGAAATCCACATTTGATTTATCCTGGAGAAAAAATTGATATTAATGCCTTAGTTGAAATCATGAATGGCACATCTCCAAAAGAGGTTATTGACGGAATCGCTGTTGATGGCATTAATATAGATTCCCCAGGGTTTAAGGATGTTCCGAGTGAAAATTTGCCTACTATGTACGATTACGGCCAGGGAGACATCGAAGGACTCCATGACCTAACTGATGAACCAAAGACCGTTAGTGACAATCTGACTACTCCAACTAATCCAAGCGCATCACCACATGTGGCCGTAGAAGCTATGGATATCAAGGATATAAATGATTACTATACCCCAGAAGTGTCGCCTGAAAAACTATTTACCATGTCTGAATCTGCTCAGAACTTAGTTAGTGAATTTCTTGAGCCAAGTACTGCTAAAGAAGAGATTTTTTATAAACTGGTTGGAGGAGTAAAAGAAGGTGATATTGTCTTACCCAAAGATATGGTGGTTGACGGTGTTGATTATCGAGAAAATATCATGGGCCTAGTTGAAAAACGTCTACCAGAATTATCTCCAGAAAAATATCCTGATATGCGGCCGGCTCTAAGAATAAGTGAGTGGACTGCTCTTGGGGTTCCAGATGGTGATCCTGCAAGGGTTGAGATGCAAGAAGGGGATAAATTAATGACCGGTCGTTTGATGCAATTTGTTCTCAGTGGTGACAAATCAGTTTTATTCCCTAAATCTTAATTTATGTCAGAAAACCAAGAAAAAACAGTTTTGGAATTGATGAGGGTTAACGAACTATCAGAAAGTCAGCAACATGAAGCATTAGAAAAATTCGGTAACTTAATTATTGAAGCTTCGGTGGGTCAGTTACTGTTAAGTATATCCGAAGAGAAAGCTGAAGAATTAAAAGTCTACATTGAAAACGTTAATGAAGAAGAAGATATCTTTGCTTATTTACTCAGAACCTATCCCGACTTTCAGTCAATAGTCGAAAAACAGGTCGCTGCCCTGAAAACAGAAATAGAAACCTTATATAAATAAAAATTTGAATTGATGAGCTTTTACATGGTTTCATGTATAATCTGACCTATGTTAGATATTAAATTTATCAGAGAAAATCTCGAAGTGGTGAAAATGGCCGTCACCAAAAAACACATGAACGTCGACCTAGACCAGTTGATTAAGGTTGACGATAATCGTCGCAATGTGATGCAGGCTATCGAAGCTAAGAAGGCTGAACAAAATCGTGTGTCAGACGGTATTCCAGATGCTTCTTCTGAAGAACGAGCAAAACTGATTGCTGAAATGCAAAATCTAAAATCAGAAATTCAAAAAGACGAAGAGGCGATTAAGCCAATAATTGAAGAGTGGCAAGCTCTAATGTTGCAGGTACCTAATGTGCCTGATATGTCTGTTCCAGATGGGGAGAGCGATGAAGACAATGAAGAAATAAAGACATGGGGAGAACAAAAGAGTTTTTCTTTCGAGGCCAAAGATCACGTTGAGCTAATGACCAGACATAACATGGTTGATTTTGAACGTGGAGCCAAGGTGCATGGTTTTCGTGGTTACTACCTTCTTGGTGATGGCGCCAGACTGAGCTGGGCGATATGGAATTACGCCAATAGCTTTTTTCAAGATAAAGGTTTTGTACCGATCATTCCCCCAACCATTGTCCGCAAGGCCAATTTGTACGGTACTGGTCATCTGCCAAACGAAGCGGATGATGTTTATAAGACCCAAGATGAGGATTACCTAATTGGCACAAGTGAAGTTTCAGTAATGGGTTACTATTCAGACGAGATTATTGATAAAGCGTTATTTCCAGTAAAATTCCTTGGTTTTTCTCCTTGCTATCGACGAGAGGCAGGTAGTCACGGTAAGGATACTCGCGGTCTGATTAGGGTTCACGAATTTCAAAAACTTGAGCAGGTAATGCTATGTGAAGCCTCGCACCAGACTAGTGTTGAGTGGCATGAGTGGTTGAATCGAAACACTGAAGAATTTATTGAATCACTCGGTATCCCTTATAGAACAGTTATTAATTGCGGAGGTGACCTTGGTCAAGGTCAGGTAAAAAAATACGATATTGAACTATGGGTTCCCGGAGAAAAAAAGTATCGAGAGATTAGTTCAGCTTCATACTTCCATGATTTTCAAACTAGACGTTTCAATATTCGCTACCGTGACGATGACGGAAAAACTCGCTATGCTCACTCATTAAACTGTACCGCTATTCCTACGCCCAGAATCCTGGTTTCTTTGATGGAAAACTTCCAACAAGAAGATGGTAGCGTTGTTGTTCCTGAGGCTCTTAGAACTTTCTTCGGCAAGGAGCAGATAGGCTAATTAATTAGCGTGATAGGATAATCTCATGCCAAAGCATAAGCGTAGAATTAATCCTGACACACTCGTCTTCCTTAAACAGGTGGGAATTGGTGCTCTAGTACTCTCTACGGCAGCATTGTTAATTGTTGGTATTTGGTACGGCTCTAGAGTTGAGGCGTTAACCTTAACGACAGTTGAGGTGAACGGAGGAAAGACAATTGAACATAAGAAAATTATTGATCAAGTACAGAATGGCTTAGAAGGTTATTATATTGGTTTGGTGCCCAAGCGTTTTGCTTGGTTTTACCCACAAGAATCACTGGTTAATCGAGTGGCGGAAATAGAGAGGGTACACAATGTATCAGTCGAGAGAATTAATGGTAAAACTTTAGAGGTAAATTTCTCAGAATTTAATCCCCAAGCTCTATGGTGTGAGAGTGTAGAGAGTGACAATTGTTTGTTCTTAGACAATGAGGGTTTCGCCTTTGCTAATGCCCCTAGGTTATCAGGCGGAAGTTTGGTTAGATTTGTTACTTTAGGTCAAGATATACAGGTCGGAGCCAATATTACTGATTTCGATAATTTCGCTTCTCTGCTTGAATTAGTTGATTTATTAACTGAACGAGAATGGTTTGTCTCTCACGTTGAGTTTGATGTGATGGGAGATGTGTTTGTGGTTCTAAGCGGAGGTGGTGAACTTAAGGTAAACGGCGAAGAGTCACCTCAGATAATGATTAATAACTTAATGGCAGTAATTTCTTCACCAGATTTTTCTCACTTGAAGCCGGGTAATTTTCAATACATTGATTTACGGTATGGAAATAAAGTATTTGTTAATGAAGAAGAAGTGGTCGTACCAGAAGAGTTTGATGTCGTTTCAACTTCTACCTCAAGTGCCACCACAACACCTTTTTGAAACTTATTATTGTGCTATAGTCTCCGAGTTAATTGAGTCTAGAGACTACTGGTCCAAAAAACTTTGCCTACAAGGAGGCTGATTTGGAAATGATTATAACTACTCCGGGACCGATTATTTTTTACTTATGAATTTTTGGCAAAAATTACCAAAACCCTTTATGGCTATTGCTCCAATGGCTGATGTTACTGACGCTCCCTTTCGTCGCATGATAGCTAAGTACAGTGCTCATACCCGTTCCGATGGCAGTATTGGGGGGGCCGACGTTACTTGGACAGAATTTGTAGCCGCTGACGGTCTGGCTCGAGCTACTCCTGAGGGTAAGGAGAAACTAATGAAAGATTTAATATATGCCGAAGAAGAAAGACCGATAGTGGCTCAGCTATTTTCTAGTAATGAAGAACACATGGAGTATGCCTCTAAGCTATGCCTGGATTTAGGTTTTGATGGAATTGACATAAATATGGGCTGTCCAGATAAATCGATAGAAAAACAGGGTTGTGGTTCCGCTATGATTAGGACACCAGAGGTGGCTCAAAATATCATCAGAGCTGCCAAACGAGGCGCTTGCTCAGACAAGAGTGATGGAATTCCGGTTTCGATAAAAACTCGTCTTGGGTACAACCAGGATGAGTTAGAAGAATGGCTGCCAGTCATATTGGGAGAAAACCCGGCTCTAGTTACCATTCATGCCCGGACTCGAAAAGAGTTAAGTAAAGTACCAGCTAGCTGGAATCGGATTGAGGAAGCGGTTAAAATTAGAAACAGGATTAACCCCGGAGTATTAATCGCAGGTAACGGTGACGTATTATCTATTGCTGATGCTCATAAAAAACTAAATGCTACAAAAGCTGATGGTGTAATGATTGGCCGGGCTTTATTTGGTAACCCCTGGTTTTTTCATCCCGAGAAAAGACTGCCTGTTCACTTAAAAGCTTTGCCAACCAAAGGAGTTAATCGAGATACTCTCTACGAAGAGACGGTGGTTTTGGAAGGGGTGGAATATATCTCTCTAGAAGAACGTTTACGAGTTCTGATAGAACACTCACATTTATTTGTTGAATTGTTGCCATTTAAGAATTTTGCAGTTATGAAAAAACATTATAAAGCTTATGTTAATTCTTTTCCTGGAGCCGCAGAGCTACGGGCTGAGCTGATGGAATCTTCTTCACCAGAAGAAGTTGAGACGATTGTAAATAATTTTTTGCGGTAAGTAAGATTGTCTGCTGTGTATAGTTCGACTATCTTAAAGTTGAGAGGCTGATAAACTTAAACCTATGAACGAAATTTTGCACGCCAATGTATTTTTTATAATAACCAGCATTGCTACAGTAGTGTTTTGTGTTCTGACGTGCGTGATTTTGTATCATGTGATTAAGATTGTTAAGAGCATACGATTGATAATTGAAAGAATCGAATCTGGTAGTGAAGTGATTGCTAGAGACGTAGCTCAGGTCAGAGAGCTGGTAGCCAGTGGCGGACTGATGGCTAAAGTAGTAAAATTTGCTATGGGAATGAGAGGTTCTACAAGTAGAAGAAGAAAGTCTAAAAATAAAAATTAAATTAGTTATTATGCCTAAGAAAAAGAAAGCACAAGAGATGACATCTTCACAGAAGATTAGTTTTGGAGTTGGTCTAACGACTGCTGCAGTTGCAGCCGCTGGGACTTATTTCTTATACGGTAGCAAGAATTCAACCAAGAATAGAAAGATGGTCAAAAGCTGGATGTTAAAGGCCAAGGCAGAAGTTTTAGAACAGCTTGAGGATGCTAAGGAGATGACTCAAGAAGAATATCTTGAACTAATTAATAATGTCGCCGGAGCCTATGCAGGACTCAAGACAGCCAGTCAGGTAGATATTAGAGAATTTAAGTCAGAAATGAAAGACCACTGGCACCAGATTGAGAAGGCAGCAAAAAATAAAGTCGGTTCTGCTAAAAAAGGGGTCAAAAAAACCGTAAATAAAACCGCTAAAAAAGTTGCTAAAAAAACCGCCCCGAAGAAGACGAGCAAAAAAACAACAAAAAAGTAAAACAACAAAAAGTAAAAAAGTGGCCCCAAGCCACTTTTTTTAAACCCAGAAAAATTTGCTATACTAATCACCATGTCAATCACCACCGCTCTGTACAGAAAATACCGACCTAATAATTTTTCTGAAGTAAAAGACCAAGATCATATAGTTTCAGTCTTAGAGGGAGCTATTAAAAAGGGCAAGATTCCTCACGCAATTTTATTCTCTGGTACCCGCGGGACGGGTAAAACAACCCTGGCCCGAATTTTTGCTAAAGCCATTGGTACAGCTGATTTAGATATGTATGAAATTGACGCTGCTTCTAATCGAGGAATTGATGATGTCCGCGAACTTAAAGAGGCTGTCCATACTTTGCCTTATGAATCAACTCACAAGGTTTATATCATCGATGAGGTTCATATGCTTACCAAGGAAGCGTTCAACGCTCTTTTAAAGACACTTGAGGAGCCCCCGTCTCATGTTGTCTTCATACTGGCCACAACCGAAGAGGAAAAACTCTTAGATACTATTTTATCTCGTTGTCAGGTATTTCGGATGCATTCTCCATCCCGAAGCGTTTTGGCTGAGATTGTCACCGAGGTGGCCAACAAGGAAGGCTTTAAGTTAGAAGCTGACGCGGCAGATTTGATAGCCATTGCCGCGGATGGTTCTTTTCGAGATGCACTGGGAGTAACTCAAAAAGTCATTATGGCTTCAGGAGACCAGATTGGTAATATCGATGAAGTAGCTTCAATCATTGGGGCTCCCAAGCTTGATACGGTTTTGTCACTGCTCGAAGCCTTTCATACTAAGAACAAGGAGCTGGGTCTAGAGTCAGTTCAAAAAGCAATATCAGCCAACGTTGATATGAAGCTATTTATGCGTGTTATCCTCGAACATGTTAGGTCAATAATGTTATTAAGGAATTTACCTAGCAAAGAAAAAGAAATATTAAGCTCTTTTAGTTTTGATACGCAAAAGACACTGACTGACTATGCTAAAACCGCTACTGCAATTAACTCTAAATTATTACTGAAATTACTGGAAGCTACCGACTTAACTCAAAGGTCTCCAATTCCACAAGCCCCACTGGAGCTGGTGATTATCGACACGATAACTGAATAATATGGAAGTATATTTTGTTAGACATGGCGAAACTGATGGTAATTTAGCGAAGCGTCATCAAGTAGAAATTAGTAAACTTACTAGCAAAGGAAAACAACAAGCGAAGGATGTATCGATTGTACTAAAAAACCTAAGTCCTACTCACTTAGTTACTAGTACCCACATACGTGCGATTGAAACTGCTCAGATTATTTCTGATGAAATAGACCTGGTCCCAGAAACCTCGCAACTCTTTACTGAGCTTCATCGACCAAAAAATATTTATGGACATTATCATTATGGACTCAAGTCTTTCTATTTTATTGTTCGTTGGTATCTTGGTTTAACCGGAGGAGATGTGAACAGTGACGATGGAGAGTCTTACGCATCTCTAAGAACCAGAATAAGCGCTGCTAAATTTCATCTAGAAAACTTACCTGAAGACTCTCGAGTTATTGTGGTTTCCCACGCTTTGTTTATAAGTTTATTTATGGCTCATGTCTGTCAAGAGAAACCCCTGTCACTTATTCAGGCAATTAAATATTGGACTCGTCTTACAAGCTTAAAGAACACAACTGTTAAACATTTGAGTGTAGTCAAGGTCGAGGACGGATGTGGTTGGAACTTTATTGAGAATTAGCTTGAATGTTTGACTGAGTATGGCAATATAGTTGGCACTAGAGTTAAAAGGATATGATGAAGTAAAATGATGATTATACCCGATCGTCTAATGGTAGGACTACGGTTTCTGGTACCGTCAATCGGGGTTCGAGTCCCTGTCGGGTAGCAACGAGTTTAAGCTATATATAAGAAAAGACAAAGTTCCGGCCCTGGGTACTAGTTTGGTATACTTGAGATATGGAAGCTTCAGGAAAACAAACAGATAGGACTCTGTTGAAACTAGAAGAAATCGCACCACATGTTTACGAATCTTTACATGAATTAAAAAGAACTGGTTGGGTAGAGAGAAACATTAAAAATCCGGAATCAGTTAAAGAGCACACAGAGTCATTAATTAGACTTGCCAACGAGTTATCAGAGTTACTAATTGAAGAGGAAAGAGATGGTCTTATTGAGATGTTGGAAGTGCATGACTGGCCAGAAGCTATTCATGGAGATGAGGTAATTCTCGAATTGGAGCCAAATGAAAGAAAAGTTTTAATAGATAAAAAGTTCGAAAATGAAAAAAAAGCTCTTGAGTCTATTTGTTCTGATCTGCCAAATGGTCAAGAGATAATTGGTTTGTGGTTACGTTTTGAAAATTCAGATGACCCAGCAGCTGTGTTTGGTAGGGAGTTAGATAAATACCAGGCAGTGGAAAAAGCATTAGAGTTTGAAGAACAACAAGGGATAGAGTTGTTTGATGAATTTTTAAAATATTCAATAAATTTTATTCACCATCCAGTTTTATTAGAGAGAATTGAGAAACTTAAATTAGGAAGAAATAGTTAAAAAAGTTCTAACATCGTTCTAGAGAACTAATTTTAATTAATCATGTAATAAGAGTATGACTTTCTAGATTTATAAAATCTTCAAGGTAGAGTTTATTTTTTTACTTAAATATTTTAAGTCAGGAATAGACAATGCTCAATAAAAGTATATTGGTATATAATTTGTTAGCATGAATATTAAATTACTTATAATTTTCTTTGTTTTGGGATTATGCTTGATTGCTGGTTTTTTCTTATTTAACTCATATATTTATAATGGGAAGCAAGCTAACATCGCCTTTGATTATAAGAACGCCGAATATATTATTGATGGTCAACGAGTTGGGTTAGAAAATGGTGTAGCTCAGACAAAAGTTAGTCCAGACTCTGACGCAACAATAACTACTAGTTATTTCGGAAACGAATTGTCGACTGACTTAAATAATGATGGTAGAGAAGATGTGGTGTTTATTCTTACCCAAGACACGGTTGGCTCGGGCACCTTTTATTATGTGGCGTCAGCCATCAACACCACCAGTGGTTATGTGGGCTCACAAGCCTATTTGTTGGGCGATAGGATTTCACCCCAAAAGATAGAACTTAGTGGTAATCCTCTACACGATAGGGTTATTGTTGTTGAGTATGTTGACCGCAACCTAAATGACCCGATGACAGAAGTACCCTCAATAGAGAAAAGCGTTTGGATTAAACTCGACGTTGAAGCATTACAGTTTGGGGTAGTGGAGTCAAATTTCTCTGGGGAGTCAGATTCATTGAGATCTTCAGATAGAGTCAGGACCTATTTAGACGGAAGCGCTACAGCTCTTAGTGTTACGATTGAACCGCAGAAAGTAATTACTGATAGTCGGTGTCCAGTCGGACTGGAGTGTGTTCGGGCCGGTAGCGTAGAGGTCAGCGCTATTGTGTCTAGTCTGGTGTCCCACGGAGAATTGGTATTTAGATTAGGTGAGACACAAGACTTTGGTGATTACTTGATTACTTTACTTGAGGTTCTCCCTGTAAAAAGAGAGGGCAGTATCGAAGATTCTGAATACAGGTTCATATTTGATATTAGCGCCAGAATTATCGACGAATCTGACTGAAATTTGGATATTACTTACAAGGTTTTATTTAAGAACAAAGTAGCTTATTGTGATAATCGATTTGATTTTTTTAGATTTCATGGTAGTGTATTTGGCACTCAATCGACCCCGATTGAGCAACACCAGAAGGATGCCAAATGAAAAAGACTATGTTCTTTGTGATAAGTGCTTTGGTGCTTTTCAGCGCTCAGTCCTCGGCGAGTCTTCTCGGCTCGATCACTCATGACTACGGAATAGGGCAATATGACCCGGGAGGTAACGACGTACTTACTACTGACGCAGTGGTTGTCAGCGATCAGTCAAGCGGGAGGTTCAACGATCTTTTCGACTTTTCTGGTATTGCTGGTACCGTCACTATGTTGGAGCTGATACTCAATTTTAGCGACGCCGGTCCAACCTGTTCAGGTTTCTTGTGTCTTGGCAGTGGGTCGGAACTCTGGACGGCACGCTTGCAGGGAAGTAACCCTGGCGGTACATCAGATGACCTATTCCCTTGGTTGGTTGACGCGTCTTCGCCACAGTCGATTTATCTGGATTTTACCAGTGACGTCGGAGGGGCGAATGTCTGGTCTCACTCGATTGGCCAGGGAGCCCTGGGCTTGTGGTTTAGCGAATCTACAGCTGGGAGCGACGGGTTCGGTTTGAGTTCTGGCACACTCAATGTGTTTGGTGAGTCGGTGGTAGCATCAGTTCCACTACCAGGTACGGTGTCTCTGATGGGTTTTGGTCTTGCGGCCTTCGGGTTTATGACTCGACGTCGTAAGGTAAATACACTTACAGCGTAATAACGAAATCAGTCTAGTAGGAGCTAGACTGGACAATACCCAAACCGTGTCAGAAATGGCACGGTTTTTTTATATT
>Ga0136558_1000945_pt1 | contig 15290 bp, 20 predicted proteins | sample AntRauTorckE6833_FD_101391 | JGI IMG/M metagenome (GOLD analysis project Ga0136558, IMG submission 101391) | Saline lake microbial communities from Rauer Islands, Antarctica - Metagenome Torckler E6 #833 | ecosystem: Environmental > Aquatic > Non-marine Saline and Alkaline > Saline | place...
CAACACCTATTAACGTATCTACTTCACAACAAGACAAAGCAGGAAAGTTCACTGCTAGTGTTGTTGGAGCTGATTCACTTTGTTTGACTGGTGCTGGATGTATTGAGAGTTGGCCGACAGGGGGAGATAGTAGTGTGACTAATAATTATACTAAAGGACAATGGTGTGGAATCACAAGAGCATATTTCCAGAATTCTAACTATATATCTTCATATTCTGATTCAGTAGATTGTGAATATGATGGTGTCTCCTATTCACCAGTAAATGGTTGTCCATCAACATTCAAAAGATCTCTTATAAGCGACGTGCCAACATCAGGTTCTGGATCCAGTATATGGACAAATAAGAGTTTTTCATGTATTAAAGAATAAAATAAACCTGCTATAATCATAGTAATGAGTGAAAAACCATTCCAAAATTTTGATAGTGTAGAAATTCCAGAAGAAGAATATGAGAATTCTTTTGGTGCATCTCTTTATATTATTGGATTTTAATAATATATTTATTATAATATTTAAAAAACCACTCATCTTCGAGTGGTTTTTTGTTTAGTAGATTTTTAGTAGCTTTACTTAACCTCTTCTACAATCTTGTTAAATACTGCTGGTTCTTCGACTGCAAGTTCCGCTAGAACTTTTCTATCAACTTCTACATTATTTTTCTTTAATAGATCGATAAATGTTGAGTAAGTTAATCCGTTTTCTCTAACCATCGCATTAATCTTTGTTGTCCATAGACGACGGAAGTTTCTTTTCTTTGATCTTCTGTCACGAAAAGCATTTCTTCCTGCGTGAGCGATTGCTTCGTTAGCTAGCTTTTCTTTGCTTTTACGTCCAAAACGAAAACCCTTAACTCTCTCTAGGATATTTCTTCTTCTTTTTATAGCATTTGTTGCTCCTTTTACTCTTGGCATGGTATTAAAATTATTTTAGTTATATTAAATTAGCTAGAAAACGTCTTTTTTGGCGATTAGTTAGTTGAACTGAACGGCCTCTTTTCTTGTCTAATTGTGATGTTCTAGATTCTTTGGCATTGAAATGGTTCATCCCAGCTTTTTTTGCGATGATTTTACCATTTTTTGTTACCTTTAATCTTTTTTTGTATGATTTATTAGTTTTCATTATTTTTTCTCTATAATTAAAGCTAGTCCTTTAGGATTCTTTTTTATTGGGTCAGCTACTTTGTAGTCAGTAGTTATAATTTTTAGGATTCTATTAAGTCTTTCTTCTAGAAAAGCCTTGTCCATATACTTTGTTCTACCTGGTAGGAGAAGTTCTACTTTTACCCTGTGACCCTCAGAAAGCCATTTAGAAGACTTTTTAGCTTTGACTGACAAGTCGTTGCTGTCAGTTCCGATTTTAACCTGAATTGACTTAACTTCTGTGACTTGTGCCTTCTGTTTAGCTTGCTTCTGTTTTTTCTTCTGATCATACAAGAATTTACCATAATCAGTTATTTTTGCAATAGGAGGTCTAGCGTTAGGAGATATCTCTACAAGGTCAAGTTCGAATTCCTCAGCCTTCTTAATAGCCTCTCTGACTGGGAGAACACCGATGTTTTCTCCTTCTGGTCCTACTACGCGTAATTCTCTAGAGCGTATTTGATTATTTATTCTAATTTGTTGTTGTCTTGCCAATTTTTGTATGATTATTAAAAAAGTTTCCTAAAAGCAACTAACAAGAATATACCACAAAAAAAATTAAACTGCAATTATAATTTCTAGATTTAAAGGCTTAAAATCCCTGTTAAAAATAGTTAGGTAAACTTTACTATTAGTTATAGCTGCTGTATTATTGTATTTAAATATGACTGAATCTAAATTAAAAAATGAATTACAAAAAATAAGAAGGGAAAAAGGTGTCACTCAAGAACAGTTAGCTGAAAAAGTAGGTGTAACAAGACAGACAATTATCTGTATTGAAAAATCAAATTGCTCTCCGTCTATATCTCTTGCTCTTAAAATAGGGAAGGCATTGAAAGTGTGTGTCGATGATATCTTTAAGATTTAGGTTGGTTTAGTAATTTATATTGGTGAAAAAAATAAAAAATTTAAATTAAAAAACTCCACAAAATTGTGGAGTTTTTTAAAAAATACGAAAGAGGTTTATGCTTCTCCTTCTGTTTTAGCTTCTTCTGCAGTTTCAGGAGTTGCTTCTTCAGTTGAAGTAGCTTCTTCTGTAGTTTCTGTAGCAGGAGCTTCTTCGGTTGAAGCTGTTTCTTCTACTGTTGCATCATCGTTTGTTGCAACTGCATCATTTTGTGTATTTTCTGACATAATTTTTTTAGATTAATCTAATAAGTCTCAAAAAATGAGAGACGATTAATATAATAACACAGATTTAACTAGTAAATATTTAACAAATAAAAAAGACCCACTTTTTAAGTGGGCCTTTTGTGGAATTATGCTGCTAATGAGGCGGCACCTACACTTGTGGATTCTTTGTATTGAAACCTTTTTCCATCCGGAATATTACGGATTAATTCTGGATGGGTATCCTTGAACTCATTAATTGCTTTATGAGCTCTACCAGTTCTTACGTAATGGATAGTCCTTTCACCAGGGTGTTCGGTGGGGTCATTATGAAAATGTTCACCAGCGTACCATTGATTTTCAGGGCTCCTTACTTCACTTAATACATGTAGACATACACGATATAGCAGAGAATTCTTGAATGAACTATGTTTTTGGGTATTTTCAGACATTACAGTTTCCTCCGTATATAATTCTACACCCGTTTTCCACATATTTTAGTGAGTTATCCACTTTCATTAACAAGTTGTCAACAGGTTATTAAGTGTCTGTAGAATAAATCACTTAAAACAAAGCCTTTTTAAAAACTGTTATAATTAAAACATGAGATTAAATCAACTAAATAATGAGGAAAAGAGTGTTATTTTAAATAAAGGGACAGAAGCTCCTTTTACTGGTGAATATGAAAAATTTGATGGAAAAGGTGTTTATATTTGTAGACAATGTGAGAATTATTTATATAGATCAGATGACAAGTTTGATTCTAGCTGTGGATGGCCAAGTTTTGATGATGAAATTAATGGTGCAGTTCTGAAAAATACTGATATAGACGGAAAAAGAACTGAAATTATTTGTAATCGTTGCGGAGGTCATTTGGGGCATGTTTTTATTGGAGAAAATTTAACAGAAAAAAATACACGTCATTGTGTAAATTCTATCTCAATGAAATTTGTAGAAAATGATGAAATTAAAAAACAAGATACTATTTATTTAGCTGATGGATGTTTTTGGTGTATTGAAGCTGTTTTTGGAATGATTGAGGGTGTTCAAAAAGTTATTTCTGGATACGCAGGAGGAAAAAAAGATAACCCTTCTTATAAGGATGTCTGTAGTGGTGATACTGGTCATGCAGAAATTGTGAAAATTGTTTTTGATCCAACTATGGTTGCTTTAGAAAAGATACTTGATGTATTTTTTGATTCTCATAACCCAACAACATTAAATAAACAAGGAGATGATATAGGTACACAATACAGGTCTGCAATTTATTGCGAAAATTTAGTGCAGTTGGAAGTCGTTGATAATTATCTTGAAAAGAAACAGTCAGAATTTTCAGAGTTGATTGTAACCGAAACAAATATTTTGTCAGATGTTGGAGAAGGAGAAGCAAGAGGGATATTTTATGATGCAGAAGATTATCACCAGCAATATTTTAAAAATAATTCCAATCAACCTTATTGTCAATTGGTTGTTGCTCCAAAAATAGAGAAGATAGAAAAGAAGTATAAAAAATAAATTTTTGAATAAAAAAGAGACCGCTTATCTCACGGTCTCTCGTATGTCTGTTTTTAAATTGATTTTAAAGTGTTCAGTTGAATCATTAATTATTCCCTGACAAGAGCATTCACATTCATTAGAAGATTCGATTATTTTTTTATTACTTCTAAGAATAAAGGTTTTGCTTTTAATTTCTTCAAAAATCATTCCTTTACAGTTCTCATGTCTACCAGATCGGCAATATTTACATATGTTCATTCTTTATAACAGTATAATAGTTAAGTAATGATGACAAATTAATACTTGATTTGACATATACAATATAGATTACTAGTATTTAAATACGATTATCAGATTAATTTAAATAAATTATGAACTTAAATAATGAAAAAGGAATAGGTTTAGTTGCGGCGATTGCTATCCTTGCAGTTGCATCTATTGGAGGATATGCAGTAGTTAAAGTTGCAAGTAATAATCAAGCAGAACTAGAAATTTCAGATCAACAAAAAGAAAATGTTGAAGAAATAAAATCTGAAACAGTTAGTGCATTATCAAATGTTAAGGCAACACTTCAATCTAGTGTTGATTTGGATGCAAGAATTAATGCAGCCGTTAATCTAATTTCTGGAATTGAAACAAGAATTGAAGCTTCTATAAATTCAGTGGAAGGTGAAGCTCGAGCAGAAATAGAAGAATTAAGAAATAGTGTTGCTAACTTGAAATCTCAAATAGAAGCTGGTGGAGAAGCGTCTATAGAAGGGATTGATCAATTAGTTGATGAAATATCTGCGTCAATAGATTCCGAGACTGATTTTGAATCAGATGATAATACATCTACTACAAGTAATGATTCAGTGTTTGAATTTGGTGGGGAAGAAGATTCTTCTACTGGAATAGATGTCGAAGCATTACTAGATTTTGATTCTGATACAGAAACAGATACAAATTCAGAAACTGAGGGAGAGACAGATAATGGAACGAGTGTAGAAGGTTCAAACGAAACAAGTACACAATCTGATGATGGAAGTAGTGTTGAATCTACAACATCTGCTGAAGTTAAAGTAAGTTATTAATTTAACTATATAAAAAAATAATTTTTAATAACCCCGCATAGTCCGAGGTTATTTTTTTAAATAAAAAACACCCTAGAGCTCCGACAGGAGATAGGGTGTGAAGTTACTAGTTGAAACTAGTTTCTTCTTCGTCTCAAAAACAAAAGAAGAATAGGTGATGCACACAAAGTGAACATCGACGGTTCAGGAATTTGATATAGGAAGCCGACATCGACTCCTCCTGCTGTTTTGTAAGAACCAGCTATAATATCTCCTTCAATTGCTCTTGCTTGCATGAATGTTGTAGGTTCAGGGGCAACTATTGTAGTGAATTGGTTTTCCTCGATGTAGTTATAAAAGAAACCGTGAGTTCCATCTACATCATCATAGAAACCAGAAACATAATCACCAGAAACACCTTGAACATTTACTCTGGTCGTTCCAGTTAGTTCTGTCACAGTGCTATCATCAATTAGTTGCCATGATCCTGTTATTTGACCCGGAAGACCATTATAAGTAAAGATAAAACCACTGTTTCCGGCTTCACCTACAATTACATTACCATCGATTCCCCAAGCTCTTGTAGCATCTCCGTTTGGATGTTTAAATAATCCATTCTCATTCCCGGGTTCAGCACCAACAAATGAGCCTGTAGGAGTATCTGTTCCTGTTATATCAAAGATAAAACTGGAGCTACTTTGAGAACCTACGATAAGGTTTCCGCTAATATCTCTTGGTTGAGAATTAACTAATGGAATATCTTGCAATCCTCCTCCATTGGTATTGTAATAATAAGAATCAGCATTATTGTTAGATGTTCCAACAATAATGTCTCCGTCCATCCCTAATGGTCTTTGTATAGGGGTAGTTGATGATCCAGATGTAATACCTGAAGAATTGTAGGTGTAAGCAAAGCCAGTATCAGGGCTAAGTTTATCGAAACCAACGACATGGGTCCCTGATATTCCCATTACATTGGTGCTGGTAGAACTACCGGTAGGATCAAGTTGTGTGTTGAATGTTGCTATCATAGCCGCATCAACTTTGATGCACCAGATTAAGGTGATAAAAAACACCATGAGTATGTTATTCATTTTCATTATTTTCCTTTTGTTTTTGAGTTGAATTTGTGAAAGAGCTTGTTCTCTTCGTTCAGAGAAAATACTACCTTATTTCAGTTTTAAATCAAATAAAAAAGACCCACCAAACTAGTGATGGGGGCCTTTGAATATAAATAATTATTATCTAATATCCACAATGTGGTCTTGGGGGTGGAAACGGTGGGAATCGAACCCACGTCCAAACAAGGTAAATATATGAATCTACAAAGCGTAGTTTATCTTTTGGTCTCGATTATTGTTCTAAAAGATAAACAGAACAAACAATAATCCAGCTCGTGGTTTTGGATAAGAACGCGAGCAGCGAGCTTAACCTATCCTGAATTTCGTCGCCTTAGCCATCCAATCAGGAATCAGATGGTAAAACGTCGCCTTATTAAGCTAAAGCGAATGCAAAATCTCCGACCTTGTAAGGTGAAGCAATTTTATTGTTTTCTGCACTTGTGTTTTTCTAGCAGTTTAAAGATTTACTAGAGATCTGCTTTGCACATATATATACGATTGCCCGTCTAAACCGATCGTCCCCTAAAAGGGCATCATCTATTTCAGTTGAAACCGAAAGTGATGCCACCCTTGTAGGGAAATATTTAAACTATCGTAATTTTTTCAAAGTTCTCTCCATATCCCGCTTTGCTTCGCGGGTTTGAATTGTCTGTCTCTTGTCCCGTGTCTTTTTACCACGACCAACAGCAAATTCCAATTTGATATTTCTACCCTTATTATACAATGAAATAGGTACTAGTGTCAAACCTTTCCTATTTTCTATTTCAGTCAGTTCTCGCAATTCTTTTTTTGTTAAAAGAAGCTTCCGAGGACGCAACTGCTCGTATGAATCTGGGGTATTGTTTGCTTGATAAGGTGGAATATCCAACCCCATCAAAAAAGCCTCATTTCCACGAATGACAACATAAGAACCAGAAAGATTACCTCTCTTATTTTTGAGAGATTTAACCTCGTATCCCAGTAATTCAACACCAGCTTCATACTTATCCTGAAGTTCGTAATTGAAACTAGCTTTTCTATTGTCTACTAAAGTTGCCATGCGCTTATATTATCACAGTTTTTATGTATAATAGTATGAATATGTCAGATAAAAAAACAGCGAAAAATAACTCAAAAAATAATAAAAAGGGTGATAAAAAACAACAAAAAGTTACACGTCGTATTTATAAAATAAAAAAAGGAGGTAATAAAAAGAAAGGTCCAAAAAGTTTCTGGAATAATCTTTTCTCAACAATTTTGATAATATTAACAATTACACTTCTGTATTCTTATGTTATTGAAGGGCAAAAAGAAGAAGAGGAAATTGCTATCTCTAAACTTGCACAAGATGTAAAAACTGAACAAGTCGAAACTATAACTGTTCGTGGGGAAGAAATTGAAGCAAAATACAAAGAAAATGAAACTCTTTTTGTTTCTAAAAAAGAAGCTGCTTCCTCTATATCTGAAACACTTACAAATTACGGTGTAACACCAGAACAACTTGCTGGGGTAACAATTGATATTAAAAATCAAACAGGTTTAGGATACTGGCTACTGGTTGTTGGTCCATTTCTTATTCCGTTGTTCTTTATTATTTTCCTAATTTGGTATTTAACAAAACAAGTTAAAGGTTCTGGAATGCAAGCTTTCACATTTGGACAATCAAATGCAAAGATGTTGAATCCAAAAGACAAATCGAGAGTAACTTTCAAGGATGTTGCAGGTTCAGAAGAAGCAAAACAAGAACTAAGTGAAATTGTTGAGTTTTTAAAAAGTCCTAAAAAATTCTTAGACATTGGAGCACAAATTCCAAAGGGTATTTTAATGATGGGTGCACCTGGAACAGGAAAGACATTACTTGCTCGTGCAACAGCAGGAGAGGCAGGAGTGTCATTCTTCTCAATTTCTGGTTCTGAATTCGTAGAAATGTTTGTTGGTGTTGGAGCTAGTCGTGTGCGTGATCTTTTCAAGATTGCCAAAGCATCAGCACCCGCAATTATTTTCATTGATGAAATTGATGCTGTTGGTCGCGCTCGTGGAGTCGGGACCGGTGGTGGAAATGATGAAAGGGAACAAACTCTAAATCAAATTTTGGTTGAGATGGATGGTTTCGAACCAAATGACAAAGTAATTATTATGGCTGCTACAAACAGACCAGATGTTCTGGACCCTGCTATTATGCGACCTGGACGTTTTGACCGTCGTGTTCATATTGATCTTCCTGATAGAAAAGATCGTTTAGAAATATTAAAAGTTCAATCACGAAAAATTCCTCTTGCAGAAGACGTTAATTTTCAAGTTCTATCTGAGAGAACTCCTGGTTTCTCTGGAGCGGATTTATATTCTCTTGTTAACGAGGCTGCAATTCTAGCCGCACGTGAAGACCGTAAACAAGTTTCACAATTTGACCTAATTCGTTCAATCGAAAAAGTAATGTTAGGTCCTGAGAGAAAAAATCATCTTTTGACTAAGAAAGAAAAGAAGGTAACTGCTTATCATGAAGCAGGACATGCTATCGTTGCATCTGTTCTACCTAATGCTGACCCAGTTCACAAAATTTCAATTATTTCTCGTGGAAGAGCTGGAGGATATACTTTGAAATTACCTACAGAAGATAGAAAACTACAAACTCGTCAGGAATTCCTAGATGATTTAGCAATGACTATGGGTGGTTATGTAACAGAGAAAATGTTCTTTGGAGATGTTTCTACAGGACCTTCAAATGATCTTCAAGTTTCAACTGCAACAGCGAGAGATATGGTTACTAAATACGGTATGAGTGAAAAGTTTGGACCTATTGCTCTTGAGTCTAATTCTGGGAAAACTTTGTTTGGACAAGGTATCGATGATAAAGACTATTCTGAAAAGGTAGGTGCAGAAATTGATGAAGAAGTAGCTAAACTTCTAAAAGAAGCACATGCAAAAGCAGAAGAAATAATTACAGAGAATAAACATATTTTAGAAATTGTAGCCAAGAAACTTCTAGAGGTTGAAAATCTAGAGAGGGATCAGTATGAAGCAATTCTTGATGCACACGGAGTTAATTATAAAAACAAAAAAGAAGATTAATTTGACCTATCTTATAAAAAGTTGTATTGTGTAAATGAATTTGAACATTACGTTCTAAATATAAAACAACAAAAAGGAGGTATAATGGTTAAAGTAATGTTATTTGTGGATAAGTTTTTAAGTCTGATTTTTCCCTTTCAAACATTTTTTGAAAGAACTGTCACAAAAATTATTTTGTATAAAAGTTGGGGCAAACATTTTGATTTTTTATTAGAAATGAATATAAAATCTCTGATAGAAGATTTAACTTTTCTACACGATAATTCTGAACTAAAAGTTAAGAGAGAGGAACTTTGTTACACGACAAGAAGTATTGATTTAAATGAGTATCCTAAATATAAAGGCTACAAAATATCTATCTTTATTTCTAAAAATGTAAAATTTATTTCGCAGAGGTACCTAGACTTTAAAATCGAGAAGAAGGGTAAAAAAATTTTTATTCATAGGTTTGAATTAAACCAAACTGAGAATGGAGAAATATCTGCTGTGCCTGGATCTAGATTTAGTTCTGATCTTATTGTTGAAATTATTAAGTTCTTTGATGAGATTGGTATAGATTCTGAGAATTATGTTCCAATAGTTAAGCTTAAAAAAGCTTCTTGAGTTGAGAAACTCTAAAACAAAGCGGTCTTTACCAGACCGCTTTTTTATTTACTTTTCAAAAAAAATGTGTAGTTTTAAATCAGAAATACAGATACTAACCTTAACGAAAGAAACCATGAAAAGAACATTAAGTCATATAAAATTTTTTTTATTTTTGAAATTTTTTGAATTTCACCTTTGTAGAAATATTGAAGACGATTTTGAAAAAATATTGTTTTTAATTTCTTATGTGAGAAAGAAAGATAATAAAACATATTTCGATGATCTAATTTTAGAGTATTCTTTGATGAATCTTATCAATTTTTTAAATAGAATTGGTGTTTATACGTCTTGGAGTTATTCAAAAATTCCTGTTGTAACGTCAACAGCATCTGGAACTAAAATATTATCTTGTGTCTACGGAAAAAAATATAAGGTATTATTCTCATCTGAAACTGAAATATCAGAAATACTTTCTCTAGAGAAAACAATTCTAAATATTAATGTCTATGATGTTACTAATTCTAACAGTCTTGTCTTGGAGGAAGAGTTTAAAATTCATCATGATGGAGAAGAGAGAAGTTTTAATTTTCACTCAAGACAGTGTCGAATGGAGACTGTTATTATTCGGGTGATGGAGACCTTCAAAAAAATTGTTCGTAACACAAAAGAAATTAAAAAATTAAATCTATCAAAATAAAGCAAAATGCCTTCATAGTGAAGGCATTTTTTTTGTGCACCCAGCAGGGCTCGAACCTGCGACCTCGGAGATATAAGCTCCGTGCTACTACCAGCTGAGCTATAGGTGCTTTGAATTGTGGACTTATTCTAATTCAAAATTAAATCCACGTAAAGAAATATTAATCTGAAATGGAAATAAAATCAATTTTTAATTGTGGCAAAATTTTCTCACGGTTATTCGAAATGGATTTCTCGTTTATTATCTAGTTTTTCCTGAAGGGTAGGGTATTTTTTAATCTTATTTTTCGATACTAATTCTTTTGCTTCTTCTCGAGCTGCTTCAACCATTTTAATATTTTTAATCGCTTCCATTCCTAAATCAGTAATACCCCATTGTTTGTTTCCTGATAATTCCCCTGAACCACGTAATTGTAAATCATGTTCAGATAATTCAAACCCATTTTTAGAAGTTTTCAGTGCCATTAGCCTGTCTAGAGTTTTTTGAGTATTGGATTCAGTAAAAATATAACAATATGCCTGATGATTACTTCTGATAACACGACCACGTAACTGATGAAGTTGGGCAAGCCCAAATCTTTCTGCTCCCTCAATGATTATCATTGTTGAATTGGGAACATTAACGCCGACTTCAATTACAGAAGTAGAAACCAGTATATCTATTTTATTATCTTCAAAATCTTTCATTACGGAATCTTTTTCTGCAGGCTTCATTTTTCCATGAATTTCTCCAATACAAAGTTCTGGAAAAACTTTCTCTTGTAGATATTTTGCTTCTGTTTTTACAGACTTCATATTTAGTGCACGTTCTTTGGTTGGGTCAGGTTCATCTATTCGAGGGCAAATAACATATGCCTGACGGCCATTCTTAATTTCCTTACGAATTTTTTCATAAGTTTCCTCGCGTTCATTTTTCAAAACAATGTCAGTAATAATAGGTTTTCTTCCAAGCGGCATTTGGTCAATTAGAGTCAAATCAAGGTCGCCATAGATAGTCAGCGCAAGAGTTCGGGGAATAGGTGTCGCAGTCATCGATAATAAATGAGGTGCAAAATTATCTTTTTGAGCAAGTTTTTTTCTCTGTTCAGTTCCAAATCTGTGTTGCTCGTCAATAATAACGAGAGCAAGGTTTTTAAACTTAACGGTTTTTTGAATTAGTGAATGTGTTCCAATTAAGATTGGAATTTGACCATCTTCAATCCATTTTAACAATTGCGGACGAGAAATTTTAGTAGATTTTGTAGGGTCTACCTTTGAAGGAAACTTCTGACAACCTGAACTTGTCATTAGGCCAACTTGAACACCTGTGTATTCAAAATATTTTATAAAATTCTCAAAATGTTGTTTAGCAAGGATTTCAGTAGGAACCATATACGCTGTTTGAAGATTTCCAAATTGACGATTTTTTGGAGTAGTATTTGTGACCGCATAAACAGCGCTTGCTGCTACAGCAGTTTTTCCAGAACCAACATCACCTTCAAGCAATCGAGACATGGGTTCTCCTTTTTTTAAATCCTTCAATATATTATCGACCGCGTTTTGTTGAGAATCCGTCAGCTTAAAAGGGAAACGACTAACAAAATCTTTTACTGAGTTATCAGCATCTTCAATTTTATAGGACTCCAATTTTTTAGCCTGCTTCCTTTGGGATTGTTTTTTGATTTGAATATAAAAAATTTCTTCGAAAGCGAAACGTTTTCTTGCTGACATTGCATCCTTTTCTTTTTTTGGTGAATGAACCCATATCAAAGAAGTTTTTAAAGAAGGGAGGTTATATTTTTTTAAAATTTCTTCTGGAACAGAATCTTCTAGATTTTCGATTAAATCACTTTTTAATATTTTTTGAATTGCATGATAAATCCAATTTGAAGTAATACCTTTAGATTCTTTATAGACTGGGGACATGTATTCATCTTGGATTCCGTCATTAAAAAGAGAATCAGATGAGCCGACTTGGATATTATCAACCTTTTCAATTTTAGGATTATTAATTGATAGTTTTCCAGTTTTAGTCGCACCAATATCACCACTCATGCTAACAAGGTCACCTTCTTTAAACATTTTTGCAATATATGGCTGATTGAACCAAATGGCCTTGATTGATCCGGACTCATCTTTGATAGTTGCTTCTGCAATTGGAATGTTTCCTTGGTAAGTTTTTTTTAGTGTAAGTTTTGATATTTGCCCGTAAATTGTTGCTCCTGATTTTTCTTCTAGATTAATAATTTTAAGAACATTATTTTTGTCGCCGTATCTTGTGGGGAAGTGATAAAGTAAATCTCCGATAGTTTCTATTTTTAGACGTATTAGCGCCTTTTTTTGAGATTCAACCGTTCTAAATTGAGACGTCACTAAGTCTGTTAGTTTCATTGACTGATTATATCATTTGATAGATTGTCGTGAATAATCCTTGCTCGATTAGTGAAAATAAGTAGTATTAAAAACAGACAAATCGGTCCTCAAACAATAAAATAAAGAAAGGAAAATATAATGAAAATACTATTAGCTGGTATCGGAAAAATGGCTAATGCTTTTGCCGTAGAATGTTCTAAACAGAAAATTGACTGTGTGAGAATATTGGATGAATCTGAACTTCAGAAAAAATATGCACCTGAAAATCATGTGATGGTTCATTTCGGTAGCGGAGAACTTCTTTTGGCGATGACTGAACTTTCTGTTAAAAACGGAATCCCGATTATTCAAGGATCAACCAATTCAAAAAGTGTTGAGGTTATGAATTCTGCAAAAGGTGCAAAAATTATTAATGCACCTAACTTGTCTCTTCCGATGGTTGTCTTGATGGCCAATGTTGGTTCGTTAATGAAACCATTGTCTGAGATTATGCATCCTGAAATTGCTGAGTCTCATCAAGTAGATAAGAAAGACAAAATATCGGGAACTGCTCGTGCAGTTGCTGACATTCTAGAGATTGTTCATTCCAAGATTTCTTACGTTAGAGACAAGGTAATTCAAAGAAATTTTTTAGGAGTTCCTGAAAGATTTCTTGATGGGCATGCTTATCATAGTTTTACATTCACTGGTTCGGGTGTAACTATTCGAATCGAAACAAAAATCCACGGACGTGAAACTTATGCAAGGGGAGCTATTGATATAGCGAGAGGTCTTAATTTGGTTATGAACGATCAGCCAGATCTCATTCTTGCAAAGGTGACAAATTTGATTGACCTACCTATGTGGGTCTACGCCCCCAAGAAGAAAAAAATAAATACTGTTCATTAAGTTTTATTTTCCTTAAGCAAAACCACTCGATTAGTCGGGTGGTTTTTTATTTTGTTTGATATTTTGTTAATATCTTTATATGACTTCAGTAAAAATTGATTTATCTAAATCTAAACCACAGAAAGAATTCAAAGTAGGACTCAAGATAAAAGTTTCTGATGAAATGCAAAAAGACTATTCCTATTCTTTGACTGAGTCTCCAGGAGAAAACTTTGCTGAAAATTTTAAACCAGCACTCACTCCGCAGGAAATGTTGGAGCACGGTGTTTTTGAAGGGAAGTATTTAAATGATTGCTTTAAAGAGTTTCCAAAAGAGTGGTATGAAAAAGCGTTAAAGGCTGACGCTTTATCTGTTGAAAAACCTGATGTATCTAAAAATTATTTTGGTATTAAGTCTAGGCAACCATTAAAAGTCTGGTTAGATAAGGGTTGGATTTTACCTGGTGATCCAGATGTTCGAGGGTGGTTTCAGTGGTATTGCAGATACTATATCGGTAGACGAGAACCTAAATTAGATGAAAGACAAATTAAAAGATGGCGCGCTTTTAATCGTCATGCGGGACAAGTTCATGCAAACTGTAGACCAAAAGATCTTTCTTGTAGACCAAGACAGAGGCAGGCCCTTTTGCAGTGGAGCTATAATCCTTTTGTTTAATTGAAAAAAATTATTTTCTGATTAAGTTTTTAATATATAGAAAAATAACAGTCAGTATTAATAATCCAGCAAGACCTGCAAATAAAATACTTCCTCCGTTTAAATTTGAATAAATTACACCAAGACCTGCCCAAATCATTACTCCTCCATACCACATGCTGTAGTTAGTTTTTTTGAAGTAAATAATTGTGAAAGTAGCTATACATAAAAATAGAAAACCGTTACTTAGTATGTTAATCAGATCACTAGTTATTATAGATTTTTCACTCAATAGAGATTGGATATTTAACCAACTCGCAATACCTGTCCAGGCGGCGTAAGGAAATAGAATCTTTTTAGATAACAGAATGCTCATGTCACTCCCTTCATTTTTCGCCTTAACTATAAAAGTGAAAGAAATCGCCATCAAAAATAGTATCGGAATAGTTAACCAGACCAGATAGTTATCCATGCCTGCAAAATATAGCCAAACAACTGAACCAATAAAACCTATTATAGCTGGTATACGTGTTTTTTTGATTAATTGATTGTCGTATTTAGGAATAATTTGATATGTAGCGTAAATAAAAGATAAGCTATAAATTAAACCCCATATACTGAACGCCCATCCAGCTGGCTGAATGAAGACTGTCAGGATTCTTTCTGACGTTTCGAATGTTCCAATACTTAGATAAGCGGCACCTACTACTTGTAATACTGCTGCAGCTAAAACTAGTATTTTTAAAATCATAATTATTTATCTTAATGACCAGATTAGTGAAACCAGCCATCCGATTATTGTCCATCCAAGCAATAGGTTAATCAGAAATATTTTTGTTACTGCCCCATGCCCGCGCCATACAGCGATAGAAAATGGTAATAAATATCCACCTGTCAATAAAACAATTATAATTGCCAATAGTTTATTTGTATCCATATACTTATGATACAAAATATTTTTTACATACACAATTAAGTAATGACCCGATTCCACCACTTAACTAAAGTTAGTTATTTTGCGGGCTACCTCGGGCTGGAACCGTGGTCGTTCAAGGCAGGATTGGTCGATTTAGTTATTTTTAGATTCTGGTTTTATAGGGTCTCGAGCACCTACGTTAATCACTCCAAACTGCCTTTTTATCTTTACAAAGCTGAATTAAACTATC
>Ga0136558_1000947_pt1 | contig 15279 bp, 9 predicted proteins | sample AntRauTorckE6833_FD_101391 | JGI IMG/M metagenome (GOLD analysis project Ga0136558, IMG submission 101391) | Saline lake microbial communities from Rauer Islands, Antarctica - Metagenome Torckler E6 #833 | ecosystem: Environmental > Aquatic > Non-marine Saline and Alkaline > Saline | place...
CGCGGCCACCAACCCGGTCCACGTTCGGGACCTTCACGCCACCATGCTCAAACTCTTCGGCTTTGATGCGAAACGACTGTCCTATCAATACCAAGGCCTAGAGCAAAAACTGATCGGCGTGAAGCCCGCTAAAATCATCGATGATATTTTAGCTTAAGCTTCTCCGGTTGAATATTACGTTGATTGAATCCTGATTCCCGTCAAATTCTCTCACGTTATGAAAAATACTTTTGGATATGCAGCGATTGTTTTCGCCCTCATTGGCATGGGCGCCGGCATCACCGACTGGGCTCTCACAAACTACGTCCTCGAAGCATTGAACTGGGAAGGGCCGTTGGTCTCCATCCAGCTGATGTGTTGGTTTCTTTCCTACATCGGATTTGGCGCAGGCATTATTCTATCGGCACTCGCGGGCATGGCAAAGAGCGCGTGACCGTTCATCCGGAATTGCGAATTGATTTTTGAGTTGGGTCCTCCACGGTGGACTTTTACCACACCAACCTATGGGAAGAGCTTTTGAATGTCGTCGCCGAGCCAAGGAATCACGTTGGGCAGAAATGTCCAAGGTGTTCCCGAAACTTGCAAAATCGATCACCCTCGCCGCCAAAGCTAGTGGCCCAGACCCGGAATCCAACGCGCCACTCCGCATCGCGATTGCCAACGCCAAGGCAAAGAATATGTCGCGCGACAATATCGAAGCGGCGATCAAACGCGCCGAAGGCAAGGACGCCTCGGAAATCACCGAGGCCAGTTATGAAGGCAAGGGCCCTCATGGGTCTCAATACATCATCGAATGCGCGACCGATAACACCAACCGCTCAGTGACCAACATCAAAACCATCTTCAATAAGAACGATGGTCAGGTACTCAACGCCGGAGCTTTGGATTTCATGTTCTCACGCAAAGCCGTGATCGAATTTCCAGCTCCGGAAAACAAAGACATCGAGGAGGTTGAGCTCGAGCTCATCGACCACGGACTCGAAGAACTCTCCGTCGATGACGGCGTGGTATCGGTGATCGGCGACTACACCGCGTTCGCCCAGCTTTGCCAAGCCGTCGAAGAGATGGGAATCAACGCAAACAAGTCGAGCCTTCAGCGACTGCCTAACCAACCGATCGAACTCACCGATGAGCAGATTGATGACGTTGAAGCCCTCGTCGACAAACTCGAAGATGATGACGACGTGCAGGCGGTTTACACCAACCTGGCATAATTCAAACGATCAGATCTTCACTCAAAGATTCCTATGGTAAGATATGCTCCCCGAGCAGAATAACTACCGCGAGGACGAAGAAGAGCAGAGCGAGCATGATCTTCACTCCAAAAGTCGACTTTTTCTGAATACGTATTAACGCCTCACTGCTCATGCCGGCCCAAACGGCAAAAAAGATCACCACCAGAGGAAAGATGAATGCGAGGTTGTATAGCAACAACATCCCAATGGCATCGGCCTGACCTTTTTGGATTTGATAGATAATCGGGGCATACACTTGACCCGTGCAGGCCAGCTCTAAGAGTGAGATCAATACTCCCGCAACAAAGGCCGCCACAACAAACCGCCGAGCACGGGCGCGGGTGCGAATCACCTCGCGGATACGCGTTTTGAGAAAGGCCGGGAGCTGAAGCGTCATCTCATCCGCTCGTCCACTCCGGGCTAGCATAGCATCACGCAACGAAAACCCCGCGGCAACCAACGCCAGTAATCCGAACACTACATTGAGCCACTTTTGAATTCCTTGCACCTGCTCTGTTATGGCGGCTAGCACTTTATGAAGCACAATACCCGCAGCGAAATATGCGAGGAAAACAGCAAGGATGAAGGACGCTCCAACCATCAGCATCTCACGCGGTGTGCGCTTAGCAATTTGAAGATAAGACAAAAAGAAAATGATGGTCGCAAATGCGCACGGGTTAACCCCGTCCAACAATCCGGCACCCACCACAATTGGCAATGTCAGTGAATCATAACGCTCCACCACTTGCTCAGCTGCCAATTCAGTTTCTTGTTCCCCCACAACGCTCCAAGCATCATTCTGCGGAAGCTTCATAGCGCTAGTGAGTAAATCACCTAGAGCGCTCGGAATGATTTGGTCTTTCACCAAAAACCCTGATTGCACAAACAATGACGGCGCAACGTTTTGCGCTTTGGCCGGCACGGCAAATCGATCGCACAATGCTTGGTTCAGCACGGTTGAATCACCCTCCAAAATGTTGTGCTCTTCAACTTCCAGTAAGGGAAATTCACTGCGCATACCGTCGATGTAACCACTGACTTTAGCACAATCTCTGCAACCGGGCTTAAAGAAGTATATCAGCTTCAGCGACTCACGCTTCACCTCGATTGCAGGCGGAGCCGGAGCAAGCAGCTTAGCGTCATCCGACCGTGCTTCTTGATCGCGAGCAACCAGAGCCTCAAAGCTCGTAAAGCCACTGTTCGATTTACCTTTTCCGCTTATTGCTGCGCTAATCTTTTGAAGATGGCGAGGCGACGTTTGAGTGGTATCTAACGCGGAAAATACCGGCACAAAAGCCGGGCCAAGGCGCGCGGAATTCTCACTCATCCAAGAAGCGACGTAATAAGATGCTCTGGACTCTTCAGGCTGCTGTGAGATGAGCTGAGCAAAAACATCGATATCAATTGTGCGTCCATGAGTGAGCAGTGAAAATGCCGCCGCAAAACGGTTTTTTGATGACGGATCCGTACGAGACATCTTCTGTAAAGCCTCTGCATTTTCCTTGTTAAGAACCCGCTGACTGCGCGTGGAATCATAGGATTCATCCGGTGATGAATGAACATCGCTGAAGCGGTGATGCCATCTCACCCCCGTGCGTCCTGTTACTTCTGGTAGCACAGCACGCACTTGCGGCATGTCTTCTTTTACTAGCTGCGGTAATAATTCACTAAAATCATTCAAACTGATACGGCCCAATGCATGGTAGGCGGCACGACGTACCCACGGGCTGGAATGAGTCGTTTGCTTCTTCAATAGGTCACGGTCACGAATGTCCATGAACATCAATGCCAAGACCTTGTGCGGCACCGAAGCTTCACTATCCTCAAATACCTTCATCGCCCAATTCCGCATCACGCTCGAAGCCCCTGCTCGGCGACTAGCATTCGACATACGATGAAGGCTCACTTCATGGACTTGCAGCACTGCTCCTGGACGAACCAGTTCTTCCAGAACCATGATGTGGAATGCGGGTGACTCACTATTAGAGAGAGCCGCACTCGCAGCAGCACGGCGTACCTCAACAACCGGCTCACGTATCAAAAGACGCAGCAATTCAAGTGCTTCACTCTGAGTCGGATTATAAAGTTTTTCCGCGATAGCAGCTTTGCGCGCAGTGTTTAGTTTCGGAAGCATCCGTATGAGCTGCTTAAGCCCTTCAGGATTTCCTGATCGTCCCAGCACCAAGGCAGCACGAAAGGCATCCTCATCATCACTTTTCGCAATCTTTTCAATCTCTTTGATCAACTTACCAAGCGCACCTGGAATTGCGGGGATTTCGCGCCCACTGCTGCTAGCTCCAACCGCTAAAAACGCATCATACAATCCATCCAATGCCGTTTTATCCGTCGGAGTTGAAAAACGATTCATCAACTTTTCAAGTTCCGGGTCTACCGCTTTGACCTCAGGCAGATCAAGGCGATCCAGCACCGCTTGCCGCTTCTCTTTTTGCTCGTCACGGATAGCATTGAGTAAGGCTGTAGCAATTTCCCCTTTCTCGACTCTATCCTCATACGACCCCAGATAACGAAGTGCCGCACACGCGACATCAAGATTCTCGTCAGAGGCAAAGCCGATAACGGTGTCGCTTAATGAGGATTGCGAGCGCGCCGCGCTTATCACTGATAATTTTGCATTCGGTGGAAAACCATCCAAGGCATTGATCATTTCTTGATCGGGTGCTTTGTTGAACGCCCCATACGCTTCTAACACAGGGCCCACCATATCGGGATTGCTAAGAAACATTTGCTTTAGCTTTGGCAGCGCATCAGTCGCCTTGATCGCCGCCGCAGATTTCAATGCCTGAAATCGAACAAACTCATCTGGGTCATCAAGCAGCAATACCACTTTTTCTTTTGCTTTGTTCGTTAGTTTTCGACCTGCAACATACTCTAGCGCAGTCGCTCTCACTCGCCAGCTTTTCGAATCAAGAAGAGCAAGCACCGCATCATCCGCCTTCGATTTTATAGCTGACTTCGTTGGTTTATGACCGCCCATCCCGCTCATGAAACCCATTCCGCTATCACCGCCCGACAATTTCAGACACGCTTGAGTTGCCGACACCTGTAGATCTTCATCTTCGTGGTCCAAGAAATAGATCACCAACTCCAAAGATGCATCTCCAGGAACATCTTTAAGCCTGCGCAATGCTCCGTGGATGACATTTGCATCTCGCTCATCGCGCAACACTGGCCCTACCACCTCAAGGGTCTGAGCGCCCCCGGAAGTCAGCATTGAATCCATCGCCGTTTCACGAACCAAAGGGTCTGGGTGACGGATGAAATCACGCAGAATGGGTAATGCAACTAGACCAGACGACCTCAACGATCCAATCGCACCTAGCATTTGGTCGCGTGAGCCAAATGCCAATTGGCGGGCAATCGTTGGTGCTTGGCTTCCTCTGGATCGTGACAGCACAATTTGATACTGAGCTTGTCTTACCTTTGCTCTCTTACCAGGCGGCAAGTTTGATGAATCATTGAGAAACTGCTCAAGAAATCCAACCGATTCCATACCGTCTGTCTGCAGCATCGATCTGGCCCGTGCTGCTTTATCAGTGTCATTCGAAAGCAAGTCGCGGAGGTAACCACGGCGTTGATCTTGGCCAAGCAATGGCCCTTCGCCATCATTGACTCTATTACTTTCAGCCCATTTTGCCCACCGTGCGAGCGGCCCTGCTGCTTCTGGCTTCCCGGGCTCTAGCCACGGATTAAAATCAAAGTCGCCTCCTGCCTTCTCTTCGAGAAGTTCGATCGACGCAAGGCGCACTGCAAGCTCAGGGTGACCTAATGTCATCGCCAAGTAATTCGCAGGGAATTCCTCGCGGCCTAATAGTTCTTTTCGAATCAATGGCCGCATTGTGGAGTCCGCCATCAATGGCAGAACGCGCGTCAGCAACTCAACTGAGATCTGTCTGGTTTCTTTAAGCTCACGCACGGCCTCCATCCGCGTATCTTTCTCTTCTTGCGCTAGCGATACTGCAGATATTGCGAGGATCAGCAGCCCAAGAGCAGCGGCACGTGAATGAATCATCATATCAATCTTGTCTGGCGTTTTTTAATGCAAAAGTGCGTATGCAAGAATGTTGGCATTCATTTCTAGAGAATTGCCAATTTCGTTACCTCCACAGCAACAACATCCCTCTGCATTCGAGCTGTCATTGAGTCCATCGGAGGAGAAAACCACCACAATCTTATCGTTGTGGACAACACCACGGAGCCGGGCTTCACCTGCAGACTTCGCTAACTTCAAGTTCTTGATGTTAAAGACCGTCCGAAAGATTTCATGCTTCATCGGAATGTCTTTCAATGCCTCTTTGCCCATCAATCGACGAATTTCTCGTTCAAAAGCAGCAGCCCACTCAGCATTGGAGCATGATGGAGAGGCCACAAGGAATCCACCATTCTGCAGGTATTTCTTTAGGTTCTTGCGCTCTTTTGCCGTGAGCGTGAAGTCTCCTTCACCGGTCATTATCACAAATGGTATTTTGAAAAGCTCTTCCGAAGCCAACTTGACAGGTTTGAATCTTCTTGCAGTTGCAATGGATGTTTTTTGTTGGACCGTTGTCAAAAATTCATCGCTGAAACATTTCGAGGTTTTCGTTCCAGCATAAATCAAGTTGCCGCATTCCACAGCGCCTTCTTTCGCCTGTGCGTGCAAAGCGCAGAAGAGCATGCTAATTATTGTTAGGATATATTTCATCATTTTAGTATTTATGATTAAGGAGAAGAGTGAGTATTAGAATTTATGTTATTCTGGCAAAAAGTAGGTTTTGATCGCTTCGCGATACGCTTCAGGGACATTCTTGAGATTTGGCCCAGCATTCCCGGTGTGCTGACGCTCAGCCGGGTTGATTTTCCCATTTTCAGCGACTTGGTTTGGACCAATTTTCCCAGATTTGCCGCCATGCCCTTTTGCTTCACCGCCAAGCTGCGATGAATCGAAGCTCATTCGTTCAGGGCCGACTACTGGGATATTCATGTTAAAGTTCCCTCGTTGCGCATTGCCATTTGGACCCATTCCAAACCCCATCCCACCACCCTCACCGGGCTTATCCCCAGGATTCTCGCCAGGGTTTTGGCCCATCATTGCTTCTAGCAATTGCTCAAGTGTCTTGTTGATATCTGGAATAGGCACTTTGAACTGCATGCCCTTATTTTGGCATGCCTGACTGAACGGATCAGGCTGATCCATTAGCCCCTCTAACATTTTTAATGCAAGCTGCGCATTCACCAATGCATCATGGGATTTCCCTTTATCTCCAGACTCGGCTGCCAAATCCATCACTGATCCGGGGTCGGACTGAAGCAATCGTTTATGAAAATCGAGAGCCGCTTCTTTAAGTTCAAGCAAGTCTGGATGTTCCGCCGCATCCGCGCGTTTCTTTAAGTTTTTCTCGAATTTATCAAGTGCTCGCCGATTCTTTCGTTGTGTCTCCGCAAGCAGTGGCAATAACCGCCGATTCGCATCTTTGCCCATCGCCAGCTCTTTAGTGAGAGTGTGAATCCTCTTTGCCACCGACTTCTGATTGGCGTGGATTTGACGAAACTTCGCGGCCATTTCTAATAATGCCCCTGCCTGCGCCATCAACTCCGCGTCTCGCTCGATCTTCTCAAGCTGTGGCGGCCGACCGCCCAGCCGATCAAGCATTTTTTGGACAGCATCCTTCTTCGCTTGGGCATCTCCTTTTGGAGCAAACTCACCAAGAGCGCGCTCGTTTTCGGCTAACTTGCCTGCTTGCTCACGCGCTAACTCTTGAAGTCGCTTTTCTGCTTCAAATGCCGGGAATTCATCTGCCAGCTTGCCTAACAACTCTGCCGCCTCTCGATGCGCTTTCTCTGCCGCTTTCCTTGCCTCTTCAAGCTTATTGAGATCGCCTCCATCGATGGCTTTTTTCATTTCTTCGAGCGCCTCTATCGCTTTACGGCGCTCTTCTTGGATGAGCTTAAAGCGTAGATTGAATTCTTTGAGAGTTGTCTGCGCACGAATACGAGCTGCGTATTCTTCTTCTGATATAATTTGGATCCGTGATATTTCTGATGCCCCCTGCCCTAGCAGCGACGGGTTATGATCTGAGGCTTCGATGAACACTTCGATCATTTGCCCTGGTGTCACACCAAGTCCATCAAGGTCAAGCTGGTCCACAACCTCAAGCTCTTGGCTTTGCAGCTCTGCCGCGACAACTTCTGATCGATCCCGAAATCCTGTTAGATTACGGATTAATTGCACCCGAGATAATGCATAGTCATCTTCTGCCGTCCCGCGCAGCGCTATAGTTGCTTTTGGTGTCGCAAACAGCATGCGCGGAGGAGACACCAGATTTACTAGCGGCGCTTGATCCGGCACAGCGCGCAATGATAGTTCAAATGCAGATGCTGCTGGCGTGCCTTGGACATCTTTGAGGGAAGCCGCAATTTGACCACTTCCTGTCACCGTCCAGCGAAAGGTGATGCTGTGAACATCATCAGCGCGACCAAGAATTTCTTGTTGTGTCACTTCCTGTCCTTGTGTTGTGAGCGGAGTGAACATGAGCGAGGAATCCGCTAACGGCCGATTACTTGTGAGTTGAAGCGCAATTTCCGCGCCTTCGAGGGCAGCAACCTCATTTCGGTCGAGCGGCATTTCCACGGGTCCTAGGCCCGTATAGGCTGGTGGCGTAACCGTAACTTTACCTGCCAAAACCTTCGGTTGAAGCAGCAACGTGACTGGATGCCAACCAGATCGTGCTCGCCCGCAAGCAAAGGCCAACTCAATGGGCTCAGTCACGCCCTCCAGCGTACGTGAATACTCAGAGGCCGACTCACGGAATGCAGGCAAGCGACCGATCTCCCCTGTTTGGGTGTGGCGCACTAAACACTCAACTGGATGCTCTAGCTCTTGATCAGCTCCATCAACCGTAACGCTCACAGTGAGCTCGCCACCATAAATGCATGATGGTTTTTCGGGATCGACGGTGAACACGAGATGGCTCCATGGCGGCAAACCCGTGGAAGGATTATACAAGCGCTCAGTAATGGTGTGAAAGGCTCGCGGCGCTACCAACGAAAGAATTAATAATGGCAATAAACAAATGGCAGCTAGACACGATGCGCGAACAATACGTCGCCAAGGAATCAAGCGCTTAATTGGAACCTTCGATAGCTCATCAGCCGCATCATTGAGCAGTCGCTCGCTTAGATATTTTCCAAGATCACTATCATGCTCGTCTCCCTTCAAAGAAAGGGCCGCAGACCCAATTTTCCGCGATGAATCACAGAGGCCATCAGCAACGACAGAGGCCCGCTCTCGCGAAATACGAACCGCCTTGCTCAAACTCCAGATAGCCGCCAAAGCCAAAATCACCCAAGCTGTCGCCACCCATGCTAAGCGAGCACCTGGCTCAAAGCCCACCCATGCGTCAGCTAAACCTATGGTCAAGGTGAGAACAGCAAAGACCGCCAAAGTTAAAATCAAAGCAATCGCCAATCTGCCGAGGCGTTGCCAACAGCGGATGCGATCAAGTGCACTTAGAAATTTCATAAATGATCAATTAGTATTGTCAGTTCAGTCCCTGACGGCGACGCATGTGCCACTCGGCGGTGAGCAACAGAGCAATGATTAGGGCAACGATAGCACTATTCCATGATGCATGCCAGACAGCAGCTCCATCTTGCTCAGTTGGGGCCTCTGGTTGACAGGCCTTAACCATAAAATTTGTGAATTCATCAGCATTGTGAAGGCTACCACCAGTCGCTTCAGCCAGTTTAGTAAGAAATCCAACGTCTGTGCTCAAATCATCTCCTTCTTCAGGCGGAGTAGGCACGTTATAAGATACATCAGGGCCTGGCGGCGCATTGGTTCGGGAATCGACCAAACGAACTTTCCAATTGCCAGCTTGGTCAGGAATGAAGGAAGCAGACCAAGCCGAATGGCCAGCGGGGTTTGGTTTTGATGCTGGGCGGATTTCTCGCAGGCTACCATCTGGCGCCTCAACAACGAGACTTGGCTGCGGGTTCGCATCGCGCCCTCGATAGGAAACATGCAAACTAACAGGATCATCAAGCTCCCCACGCACCGCTGGCAGGCGCAATGAATAATCCTGCCCTGGAAGGAATTCAGAATACGAAGCCATCCATTGAATCAATTGAATCCAAAAGTCCTCATACATATTTCCCAACTCACGAGCATCAGGGTAAAAGTCCCATCGCCATAATCCGTCGCCGTTTAACAAACCACAGACACCTTGCCCATGCCGACGCACCATTAATACAGGCGTAGTTCCGGCGAAGCTTCCATCCACTTCACCACGTGCCAAAATCCGCGTAAATGGTTTAACAAATGACACAGAGCGTGCATCTTGTAATTTTGGTAAGTCCTGCCACATCGAGGCACTCGGAGCTGGCAAGGAGTCACCAAATAAACCGACCGCTTCACCGTCAGGCGTTGGTGCGAAACGAAAACTATCACTGCGCGATGCTCCCCACCGAACTGGCTCCAAAGCTTCCAGAGCGGGCATCACCGAAGTTGTCGCTTTGCCCCTAGCAAATAACACCGCTCCACCATGGTCGCGAACAAATGAACGGAGCGCATCTAACCGTTTTGGCGTAAGAAAACTGTCTACATTTTTACCAAATACGATCAAGTCATACGCGACCATTTCTTCTAGCGTCTCTGGAAATACCGCGGTGTTCGACTCAGTGGTGTTTGATTGGCCGCTATCAATTCTAAAAAAGCGCTCGTCTGAAATTCGGTGAACCGAATGCACCTCCATATGGCTTTGCTGCCGTAGCAGCTGTGCAAGGAACTTAGAGTCCCAATAGGGCGCGCCTTCTGCAAGAAATACGCGTGTGCGAGATTCAAGCACTCGTATCACCACTTGATCGCGGTTATTCGATGTCCTCGCTTCATGGTCGAATATCTGAGTTCTTACACTCCATCGCCCACTTTTTTCAGGCGCTGAAAGTTCAAAAGTAGTGAATGCGGGTGACCCGTTTGATACGGCGACCTCTGCTCTCGCCAGCTCATCGCCTTGTTCATTTTCCAAAATAACTTTCGGCTTTAAAGAGCCTAGACCACTCGCTTCCACCATCACGGGAACTCGCACCTTTTGACCGGAAAAGACGCTGATAACCGGACGCGTGATGTTAAGGGCCAAATCACGAACTGGCAGGCCAGCCCCAATCGCGACCGCATGCAATTTTGTTTCACGAGCGCGCAACCGCAACGCTAGGGATTCAATCTGTTCATCTCCGGACATTACCGTCTGGCGGCCATCGGTAAGCACTGCAATGCCTGCAAATCGATCGCCCCTTGCTGCAACTTCTTCACTTAATACTCTGAGCGATCCCAGTATATCAGAACCACCATTTTTCGAATATGTTAGATCATCAAGATCATTCAATGGTTTGCCTGCCGATGACGAAAATGAACGCAATTCGATCGGAACACTCTCGGGAACCAAGTCACTAAGCTGGGCAGCTAATTCTTTAGCTCGATCCAGCCGAGTGCCGTTGCCGTGTGGCTGAGCCATTGATGTTGAGCGATCCAACAAAATTAGCCATGGGCTGACTCGCTCATCAGTCGGTCGCTCCCAACGTCCTGGATTTAGCAATAAACCTGCTATTAAAGCTACCGCTAGTAACCGGAGCCCCAGCATACCCAAACGCATCCCGCGCGACAATTGACGAGCACCCCGCCACGACCCGAACGCAACGAATGCGATGAGCACAACGAGCACGGGGATCAAGATGGGTAATGGAATTGGCGGGTTGATGAAATTAGTGGGTTGGGAGTTTAAATAGAACGTGATGTTTCAAGACGTTTTGAATTTAGGCGCGAAGCCCACAATCAATGTTTCAAGAAACAAGCAAAAGAGCGCTGCAGCAATCAACGATGGCCAGAGTTCAAGGCCACCACCAAGTTCAGCAAGGTTTGCCGCATTCATCGTTGTGGCAGAAGCGCCTAATGTCGTCGGTGGTTGATTCATCGGATCAAGCGATGATTCCGATGGCGGGAAATTTACGGCGGTGTAGTGAACTGGCTGGCCAGATACAACCCAGCTATAAAGCCCGGCGCCCACGCCACCTGTTGACTGCCAACGTGTGCCTTCGGCGGTTTGTTGAGAAACGAGTGGCATGCTACTGCCAGACGCCGTCCTCAGAACGGGCATGCCAACCTCCTCAGTAGCAACCCAAGAAATCGGGCTAGCGGGCTCTGCAACAAACGATTCGCGGCCACCACTTTTTCGAAAGTGCAATATCCACTCTGCGACTGTCATCAAGAAAGCTGGCTCCCCTGTCCATGTTGAAAGCTTTGGATTGAGGGGCAAATTCGCGAGAATGAGAGGCACATCTGTCGCCGCTAGCACAGCCACATGGCGGTCAGAATAATAAGCCAACTCCTCAGTCCCTGGCGTCTCTGGCAATCGAAGGCGCTGACGAAATCGCCCAGCGAATGGATTCCCAAACTCTCCCGCTACAAATAGCCCATAAGTTGGATGCTCAGCAACTGGAGCAACCTCCCATCCTGAATCATTGGGTTGCATCGCAAGCGGAGTATCGGATCGCTCGCCAGCACTTGTTGAATTAAACAAGGTGTGAACTCCTTGATGAGTTGCTGAAGTCGCAAAGATCAAAACCGTGGTGCCTAGATCTGCTGCCTCGCGCAGGCGGCCTGCAGCTTCACCGCGCCAATCAGGAACCACTAACACATCACACGTAGGCAGATTTTTGAAGTCATCCATTGGCAATGCTTCAAGCCATGGCAATGAAGCGGCCAAGCGCATCATTGATGCAACTGGAGCTCCTTCCGCATCTCCTGCCACAACCATTCGTAATGATTCACGGACACGAACGACCGCGAATCGACGATTGTCCGCGGTGAAATCATTGCCGTCAATCTCAGCCGTGAGCGGCAGTAGTCCTGGAGCATCACATTGAATACGAAATGTCGCTTCGGCAGACCCTCTAGCTGGGAGATCTACCATTTGAGACTGACGAGATCCGCCAGCATCCAAAGTAAGAGAAACCCTACGTGCATCAATTGAATGATTATCTACTCGGCATTTTACCAGCAATTCACGCCCTGCGACTGGAGCCGCTGGGACAGCAACCAGAGATGACACAGCCATATTCGACAATGGATCTTCCGCTACAGGGATCAAGTGTAGGTCAACCACATCCGGAACCAATGATCCGATATCTTTCCATGCGGAAGCCTGAAAATCAGAGATGACGTGAAGCTCTCTGCGGCCAACCGAATCTGCAAACTGTCGTAATGCCAAATCGAAAGCTGCCTCAATCGCATTGGGCTCACTGCTAACACCCGCTCCGCTCAATTCATCGGTAAGAAAAGCACGGTTGGGCCCAGGTTCTGGGAAAACTGGATCTGGTTGTGCATCAATCCAAATTACGTTGGCGAGATCTGGTTTTGCCACATCAAGCACTTCTGCTGCCGCCGCGCATGCCCTGTCAAATCTCGAAGTGGCACCATCTGAAGCTCCCATAGAACCTGAGCGATCCACCAAACAAACAACCGTGCGCTTTTCTCCCGGAAGTGGCGCACTATCAGAGATCAATAACGGACTGAGAAATGCTGCAAATAGAAACAACAAGGCAAGCGTCCGCAGTAACCAAAGCAACCAGTCTTTTGGCCGACGAAGGCGACTAGTGAATCGTTGAACTTTCCGTAAAAATTCAATGTTCGAAAATTGATACGTTGGAGGCTTTGTTCTGGATAGCAAATGCACCAGCAGCGGCAATGCGGCCAACGCAAGTAGGCCAAAGAGTGCTGGGTTCTGGAATAGAATCTGCATAAGTGAATTGAATCAAGAGGCCTAACTGCGAAGGCGGTCGAGCATGGTGAAGTAAGTATCTGATGTGGGCGCCATCATGTAGTCTGCTCCGCGCGACGCCGCTAAGCTGCGCAATGCTCTAGTATGATTTTGCATTTGTGTCTTCCAACCATCACGCAACGCTTGCGGATGAGCCGTCATACGGTCACCCGTCTCCATATCCACGAACTTTGATAGACCACGGTCACCAAGGTCGATTTCTTCTGGATCCAGCAGATGAAACAAGTGCACCCGAAAGCCGCGGTGAAGGTACGGGTTGAGCGAACGAAACAACTCAGCAGGATCACAAAAGAAATCAGACAACAACACCAAGGTGCCGCGACGGCGCAATAAGGGTTGGGCACGGCGCAACGCTTCAATAATGGATGTGCCAGATCCAGCTTCATTCGCTTCTAATGAGCTGAGCATCTCATTGAGGTGACGACGAGTGGACCCAGGCGGGTGAAACTTTCGAACTCCTTCGTCAAACAACATCAATGAAGTCCGGTCATTGCCTGATTGGACCAACCACGCAAGGCACGCCGCAAAGAAGGATCCATATTCTAATTTAGTCAGCTTACTTTTTTCCCCACGAAATCCCATCGATGCAGAACAATCTAACATGATGTGACATTCTAGATTGGTTTCTTGCTCGAAAGTACGAAGAAACAACTTGTCGTTCCGAGCGAAGACACGCCAATCCACTTGTGACAAATCGTCTCCTTGCGTGTATTGACGGAATTCGTGAAACTCAATGGACGAGCCACGCTGCTTCGACCGATGCCGGCCTGCCAGGTAGCCTTCGACCATCGCTTTGGCTCCGAATTGATAATCCCGGAGTCGCTTGATGTCCTCAGGCTTGAGGTATTTAGAAGTGGTTTTGATAACGCTTAAAATATGTTCTAATCAATGCTCAAAGAGACTGCGTGATTTTACGTATAAGGTCATCAGCAGTGACGCCCTCACCCGTAGCATTGTAGTTTGGAATTACACGGTGACGTAAGATTGGCAGCGCAAGGTCGCGCACCTCTTCTATCGATGCCGATGGCTGACCGCGCAGTAATGCGAGTGCACGTGCCGCACGCGCAAGGCATTGAGAGGCACGTGGCCCCGCGCCATAGGCGACATAATTTTTAATATCATCGTGAGCATGCTCGGAGTCCGGGCGTGTCGAATGGACCAGCTTTAGAATAGCTTCGACCACGGAGTCTGGTAGTGGCATGTCGGTAGCTGCTTGCTGCAGTTCAATCACTCCTTTTGGATCGAGCAACACCTCAGGCTTATGCATACCACGCCCTGTAGTACGGCCTATAATTTCCTTTTCTTCAACAAATGACGGGTAGTCGATTCGGAGCTCGAAAAAGAAACGATCAAGCTGAGCTTCCGGAAGCGGGTATGTTCCTTCATGTTCAATCGGGTTCTGCGTAGCAAATACCGTAAACGGTTCTTCTAGTGGTCGGGTTTCACCACTTACGGTCACTTGCTTTTCCTGCATCGCTTCTAACAATGCTGCTTGTGTCTTCGGTGGTGTCCGGTTGATTTCGTCCGCCAAAATTAAATTTGCGAAAATTGGCCCGGGTGCGAATCGAAATTCGCGACTCCCGCCGCTATCGCTATGGAGAATTTCAGAACCTACGATATCACTTGGCATCAAATCGGGCGTGAACTGGATCCTTCTAAACTTTAGACCTAGGATACTGCCTAGTGTAGAAACCAACAATGTCTTCGCTAGTCCTGGCACACCCACAAGTAAGCAGTGGCCTTTACAGAGAAGGGCGGTTAGCAGGTGTTCGACAATGTCGTCTTGTCCGACAATTACGCGGCCGGTCTCCTTGCGGACGGCGGCAACCCTCTCCTGTATTTTTTCCCATTGGGCGGCAGATGTTTCAGTAGTCATAGAATTATTAGTTGGAACCATTCGAGCCGTCAGTTATCGGCTCGGTGTTTGAGATACTCTTTGTGAGATAAAACTGAAATGTAGATTGGTGCGGTGTATATGCGTTTGCTCTCGATGAATTGTTTATAGCTTTCAATGACCCTGACAAGTTCACCGCCTCGACCGTCGTCCACAATACCGACCTTGTCTCCATCAAGCCGCCACATGCTATCCGCCTGTCCAAGCCCAAACCCGGCAGTGGCATAAGCATCTGCCGCAGAACCCAAATTTCTAAATAGCCATGAGTCACTAATTGCTTGGAGTGCAGTTTGTGGCACAGGCTGAGAAATGACGAGATCCA
>Ga0136558_1000949_pt1 | contig 15276 bp, 20 predicted proteins | sample AntRauTorckE6833_FD_101391 | JGI IMG/M metagenome (GOLD analysis project Ga0136558, IMG submission 101391) | Saline lake microbial communities from Rauer Islands, Antarctica - Metagenome Torckler E6 #833 | ecosystem: Environmental > Aquatic > Non-marine Saline and Alkaline > Saline | place...
CTCCAATGATTATAATTGAAGGATCTATTTTATCTAAAGCATATCTTATTTGATTCATGGTTTCAATATCTATAAGACCCATTAGATCAAATCTAAAACCATCCAAATTGTATTCCGTTGCCCAGTAAACCACTGAATCAACGATAAATTTTCTTACCATTTTCCGTTCCGATGCCACTTCATTACCACAGCCGGATCCATTATAAAATTCACCGTTTTCTTTTTTTCTAAAGTAATAGCCTGGTAATATATCTTCAAAGTTAATGGTATGAATATCGTAAACATGGTTGTAAACCACATCCATAATGACCCGTATACCAGAATCATGAATACTTTGAACCATTTGTTTAAATTCATAAATTCTTGCTGTTGGATCATAAGGATCTGTTGAATAACTGCCATCAAGAGCATTAAAATTCAACGGATCGTAGCCCCAGTTATAACCATCTTCCTTTGTCTCATCTACTGTTGCAAAATCATAAATTGGCATGAGTTGTATATGGGTAACACCTAATTCTTTAATATGACTCAAACCACTTGTTAGGCCATCAGATGTAACAGTATTGGGTTCAGATAAACCTAAATAATTGCCTTTATGTTTTATCCCACTGTTCTCATCAATACTTATATCTCTGATATGTAATTCATAAATGATTGCATCGACAGGGTTCTCAAATGGTGGTTTATCTAAATTCCAATGGTCTGGTGTTGCTTCTTCAAAATTAACAATGGCACCTTTTCTCCCATTTACGGATAAACTTTTCGCATAAGGGTCAACAACCTCTTTATAGCTTTTACCATCAAGAGAAATACTGTAGTTATAATACATACTATGAAAATCATTTTTAAGGGTTGTTTCCCAAACGCCCCGGTCATTTCGTGTCATAGGAAAAAACTCATCACAAAGAATCAATTGAACATCTTTTGCTAAAGGGGCCCATAATTTAAATGTCGATTGTTCCTTTGAATACGTTACACCTAAATCATCACCGTCGTAATAGTACTTTGCATCGATTATTCTATGATTCATAATCCACCTTTTCGTCTACAACTGTCCTCACCAGTAAAATGATACCTAAAACCCAAATAATGTGCGTTACTATGCTTCCTAATACACTTACAAAAGAGCCAATAATGACTAAACCATAACCTGCTCTAAATTTCTTCTTATTTTTTTCATTTAATCTTGTTTTAAGTTTATAAAAAATAAAACACAATAAACTGGCTGAAATTATAAATTTTGTGCCAGACATTAAATTATTAACAACAAATAAATCATAAATCCCAACACTCATAAAAACAAGCCCTGTGACCAATGAAAGCATCTTCTCTGAAAAATCTGTAAATAAATTATTCATTTTTTTATTCTCCTTTTTGTCATGGTTTTATATTATCAGATTATACATTAAATTGACACAAAAAAATAGCAAATCAAGAAATTATTTGCTATTTTCTAAAATATTATTCATATAAATACGAGCCAAAAGCTACCCGCATGTAGTGGTTAATCGTATTTTCATCAAAGTGACTTCCAGTATGAAGTTTACCAACTTCTTTCACAGCACATGCTTTTTCGCCAGGTACAATATGTCCTAAAATTTTTGATTCAATCATATCGGATTCCTTTAAATAAAGACTGACTTGCGCTTCGATATTACTTTGGTTCCGGGTAAACTTAATACTGTTTTTACCAATTGAAAACCTTAAAATAAACTCTTCATTTTCTTCATATTTAATCTTCTCATTTGCTACTTCCATGACTTCACTTAAACCATTTTTAATCACTTTAAAATATTCAAATATTTTTTCCTCTGCTTCATCTAACTGTTTTTGCTTACGCAACTCTTCTTTTCTCTTTTGTAATTGATCTTCATACTCTTCTTTAATCTTATGAATTAATTCGTCCTTAAAATTATAGAAAAAATGTACAGTCATATTATCACCCCTTTATATTGTTAATAATTTATTACCCAATAAAAAAGAGAAATAACATACTTTTAAATTTTAAATAAAATCCACTTAGAAGAAGCCACTTCATATTTCAATTCATAGATTTTTTCTATGTTATTAATAATGCTCTTGCATTTAAAACTATACATAATATTGCCGGCATATTTTTCTTTATTAATAGCCAGCACTTTTAAAACTTTTATTACTTTGTATGTTTCATCATTGGTCTCTAACCGAAATTTCAAGGGTTTAATAATTCCCTCTTTATCAAACCAAGCAATCATTTCAATTTCCTTAGCAATTACTTTCATCCTTCTCACCTCTACACTTTAATTATAATCCAAACATAAGTTTGTGTAAAGGCTTAACTCTATTTTTATGCTAATTTTCTTATTTGGTTTCGTCTGCCTGTTACAACAGATCTGAAAACTACTGCCGCCAATACAATTAGACCACCAATAATGGCAAAGAAAGAAGGTTCCTCTCCTATGATTAAAAAGACCCAAATTGGGCTTAATAAAGGCTCAATCACTGGAATCAAGATTGCTTCAAGAGCTGTTACATGCATTACAGCTTCAGAAAATAATATATAAGCTATCCCGAGTTGAAAAATGCCTAACAAAATAAGACCAATGATACTTTGGAAATCTGGTAATGGTCCAATAATAAAAGGCAAACTTACAACAAAGGTTAACAGATTACCTAAAAAAGTCATTTCAATAGCAGTACTGTTCTTTTGCATCTTAAGCATTAATACGACCCCTGCTAAAAACAAACCTGTAAGAACCGAAAGAAAGTTCCCTAACATATGACCTTTTTGAATGTCTCCTACAAAAAATAACCCCATACCTGCAATAACAATAATAATAATGGTCCAATCAAACTTACTCACCCGTTCTTTCAGTAGCCACCCAGATAACAGTGCGACCCATATCGGTGCAGTATACTGCAAGAAAATAACATTTGCTGCGGCAGTTAGTTTATTTGCCACAACAAATCCAATAACTGTTAGTGCATAAATCACAGCTCCCGCCCATTTATACTTTCCTTTTTGCAAGATTTTTCTAGGTTTAATATCCTTTCTAAATAAAAGTATATAGAAAAACATTAATATAGCGGAAATACCACTTCTTGTGCCAGCGATTGCTACTGGATTCCAATCAATTAGTTTAATTAACATACCACCAGTACTCCAGAGCACAGCGGCTATTACTAATGCAATAATAGCTTTTGTTCTTTCAGTTCTCATAAGTAACCTCGCTTTCACTTTAGTCAGTTAAGTACTCTTCTAAAACTAACCCCTTTGTCATTATTTCCTTAGCCATCTCAACGTCTCCGATATATCTATAATGCCATGGTTCATAAATATAGCCTGTTAAATCTTCTTTTCCTTTGCGGTATCTTAAAATAAAACCATATTGATAGGCGTGGTCCATTAACCACTGAAATGCTTCCGTTTGATCAAATCTTTGGCTTAAGCCATAATTCATTTCACTTGTGGTAATGTCAATGGCTAAGCCGGTTTGATGTTCACTTTGCCCTGGAATGGCAACAACTTTTGCTGCAGATTCAAAGCCATCCCGTGAAACACGTCTTCTAAAAAGTGTCTCTTGGTAATTATAGCTTCTATAACCAGAGGCAAAATATAAATTATGCCCTGCCGCAGCAGCCGCATCAAACATTTCATTAGCCTTTAATCCAACGTGTTCTGGTAATTCCATATACTTAGATTTTGGTAAATCTGCTTCAACTAAGTTTTTAGGCACATAGTGACTTGACAAAAAATTTGTTTTGTTTAGTAATACTAAATCAGATGATGGATCTTTAATAAGTTTTTCTTCTCTTATTTCTTCTAAAATTTCCTTGGTTACCTGATCATAGGTTTCAACATCGGAAAGTTCTTTTCGTGTTTTGAATTGTACCAATGCATTCTTTGTATTCGGACCCCAACTCCCATCTAAAGCCGTATAATGTCCTGCTATTTTTAACGACTCTTGTAACCAATAGATATTTTCTTTCGTTAATTCAATTCTATTTGTTGTTTTTATTTGATTTTCTTTTTGAGTTGCTACTTCAGTAGCAGCTTCCTTTTCTACATAATTTTCTCGAGCAGCTTCCAAGTACTCTTTGACTTCAAAACTATAAACTGAATCATTAGAAAGTCCCTTTTTTTCTTTAAAACTTTGCAAGGCTCTTCTTGTATTTGCCCCAAAACTGCCATCTACAGCAATATTGTAGCCAGCCATTTTAAGAGATTCTTGCAACCAAGTAATGTTTTCATCATTTAATTCAATACTTTCCATTACCTCGAAACCTTCTTGATTTTCCTCTATTACAGTTTCCCCTTCAGTAATCTCTTCTGAACTGTGATCCTCTGCTGTATTCTCTTTTTCAACGACATATGGTTCTTCTTCAACAGGTGCATCAGTATTAACCGAGGGCTCATCTGTATTAGCGCAACTGGTCAGTAGCATGATTAATGTTGTTACTAAAATGAATTTACTTCTAACGCCCATATTTTTACCCCTTTTATTTTAATACGATTGCATCCACTGGACATTCAATAATACATAACCTGCATTTAACACAGCGATTATGGTCCACTACAATTTTACCACCTTGTTTTTTCATAATATTCATTGGACATTTATCTATACATTTTTCACATAAAGTACATATACTTTGATTAATTTGAATTTTCATCTTCTCACCTCATTTTCATTCTAAGGATAATCCTCCAAAAAATCAAGAGAAATAAGATATATTATTTTATTGTTATAGTAAATTAATTTTGGTAAAATTAATTCAGAAGGGAGTTAATTATGGAAAATATGTTTTCGTTTATTTCTTATGTATTTGTTGTGACGTTCACACCAGGACCAAATAACATTATGTCAATGATTAATGCAACTAAATATGGTTACAAGAAAACCTTGAAATTTATGTTAGGGGTTTTCACAGGTTTTTTTGTGTTAATGCTTGTGAGTAGTTTTGCTAACTTATTTTTAGTTAAGTACATTCCTAAGATTACTATTTATATGAAAGCCCTGGGTGGCTTCTATATGTTGTATCTAGCAAAAAATATTTTGAAACCTAAGAAAAAAAATAGTAAGGATAAAAATAAGACGGCAACCTTTCAAACAGGTCTCTTATTACAATTAGTTAATGTCAAAGTCATTCTTTATTGTCTGACTGTTGTATCATCTTTTATTATACCAAGTTTTCAATCAACGGCTATACTCATTCTTTTTTCATTTTTACTTGCTTTAACAGCTTTTGTTTCTGTTAACTGTTGGGCCCTCTTTGGAAGCTTTTTTAATCAATACATTAATAGATACCAAAAAGCATTTAATGTTATTATGGCTTTACTTTTAACCTATAGTGCTTTAATGATTACAGGATTGATCTAATATGTTGAAAAAAAGAATAAAAGTAATTTTTATTGTTTTAGTTGTGATTCTTGGTACTGGCATTGTTATTAATCATTACATAGGTGGTGAACCTTCTGATCTACTCAAAGCAGAAGTTGTTCAAGTATATGATGGGGATACCATTCAAGTTTCTATTTTAAACAAACGAGAAACTGTTAGACTTATTGGTATTGATACTCCAGAGACCAAAGGAAAATACAATAAAAAGGATGAATATTATGGAAAAGAAGCCAAGAGGTTTTTAAAAGCCTTACTGCCAAAGGGTACCACTGTTTATCTTGAAGCGGATTTAGAAAATAGAGACCAGTACGATCGCCTCTTAAGGTATGTTTGGTTAGATCAAGAACAAGAAATTTTCATTAACTTAATACTTTTAGAAAAAGGGTATGCAGAAACCATGTTTTTTGAACCCAATACCAAATACTATGACTTATTTAAAAATGCTGAAGCAGAAGCAAAAGATAATAATTTAGGCATGTGGCAAAAAAGATAACTTTAAATAATTAAAAAAGAGAGCATTCTATTTATCCGAATGGTCTCTTATTTTATTTAAATAATTTGTGATTTTTTCTTCATAGCCATTATTTGAACTGTTATAGTATTTTTTACCTAATAAATTATCCGGTAAATACTGCTGCTCAACATAGTTGTTTTCATAGGCATGTGGGTATTTATAAGCTGCTTTATCACTAAACTGATCATTTTTCTTGCGTTCAATGGATGAAGAGGTCATATCCTTAATATGATACGGGATCTCACCAACATTTATGCTCTCTAAGTCGCGTAAAGCATCATTGATGCCCATATAACTTGCATTAGACTTAGGGGCCGTCGCAACATAAACGGCTGCCTGAGCCAGAATTATGCGTGCCTCTGGCATACCAATTTTTGTTACCGCTTCAAAAGCACTGTTGGCTACGGTTAAAGCATTTGGATCTGCGTTGCCGACATCTTCTGAGGCTTGAATTAATATTCTTCTTGCAATAAACTTTGGATCCTCTCCAGCATAAATCATACGTGCTAGATAATGTAGCGTTGCATCGGGATCACTTCCCCGCATGCTTTTGATAAAGGCGGAAATTGTATCGTAGTGTTCATTCCCTGTTTTATCAAATCGAATATTTCTATTTTGAACACAATTATCAATGTCTTCTTTTTTGATATTTACAGCATCCTTATAGGACTCATTGGATAAAACAGCTAATTCAAGGGTATTTAAAGCACGACGGGCATCCCCATTAGCAATATCTGCTAAATAAGCAATTACATCTGCTTCAATTGCTACATTTGTTGAAGCCATATATTCATCTTCTTTTAAAGCTCTATTGATTATTTCAATAATATTTTCTTCACTTAAGGGTTCTAATTTAAAAATCATAGACCTTGAAATTAAAGCATTGTTCACTTCATAATAGGGATTCTCTGTTGTTGCACCAATGAGAATCACAGTCCCTTTTTCAACATAAGGTAAAAGTGCATCCTGTTGACTTTTATTAAAGCGATGAATCTCATCAATAAATAAAATGGTTTTTCTGTTATGAATACCTAAATTGTTTTCTGCTACTTTAAAGACTTCTCTTAAATCCTTCACACCAGATGTCACTGCATTTAATGTTTCAAACTCTGACTGGGTTGAATTAGCAATGATTCTTGCCAAAGAAGTTTTGCCTGTACCTGGGGGGCCATGAAAAATTAAAGAATTTATACGATCCGCTTTAATGATTCGGTAAAGTAATTTTCCTTCACCTAAAATGTCCGTCTGACCAACAAAGGCATCAATATTTTTAGGTTTCATCCGTTCTGCCAATGGTGCATTTTTTTTTTGATTTTCATCTGTGATCATACTAAACATGTCCAAAATTTACTCACCTTTGTATTCTTCAAGTACTTTATCTACCATCAAACCCTTTTCAGAAACAATTTCATAAAAAGTTTCTTTGATTTTTAGATCTGCGTCTGATTGCTCTACCTTTAAAACGGCTCTTGCCATGACATCCCAATTGAATGAATTTCGGCCTGGTTTATATTTGTTAACTTCGTTTGTCATATATTTTACATCATTTTCATTTAAATCCTTCTCTATAAATTCATCTAACTTCTTAAAAAAGGTATATGATGTAAAATATATTGTTCCTTTGTAAATAACAATCAATAATACAATAACACCTAATAATTTTATTAATGTTAAATATGGCATTTTTTCCTCCAATTCTAAAATTTCACACTATATACATAATATTAAAAAAACAGCAATTTAGCAAGAAGGATTATAATTTAAAATATTTCAACTGCTTTAATAGAAAAAAAATACCTTATGATTTAACTTTCCCTTTATGTGCTCTCAACTGATCATTTGTAAATATAATCGAGATAACACCTAGTGAAACGGCTGTAAAGTTAAGAAAAATATCTCGATAAGCATCTGGATGTAAAGGTATAATAAAACCAGTTAACCAGACATAGAAAAATACGATTCCCATTGCTATAGCATAAGGCAAAAAATATGATAAAACTCTACTTTTAAGTTTAATCTTATAAAACAATTGAACAGTAATCACAGCAATTAAAATAACACCACCTCTATTTAGAATATGAAAATTAGTATCTGTTGGCTTCCCTTGAAATAACTGTATAGCACTACTTAAGATGGTTGTAACGGTAAAAATTATACTAAATAATATAATACCTCTTTTAAGTTCCATTAAAATTTTATTTTTCAATTAATCCTCCTTATCAGGTAACAACTTTATAAGGGAAATTTATAACTTATCTAATAATATTTTTAACAATTAACATGAAAATCTTTAACGATTATGAAATTTTAAAATTTCTTCCTTTTCATCTTGATCAATTATTCTGATGCCTTGTAGTAATTCCATTTCATCTATTTCTTCTTTTGTTTTGCCACTGGTATCAAAAACAAAATTGCCTTCTACTTTAAAATATGCTTCTTCCCCTAAGTCTCGATGAGGGTTATGGGGTCCATTTTCTAACATTAAATCAGAATACTCTTCATTTATTAAAACTTCATAAGCATTAATGTTCTCAATGACTTCTTTTGTACCGCTAATAGTGATTTCATAAGAAATTTCAGTTTTTTCTAAATCTCCTCCATAACTATAGGACGCATTCATAATATATTTATCCCCTTCTTGGGTTTCATTAGAATTACACGCACCTATAACAAAGAGAACAGTCATCATTAAAATAATTACCAAAGTTTTTTTCATAAATACCTTCTTTCTTTTTATTTTCTATTCAGAAGGATCATTAACGATGCCCATAAAAAGATTAGCACCGGTTACTGAATCCTGTATCACCAGTACAAAGGGTCGATCACATTTGAATACGATGGGTTCATCGGGTTCAGGTCTCGCACTAGTGACTTCCATTTCTATTGCTGTCACTGCGGCGGCCTCTGTCCCTTCTTCATCAACAATAATTCTTGCATTTTGAAAAATATTGTTGATGAATACATTGCCTTCTGGTGCAACAATCATCTCTGAAAAGTCTGCTTTTTCCTCTTCAAAGGGCAATACCATCCCCATTATTTTTAAAATTTCTTTTAAATCATTGTTTGCTTGAAAATCGAATTTAGGAAAATAAACTTTTACTTTTGTGGAACTCAAATCACTTTTTTCATTGTTATTGATTACCTTCTGCCCCTGAGAATCAGAGAAAAAACTTTCCACATTGTCTTTTGGTAAATATACAAGCATGTCCAATCCACCATAATACCCCATTGAAAGGATTTGGGCCGACTCAGTTGTCATATATGAAAAGTAATCTTGGGTTTGCATCATATCAACATCTTTTTTTGTACCATTTTTCAATTCAAAGGGCATTTTACGAGTTGATGCTTCACTAAATTCATTTCGCCAACTCCCTTTAAAATACAACGTATTCACAAGTACAGCTACTGTTAAAGGATCAAATGCTTTAAACGTATCCTTTAACAGTCCATTGGTTTCATCTGCCACCCATTTGTTCATCGTATCTACTGTTTCCGATGAAGTGAAATCACTTTGATATACCTGTGCATCATATTTGCTTTTTAGTGTATTAACAAAAGCTTGTATTGGTGTTAGATCTTTTCGAACCCATAAAGAATTAGCAATTTTTACAATTGCATTTGGTCTTTCCTTACTTGATGAATCTTCCATATGATTAAATACATTAGCAACTTCATTGTAAGCATCGTTATTTAAGGTTTCCTCATAATTTAATACATCAAGGATTTGTCTTTGGGTTTCGCCTGATGCACCGTTTTGAACCATGGCCAGTGCGTAGACCAAACTAATAGGTGATATGAGTTGATTAACATTTTTGTCTTTGTTATAAATGATTTCAAAGACTTCAATCCCTGTCTGATTAGATCGCAACATGCTTTCTTTTGCACTTTCAGAAAGCTCTGCTCTTACATTTTCAAATGTTTTCTGTTCAAAATCTACTTCAGGCTCAACTGTATTACTTTCCCTTTGTAGTGTTGAAGTACAGCCAGTTACTAATAAAAACATGACAAGAATCATAGCTATTTTTCTCATTAGAATTGCCTCCTTAGATAATTAATTATCTTTCATCATATTATAGTTTTAGCCCTTGTAACGAAACAATTTTTTTACCATTATGAATACTTTCTCTACCAACTTCTTTAAATCCAAAGCTTTCATGAAAATTTAAAGACTTTGGATTGGCTGGTTCGACATCAATTTCAGCCAATAGTAATGGATACTCTTTTTCTTTTGCTTTTTTTATAATTTTTCTATACATCAATTGACCTAGACCTTGACTTTGAAAATCAGTTGAAACAACGACTCGATCAATGTATAAAAAGCTATCATACTTATTTAGAAACCATTGATAGTTTACACTATCATAATCTTTGTTTTCTGATAAAACTAAAATAAATGCTTCTACTGATCCATCAATTTCTACAACATAACTAAAGTCACATTGCTGTACTAATCTTTCTAATTTTTCTCTTGTTAACGGTGATAGAAAATGAACTGATGCTTCATTTAGTTGAAGTACTCTTTCTAAATCTTTTGATGTATATTCTCTTAGAATCATATGCTCTCCTTACTTATTATTCTCATACTGATTTAATCTTCTCTTATAATATACCATTTTTAATTATTTTCCTCATTTTTATTCTTTCCATTCGATTATAAATATATTAAAATGGAAACATAGACTAGGAGGATTTATGAAAACAAAAATTATAAAAAAAGATACTTTTAAAACAAGCTTGTGGTCTGGTGGTACCACCACAGAACTTTATATTTATCCTGAAAATGCAATTTATAAAAACAAAGATTTTTTATTGCGTTTAAGCTCTGCTACTGTAGACCTTGAGGAGTCTATCTTTACACCTTTAGAAGGTATTCAAAGATATATAGCACCAATTAACGGTTCATTGAAACTCTTTCATAACGATAGAAGCCTTATATTAGAGCCCTATGAGTGTTACGCCTTTGATGGTGGCATTGAAACAACCAGTGAAGGAAAAGTCACAGATTTTAATCTCATGCTTTCCAAGGAGGTTTCTGGCAGTCTTCAAAGTTTCTTTTTAGAAAAAACAATCAAAATAGAAAACTCAAAAGAAAACTGCTTTTTAATCTATGCACCAGAGATTTCATTGTCTATTGTTGGAAAAGAAAGGTATCATCTATCTTCAGGTGATTTAGGCCTCTTTTTTGAAACCCCTGATCTAACTGTTTCAAGTGATACAATAGGTTATTTTTTTGTAGCTAAGATTCAACTGCCAAAGAATAGGATTTAATCAAGAATTCTTTCATCAATTCGCCTCACCAGCGAATAGGTATAGGCAGTAAAATATTTTCCCCAAAAACGACTACCACTAATATTGAAAGACTCATAATCTACACCGCATAATGAGTAATTATTACTTAATAGCCAGCTTTGTATTGAATCCAGCAAACATGCACCAATACCTTTACCACGATGGGTTGGATCAACATATGCACCAGTTACATTCATTACGTCTTTATATTCCACGATATAGCTTTCCCCTGTTGGTTCAATTCTCATGTAACCAATTACCTGATCACCATTATAGGCTATCCACAGATGATGATTTTCTTCGTTTAACCATCTGGTTAAGTGATCAACTGAATTTTCTTCTTCTACTGGCATAAATAGTGGTGAAGATCTATAGTACTTATTATGCTTCTGATCAATTATTTCTAAGGATTCTACATCACTAATTTTAGCCTTTTTTATAGTTATTTCTGGCTTTTCATCATTGGTAGGTGTAACTTCACGAATCCCATCAACACACCGCATACCAAAACCTAACCAAAACCAAGTTTCAAGAGTTAATTTATCCTGAGCGTATAATGTAATGGCGTGTTGCATTATTTCCCTATCTACCCAAATTTTAGCTGCTTTTCTATATAACTGCTGATAGATTTCCTTATGATTTTCTTTTACGGCACCATGACCAAACAATGGACAATAAATGCCTTTACATTTGCCCTAAAAATCATTTACTTCATACCCTACTAAAAAACCAACTACTTTTCCATTAACTAAGGCTACAATGCCTAAACCATTTTTAAATAAGTCTTCAATTTTTTCTTTTAAAATACCAGAATAATCTATATTAGGTAAACATTCAACTTTTATACGTTCTCCTCTATAGGCATCAAGTACTAAATTAGTGGCTTGATCAATATATTCTTCTGATATCTTTTTAAACTGCATAATCAATTATTTCACCCCTTATCCATTAAATTGTGAGATTAAACCACTAACAGCGTTTGAAAAATTATAGCTTAGTAATTTACCTATATACTGTATTTCTTTCGCATCAGCTCCATTTTTATGTATTTCAACCAACAAGGATTTAATCTTCTGATCATATAATGTTTTTTCAATCTTATTGGGCATAATTTCACTATATTTCAATTGATACATTTGCTCTATCGTTTCCCAAAGGCGTTCAGCCTGTTCTCTATTTATTAAATACTCTTTTTCTCTTCTTTTTTGTTCTGCTCTTTCATATTTTATTGTTTTTATTGCTTCATCTTTTCCCCGAGCAAATAAAAAAGTTGGATGTATCGGCCTTAATCTTTCAATAAGTCTCAAACTATAAATATAGATAAAATCCGCCATAAGATCATCATCATAAATTTCTTCAATAATACTATCAATATCTTCTAAACTAGCGATAATATCATTCTTTTCTTCTGTAACCCATTGAACTAGATATTTATTTCTATTTTTTATTAAATCATTAATGATGGGTTTTATAAGTGTATCTAACCATTCAAGGGTTAGATAATCTAATGGTTCATCATAAGTTGTATAATAAAGCCCACAACCACTGGTAAAACTTGCTATGCTATCACCTGTATATTCATTTTCTAAAAAATCACCAAAGTTTTCGTAATCATTTAAATCAAATGATTCATGAGTACTTACAAGCCTTCCTGAATGATCCCAAATCGGATCTAAACTGTTATCTAATACATATTTTTTATTATTTAAAATGCTATAAGCGAACCAATTTGACACAAGTTGTATATAATTATTTATGTTTTCCTTGTACTTAATTTTAAGTTTCTCTTCCAAAACTTTTTCTAAATTCATAGGATCCTCTTTTCTAATCTCAGATGCTTACCATAAAATTTGATTAATCTTTATTATATTTTGTTTTTTAAAGTTACAATATTATTTGTCCTTAATGATTCTTTTACTGCAAGTGCTACTTTTAAAGATTTGATGCTTTCGTCAATTGAAAGCATCGAAGAATCATTTCCATTGTTAATTGCATCAAGCATATATTTAATAGCTTCTTCATAATCATCATTTGATGGCAATGGAATTGATTCTATTGAGTCATTGTCATAAAGCATCATTTTTTGTTCAGTTATTTCCCCAAATCGTCCATCAAAGGTCAGTGTTCCCAATTCACAAATAATATGAAACCCAATGGTAAAGGAAAATTTTTCAGGTAATAATGTTGAGCTTTCTACAGAAGCAATGGCGTCTTCATAATTTAAATGCACGAAAACATGAGAATTTTCTCTTTCAATACCAGTTGCAATGACCTCATTTGGTTCACCCATGATTTCATTTAAAAAATCAAAATTATGTAACATAAAATCTTGAACAATTTTATCCAAAGTCATATCTCCCCAATAAGGTGGTGTCTTTTGATATACTCTAGCAACTAAAGGTTTACCTAACTTTTCTGATTGAATCATATCAATAGCAATTCTATGAGGATCTGAAAATTTATAAAAAAGATCCACATAGAGTTCTCTATTATTCTCTTTCGAGCATCTTTTCATTTCTTCAGCTTCAGCTAATGTATATGCTACAGGTGTTTCACAAAAAACATGCTTTTTTTTATTAAGAGCTTTAACAACATATTTTTTATGTAAATGTGTTGGTAAACAAATATCTATCAAATCGATACTTGGATCTTCTATGAGTTCGTCTATATCATTCGTTGTCTTAATAGCTAAAGATTCTTTAATTTCTTCGAGTTTCTTGATATTTCTTCCATAAATACCAACAATTTCTACACCTTCTAAGCCTTTATATATTTCTGCATGTGTTCTACCAAATCCAGCGCCTAAAATACCCACTCTAATCATTTTAAGTATTCTCCTTTTATCTATTTTATAGATTACAGTTCTGAAAAATTATCAGCTAAATTAAATTTTTCATTAAATTCATTTCTTGTTAAGCCATAAAGTATTTCATCTTTATATTTACCTTCTGTGAATATCATTTGTCTTCTAATACCTTCTTGAATGCAACCTAATTTTTCAAGCATCGTTGCTGATCCAATATTGCCTTCAATAACTGAAACATTAAATTTGTTAAGGCGTCGTTCGTTAAAGGCATAATCTAATAGAATCTGCATTGCAGCTGTACCATAACCTTTACCTCTATGCTCTCTTCCAATTTGCATACCAATACTAAAGGTTCCATTTCTTTCATCAATACTATTAAGATTAAAAGCACCGACATTGGTTCCTTCTAAATTTTCAATAGTAAACATCAATCGTTTCGATTCAGGTTTGAAGTTTGAAAAGCTTTCAATTACTTCTTTATTTTCTTCAATGGTTGGTGGCAATTCTAGCTCATATTGCAACATTCTTCTCGCTTTGCTATCAAAACAATTATAATAATGTTCTTCCCAATCTTCTGGTTTCATTGCCCTCAGTCTTACTAAATCATCTTGCCAATAATAATTTTTATAATCAATTTTTTTCATAATCATCTATGACTACTTTAGTCATATACCTCACTTTCTTTTTAATCGATAGACCATTCATAACGACATTTTTTTGATTCTTCAGGTGAATAACAGTCTAGTCCCTTGGGAACATCAACTATATCCAATAGTTTAGCGCCTAACATTTCACATGTGTTTCTAGAAGCATAGTTTTCCGGATTGCATGTTATGATTACACGGTTCATTTGATGATCTTTCATCACTTTTTTCAGTAAAGAACATGCCTTTACAGAATACTTGTGCCCTCGATGTTCTTTAATAACACTGTAGCCAATATGACCTATATAATTCATCACTACATCATTATCTTCTAATCTAAGATTTATATGGCCGATTCTTTGATTGGAATCATGTACTTGAATTTGAAACTTATATTCTGCACTCCAACCTTTGCTTGAATCACCTGGATTCTTTTTTAATAGTTTTAAATCAATGCCTTCGCCTTTAATTATTTCATAATCGTATAATTTCATATGTTTCTCCTATCTATTAGACCCTTTTTAAAATATAAAACCCAATACTCTAACACATGCTTCTCTTCTTCATTCAAGATCCATGCAATAATAATTATTTAGAAATATTTTTAGCAATATAAAATCCATAACTAAAATAATCTTTATA
>Ga0136558_1000952_pt1 | contig 15271 bp, 10 predicted proteins | sample AntRauTorckE6833_FD_101391 | JGI IMG/M metagenome (GOLD analysis project Ga0136558, IMG submission 101391) | Saline lake microbial communities from Rauer Islands, Antarctica - Metagenome Torckler E6 #833 | ecosystem: Environmental > Aquatic > Non-marine Saline and Alkaline > Saline | place...
GACCCCGTCGCAACATTTGTGCAAACAAGTTTGCAAGAGTTGCCTCCCTTGCGAAATGCCACAGGGATTTCTCACCTTCACGCCTGGGTGAAAATCTAAGTCTTGATACAAACCATGAAAAAATCCCCAAAACTGGGGCTTTTTTCATGGTGCGCGAGAAAGGACTTGAACCTTCACGCCTTACGGCACTAGTTCCTAAAACTAGCGTGTCTACCAATTCCACCACTCGCGCATACCATTAAATTGTAAGGAAGGTTCGAGGACTTGTCCAGAAAGGACTTGTACTAAAATTTGCTCTTTCGAAAGCAAGCTTTCTCACTCGGCCAAGCAAGGAAAACTCAAATTCCCACTGGGAATTTTCGACCTTCACGGCCTTACGGCACTAGGTCACGTTCCGCGACCCCGAAGCTTCATCTTAGCAAACAAAGTTTTCAAGAGAAGGCTTCCTTGCAAACTGCCGCCGGCAGTTTTCACCTAAAACTAGCGTGTCTACCAAACGGGGTCCCCGCAAAGCCTGCTTTGTGGGGGGATAGTTCCACCACTCGCGCATAAATTTTTAAAGCCTTCTCATTCTAGAGAACGCACTAGCGAATGTCTAGCCTTTATTAATATAATCAATGATTGATTCTACTGCATGCGCTGGTTCGGCAGCCCGGGTTATAACGCGACCAATCACAAGCTGAGCACTTGGGTTCTGAGTTAGGACGTCAATTGGATCAGAAACCCTTTCTTGGTCATCATTGAAGGTTGCACATCCTTCAAGTCCACCACTTGGCCTTAACCCTGTTGCAAAATAAGTGAAGCCATCGGCAAGCTTAATATCTGCTCCAGCTCCCATAAGAGCAGTTATCCCGAGCTCTTGAGCATCTCCGATTATAGATTTAACTTCTTCGTTAATAGTTCTGCCACGACGGCGTTTGTGCTCTTCTTCTGAGATATCAGAATCTACTAACTTTAGGGCAATCTGAATTCCGTTATTAAAATTTACAGCTCGATTTAAACTAGACATACTATCAAGCGCGGATAACGTAACAAAACCTACAGAATCGTAGAGGTTTCGACTAATTTTCTCTAGAGAGTTTTCAATGTCGGCTTTCACTGATCGATAGTGCATATCTACAAGACTGCTTCTGTACTTATATTTTCCGAGCATGTCTAATGTCGGTTTGAGCCCAAGAGACTCAATGACGTTTACGCCAGCTACTATATTTACTCCGGTATGTCGAAGCTCAGCAGCTAACGCTCTGTTCTCTGTTGCCTCTCCACAGTCGAGTGGCACATAAAGTTGTTCGGGTGTAAAACTCGCCATTTAATCATACTATAGCACACTTATCAATGTTTGTAAAATAGCAGCTGCGATGTGCCGTGGGTCTTCTGTTTCACTAGATGTAGATGCTTGAGCTCGTACGGAGGCCGTTCGCGGGAAGGAAAATTAAGCACCAGGATACCATTTTGGCTTAAATGGTGGCTGATTTTGCCGATTGTCTTCTCTTGTAAATTATCAAATGGCGGATCCATAAAGATAATTTCAAACTTCTGGGCCTTGTGACGGCCAGACCACGAATGGGTATAGGCTGCAACGAACTTAACTTTTCCATCTAATTCTAATGCCTCTATGTTTCTCTTGATTGTGACAACAGCTCTTTTATCCTGTTCTATTAGTGTTGCATGTGAAGCACCCCGACTAATAGCCTCAAACGCCAAGGCACCAGAGCCGGCAAACGCATCGAGCACTGACAGCCCTTCAATATCACCGAGAACATTAAAAATAGCGCTCTTTAACTTATCACTCATTGGATGAGTGCGATGCCCCCCTGGAGTCTCAAAGACTCTACTTTTTAGATGTCCGCTTATTATCTTCACGGTTGGTATCTACTCCTGCTTCTTCAATTGCTGCGTACCACGTGAGCGCAATTGTTTTAATGATCGCTGGGGCTAGTTTGTGACGAACCTGGTTTGCAAGCTTGGTTGTCCAACCTTTTTCATAATATCGATCGTACATATCCAGGATTGCGATCTCGCGTGAGGTCTGTTTGAACCATTCTACTGGCCCGATCTGCTGCATCCGATCAATATCGGACTTTTTTAACTTCGCTTCCCCGAAACTCAACGGGGCAACAAGAGCAGCGATTCCCATTTCGAATAAGCCGTGGGTCGTCATTAGGCCCTTAGGACCATAGACTTTCCAATTTTTCTTGAAGCGTTCTTTTCGTGTTGCCCCTGATACAAACAGTTTGCTTTTTACAGTTGTCCGGGTCTCTTTGCCTTCGCCGCGGATCTCGGTTAACTTTTCTTCATAAGGATAGTGGTGCGCTGGGGTTAAGCCATCAACCAGGGCATGCGCTAACCAGGCGGCTTCAAAAGCAATTCGCTCCTGATTGCCTTTTTTGAGTTCACGGACCAGCTGGTTGTAATGATCTGTTATCAGTTCGATGAGTTGTGAATCATCCTCATCAAATGGACTGTAATAGTGCCACGGTTCATTTTGAGCCGGACTTTTGCGCTTGATGGCATCGGGGCCATTCTTGCCTTCAAATAATAGAATTTGACGACTAGTCGGAAACACCGTCTTGTCGTTTAACGCCCGATTAAGGTGCTTTCGCGCGACCTTGTCAAACTTCTGATGTGCACCGATGATTCTCCCCGAATAACGGGTGAGTGTTGTGCCTGAATACATTACCAGCCTCCGGCTGTAGTAGTTGGTGGTTGGTGGTTGGTGGTTGGCAACGCCACATGTGGGCTATGAACACAATTCAAAACAATTTCCTAATTCCTGGTTTCTAATTACTAATTTAGTTGTGTGACCTTCTGGAGATCGGTCACATGTTGATGTAACTCCTTATATTGTAGCAAATTTTCTCCCTTATCCAGAAACTTCTTGGCAGTCTGACGCGCTGTAGCTATCAGTTTGTGGTCACTGAGTTGCGCCACCCGCAGATCAAGCGCTCCATGCTGCATAGTTCCGTAAATTGCGCCCGGCCCTCGAAGCTGTAAATCAAGCTCTGCGAGCCGAAAGCCATCGTGAGAGGTTACGAGCGCACGCAAACGTTGCGAAGGAGCCTTGCTGTCGGCTAGCATCAAATAACAATGCCCCTGGTGCTCACTGCGTCCTACGCGCCCACGCAGCTGGTGCAATTGCGCTAACCCAAAGCGTTCTGGGTTTTCGACAAGCATTACAGTGGCATTTGGCACATCAACACCAACCTCAATTACAGTCGTTGATACCAAAATATCAATTTCGTGAGCTACGAAGGACTGCATCAAATTGTCTTTATCAGCCGGCTTCATTTTGCCGTGCAGCAAGCCGACTCGGCGGTTTTTAAATGGGCTCTTGGCCAAAGCTTCGTATGCTTTCTCGGCGGAAGTAACGGGCAAGCTTTCAGACTCGGATATCAGCGGACATACTACGAACACCTGTCTTCCCTGTTTAATCTCTGCTTCGAGATGTTCATAGATCTTTTTTCTATCGGTCGGCGGTACAGCTGTTGTGAGTATTGGCTTTCTCTCGGCTGGTTTTTCGTCAAGTATCGTTATATCCAGCTCACCATAAAGAGTCAGCGATAAACTGCGTGGGATCGGCGTCGCACTCATAGATAAAACGTGCGGAGCGTGACCAGACTTTTTCATGAGCTTCTTGCGTTGCTCAACACCAAAACGGTGCTGCTCATCTACAATAACCAGTGCGAGATTTTTCAGATCTACGTCGTCCTGAATGAGTGCGTGTGTACCTATCAAGAACTTTACTTTTTCATCTTTTGCAGCAGCTTTAGCCCGTTTTTTTTGAGCTGGTTTCATACCGCCTACTAGCAAACTTAACTGATCGGCCAAGCCAAGTGGCTCTAAAAGATCGTAGAGCGTTTGTGCGTGTTGGCGCGCCAGTAACTCGGTAGGAGCCATCAGGCAGACTTGGTAACCCGCATGCATTGTCATAGCAGCAGCCATTGCGGCAACGAGGGTTTTACCAGAGCCAACATCGCCCTCTAGCAATCTGTTCATTGGTTCAGGTTTTTGTATATCTTGGTAAATTGCCCACACTGCTTTTCGCTGTGCATTCGTTAAAGCAAATGGCACGTGGCTGACGAATGTTTTGGCGAGATCCTCAGAAAACAAGATTGGTAGCGCTGTTAATGAGCTGTTAACTTGTTTAGTCATGAGGCTGGCGAGCGTGAGGCGAAAGACTTCTTCAAAGGCGAAACGATGTTTCGCAGTAGCTAATTGCTCTGAAGATTCCGGAAAATGTATCGCTTCATAAGCTTGTGCGGCACTAACTAAACCCTGCTGCTCGACAATCCAGGCTGGTAACGTTTCAGGTAGCTTGCGCACCAACGACAGTGTTTGAGCAACAGATGCTCTGATTTGTTTAGAAGTGAGTCCTTTTGTTTCTTTGTAAACCGGTATCACTCGAGCCGTGTGGACCGGAAAGTCGCTAACAAGTTCGGTACTCGGGTTGGTCACGACTAATTGTGTTCGTTTGAAAGAAAATTCACCAGATATAAAGTACGGATGATTCATTTTTAGACTTTTCTCTCTGTAGGGCTGGTTAAACCAGACTAACTTTACGCTGCCCGTATCGTCGCTGGCTACTGCTTCTGTTATATGCATGCCACGACGAACGTATCGCCCCTGTACTTGCTTAATGACAGCTTTTAAGGTGACGGGACCAGGATTAATATGCGCAATGTGTTGCACAACAGAGTAGTCATCATAGCGGCGAGGTAAGTAGTCGATCAGATCAAACACTGTTGTTATACCAAGGAAGTGCAACTTCTTTGCAAGCTGTGGCCCAACACCCTTAAGTTCATCCACCGTACTGTGTAACTTCATCAATGTCAGTAAGTATAGCTGATTAGCTGGAGGCTTTTCTAACTAGAAAGAAAACACTCGGGCCAAAATATGATTTACTGAGTGGCTTTTGCATGGCTTTTTCGGCAGCCATCATCACGCCGTGAGGGATGACTTTTTTCAGTTTTTGACTCCTAAGGTTAGAGACAGACAAGGTTTTCTCAACCCTAAAACCGGCATGTGCGAGTTGCTTAACAACAGTCTTTGGATTGTGATTAACAAACGCGATCTCTTCGTCGTTCTTGTTTTCTTCTGAGCGAATATCAATCGGATTTTCAGGCACTCGCTCTCCCTTGAGTGCGTGCTTAAGCCGGTTCCGAGCGTGCGCATAATTTGCAACTTCTAATAGTAGCCAGCCATCATCATCGAGTACCCTGTGAAGCTCGCGAAATTCGACCGTTGGGTCCGGTAGATGGTGCATAACACGAATCATAGTTATGAGATCAAACGACTTGTCTTTGAATGAAAGTTTGTCAGCCTGGGTTCGGGCCTTATGGATTTTTGGATGATCTTTTAGAAATTCATCGGCAATTTCGAGTTGTTTTTTTGATGGCTCAGCTAGCGTCACATCATCTGCATACTCTCGTAGAAGCAAACAAAGTCGGCCATAACCACCGCCGATATCGACAGCATTTTTGAATCTTTTACCTTTTAATAATTGTTTAATTGCGTATTCTTCTGAAGCGTGCTCGTAGTCTCGCTCTCGCCAGTAGTGCAAATAGTTATAGTCACCGTCATCGTACTGATCGGCGCGCTTAGATGAGGTTAATTTCTTGGTGGTTTTTTTTGTCATAACGAGTGTCAAGTATACAGCGAATTTCTATCTGTGCAATTAACTATTTGATAGCAATGAGCGCGAATTTGTTTTTACCTCGCTGCAAGAGAGCGTGGCCTTGCAAAATAGCTTGGGAGGTTGTAATAACTGAATTTTCTTCCTGCTTATACCCGTTTACTTTGACTGCACCCTGGGCTAATAATCGCCGCGCTTCACCGTTCGAACCAGCCAGTCCAGATGCAGCCAGGCAATCGATAACTGTAGTTCCGTCTGATTCCTCAACTACCTCAAGCTCTCCAGTGAGTACTGCCACCTCTGTGGGTGAAACCTCTCTGGCGACTTTACTGCCAAACAAAAGATCGGTCACAAAAACGACTGCATCGGCATTTTCTTGGCCATGGACGAGCTTTGTTACTTCGTAGGCCAAAGTTTTTTGAGCATGTCGTTGACTGGGGTCCTCTGTGAAAATCTTCATAGTTGCATCGACATCGTCTTTTGAGAGCTCTGTGTAAATTTTGAGGTATTCTTCTATACTCTCGTCATCTAGATTTAACCAAAACTGATAAAACTGGTACACGCTAGTCTTGTCCGCATCCAACCAGACCGCTCCGTCTTCGCTTTTGCCAAACTTTTTACCCGTTGCTGCATTAATAACCAACGGTATGCTCAGCGCATGAACTTCTGCGTTTTCTTTCTTTCTGATAAGTGGAACACCAGAGAGCATATTTCCCCATTGGTCTGATCCGCCAATTTGTAACTCTACGTGATGCTCTTTGAATAACTGCCAATAATCGTAGCCCTGTATAAGACTATAGCTAAATTCTGCGTAGCTGATGCCACTTCCGCCTTCGCCGATTCTTGAGGCAATGAAATCTCTTTGCAAAAGTTCCGTCATGCTGTAATGTTTTCCAACATCTCTCAAAAACTGTAAGTAGCCGACATCCTTGAACCAGTCATAGTTATTTACTGTCGCGAAGTCCATGCCATCCACGAGTCGCTCTACTTGAGCCTGTATTCCCGTAACGTTGTGATTAATTTCTTCTATTGATTTGAGCGTCCGCTCCTCTTCCTTGCCGCCCGGGTCACCAATGAGACTGGTTGCTCCGCCGACAAGCATAATGGCTTTCCAGCCGTGCTTTAAAAGCCGTCGAGCCAGCATGTATATTGCAAGATTGCCAATCGTAAGACTATCCGATGATGAACAATCCGCTCCTAAATAAAATGATTTTGGGGTATCTAGATAGGTAATGTCGTCGAAAGTTTTATCTTTTATTTGTCCGCGCCACTGTAGTTCTTCTGATAATGTCATGGGTTGTAGTATACATTGAAGTTTTATTTAGCGCATCTCTGATAGAAACAGTTTGTATCATGCTTATTTTTGCTATAATAGTTAGGTTATAATCCTAAACGTAATTTAGGTACATAGGGAGAAATTGTAGAGAGTATATGACGAAGAAAAAATCTGCTGTTCGCGGTGCGGGTAAACGAACGACTCGTAAAGCCAAGAACTCGTTCACCACTAAGAGTGGTCAGACCATAAAGTTAAACCGAAACATACTGGATAAAATTCGCGCACGACGCGACGCAAACGCTCGAAAAAGAGCATTGCGTTTAGCTGGTATGCCCAAGAGCCGCATTAAGCGATTCTTTTATCGAATGCACCCCAAGCGTCTTTATAAATACTGGATCAGCCGCGAAGGCGGAATTATGGCGCTCAAACTGGCTGGGATCGGTATCGTTGCTGGTTTCTTGCTACTTGTAGGACTGTTTGCCTACTTCCGAAAGGACCTACCTAACCTGCGTGACATTTCCGGAAACAACATTGGTGGCAGTATCCAATATTTTGATAAAACTGGCGAGACGCTGCTCTGGGAAGATTACGATGCCGTAAAGCGTATTCCAGTAGAGGACGACAATATCGCACAAGTGGTAAAAGATGCGACAGTTGCGATCGAAGATCAAGATTTCTTTAATCATGGTGGATTTGATGTAAAAGGTATTACCAGAGCTGCGGTAAACAACGTTCGTGGAGGCGAAGGTACGCAAGGTGGCTCAACAATCACACAACAACTCGTAAAGCTCACTCAGAATTGGACAGAAGAACAAACCTATACGAGAAAAATCAAAGAGCTGATTCTGTCAGTAGAACTTGAGCGAAGCTACAGTAAGCAAGAAATTTTAATGGGGTATCTAAACACTGCTCCTTATGGAGACATAACGTACGGCGTAGAAGCTGCTTCTCAGGACTACTTTAATAAGCCAGCGAGCGATATTTCGCTTGATGAAGCTGCGTTTCTAGCGGCAATGCCAAAATCACCTACGCTCTATTCGCCTTATGGTGCACGCTACGACAAAGAATCATTAGTAGGACGACAACACTATGTACTGGACCTGATGGCATCGCAAGGTTTTATATCCGATGAAGAACGCGATGAAGCCAAAGAGGTTGACACGCTCGCGAGCATCAAGCCACGACAACCGAAATACTTTGGAATCCAAGCACCCTACTTTGTGCTCACTGCTAAAGAACAGCTACAAGAAAAGTTTATCGATACCGCACAAATTGGCGGCTGGAAAGTCATCACCACACTTGACCTTGAACTGCAAAAAAAAGCTGAAGATCAAGTTCAAGCTGGTCTAGCCCAAGTACAGCGCCAAGGCGGCGACTCGATTGCTTTTGCAGCAGAAGATGTAAGAAATGGTCACGTTGTAGCACTCGTTGGCGGAACCGACTTTACTAATGAGGAATACGGACAAAACAATTATGCCCGGGAAAAACTTCCCCCTGGATCCAGTATTAAACCGTACGACTATCTTTCGCTCATTGAGCATAGTGATAAGTTCGGAGCTGGTTCTGTACTCTACGACAAAGTAGGCCCAATAGAAGGCTACCCTTGTACAAATCGCGCACGAGAAGGTGGCAACTGCCTCCAAAACTATGACTTCAGAGAGCCAGGTCCAGTCACACTCCGCTATGCGCTTGCTGGTTCAAGAAACATCCCTGCTATTAAGGCCATGTTAATCGCCGGTATCGATACTACGATCGAAACTGCTGAAAAGCTCATGGCCGATCCAAGCGCGCCAGAGGAAGTAGTCAAAAACGGCTATAATTGTTACTACGACGATCAACTCACAGAAGTCGCCCCTTGCTATGCATCATCCGGTATCGGTGACGGCGCCTACTTACGGCTCGACCGCAATGTCCATGGATATGCTTCTATTTCAAGAAACGGGAAAACAATCCCACAATCTTATTTGCTTGAAGTAAAAGACGCGGCAGGTAAGACAATGTACGAATGGGAACCGTCAGAAGGCGAACAGGTTGTTCGACCAGAATCAGCCTACATTGTGGCAGACATGATGTCCGATCCTAATGCAAGCTACCTCAGCAGAAAGTCTCATAACTTTAACGGACATAAATTCTCACTAAAGACAGGTACAACAAACGATTCAAAAGACGGATGGATGATGGGCTTCTCTACCTACTATGCTGCTGGAGTCTGGGTTGGTTACCACAACCGACAAGTAGAACTTAGCGGCTTCATGGAAAACATGACACAACCAATATTGACTGGCTGGATGAACGATGCGCACACAGGCCTAGAGCCAATAGAGCGACCGAGACCAGAGGGAATCCAAGAGTTACCGGCCTACGTCATCAGAAATCATGTTGGTGTGGCATCTGTAGAGCCTAGTCGCTCAACAGACCTGTATCCTTCATGGTTTTCTAAAGCAACCGTGTCAAACAAAGAAACGACGATCGATAAAGTATCTAACAAGCTAGCGACCGACTGTACGCCACCATTAGCTAGACAGCGGGCAACCGGTGGAAGCGCCAATGGATTCTCAAGTGACCCATATGTAGATGGTGTTGGAGCAAACACCGAAGAAAAAGACGATGTACACCGATGTGAAGACGTCAAACCGGGAGTCGCCTTGAGCGTTGCTCCGCAGGGCAACAATTTTCAGGTGAGCGCTACGGTCACGCAAGGAACGCATCCAATTACGAGTGAGCGTTTCCCAGGTACAGTAAATTTTTCAATTGACGGGAATAATATTCGGTCTATCGGCGTCTCTAGTTCGGGGACAGTTTCATTTTCGTACACACCAAACTTTAAAGGTACAAAGCAGATCACTGCCCAAGTCGTTGATAGTGTGCTTTACGAAAACACCGACACAGCCTCGATTACTGCTGCTGCGTCGAGCAACGATGAAGATGAAACCAACTTAGAAATCACAAGCACCAAAGAACAGGGTGCAAATACCGTATTTGAGTGGAGCGGTGGGTCAGGAACGGTAACAATCAAAAATGAGGGTGGTGTCCCTCTATGTTCCAGTAGCTCTAGTAAATGTAACGCCGATCGAACTACTAAAGCCCCTCCAGGTACCGTCGTCTATGCAGAGGACGGAGACGGAAATACGTCAGAACCCGTCACTGTAGGCAGTTAGCGACTATTCTGAATTCGCGGTCACCGGGTTTTGTTTTATTTTTCTAAAAAGCTGTTCAGTGCCTCGCGGACTGTCTTGACACCAATGTGCTGACTTCCCTTTTGACCTTTCATTCGAGGTCCGATGGTCGTATCGAAGCCGAGTTTTTGCGCCTCCGCAACGCGTTTTTCGATAAGTGGCACGTGGCGCACTTCGCCACTTAGGCCAACTTCTCCAAAAACGACTGCATGTTGCTTTAGCTGGAGTCCTTTTGCAGCAGATGCAATAGCCATACAGATCGCAAGGTCTGCTGCAGGTTCGGTGATACGAATACCTCCAACGATATTGATAAATATGTCCTGTTCACCCAGTTTTAGTTTCGTACGCTTTTCTAGCATTGCGATTAGTAAATTAACACGGTTTAAATCAATCCCGCTGGCAGTTCTTTTTGGGTAGCCGTAACTGGTTTTGTTTACTAGGGCTTGGACCTCCACTAGAAGAGGCCTCGTACCCTCTAGTGTTGCGAGAACGATAGAACCGTCCGTTACTTGTCTTTCTTCTAATAACGCCGCAGAAGGGTTGTCTACGGGTGCGAGACCTGTGTCTTTCATCTCAAAGATACCCGCCTCGCTGGTTGAGCCATATCGATTCTTAATCGCCCTTAAGACCTTAAAGCCGCCAAATCTGTCTCCCTCAAGCTGCAGAACAACGTCAACTACATGCTCCAGAATCTTAGGGCCAGCAATTGAGCCCTCTTTAGTCACGTGCCCTACCAAAACAACCGCCGTGTTCGTGGGTTTAGCCGCCGCCATCAAGAGATGCGTTGAATTGCTGATTTGGCTGACTGTCCCTGCCGATGACCCAATCGCGGCGCAGGCGAGGGTTTGGATTGAATCAACAATTACTATGTCGTAAGCCTCAGAAGCAATAGAGCTGGCAATGTCATCTGTGCTCGTACTGGTTGCAAGCTGTAATTTTTTTGATGTAACTCCTAGGCGTTTCGCTCGCAGACCAATTTGATGGGCAGATTCTTCCCCACTCACATATAAAACTTTTTGAGATTGCGAGAGCAAGCTAGCAATCTGTAGTAGCAGTGTACTTTTACCGATGCCTGGCTGACCAGCTATGAGGTTCATGCTGCCAGCTACAAAGCCACCGCCAAGCACCAAGTCAACATCTGCAAAGCCTGTCATCAGACGTTTTTTATCCTTGGCAATCGATTTTGCAACCGACAAAGTTTCTAGTTTTTTCCCTTTAGACGGCGCCGCTGAACCACTCGAAACAACTAATTTTTCTTCTAATGTATTCCACTCGCCACACTGATAGCAGCGACCACTCCAAGTAGCGCTTTCCGCGCTACACACATTGCATACGTATCTGACGCTGTCCTTTTTAGCCATATCTAAACTAAGTGTAGCAAACTACAACTCAAGCTGACGACTATCAATCGCGTTGTAGAGGCCTTTTTGCTGAACGGCTAGCTCATTAAATTGCTCAATCAGCGAGTTAAGTCGCTGTACATCGGCGTTGTAGGTTGCCAATTGACTCCTGTAACTATTTACGAGGGCGTTGTAACCAGGAACAGCTGCATTATATTCCTGAGTGTTGTCAGATTCGCGAAGTTGGTTGAGCCTATTGGCTTCGGTTTGTAGTTCGTCTTCCTGTTGTTCGATTCCGCCTCTTCTGCTCTGCAAACTTTCCTCTAGTTCGCTCATCTGAACCTGTAATGACTGAATTTGTTGCTGTTGGCGAGTAAAAACTTCCTCATACTGCCTGGAGTATGCAACCACAGCACTTCGATCTGTAAAATACGCTTGGTAATGAGCTTCGAGGTCATTTGGAAGATCCCCGATTTCAGTTGCCAGTATAGAATGGAGTTCGTTATTTACGACCGATGGGTCCCTGTCGGCATATGATTTGATAACGTCTCTAAGTCGCGGGTTGTCTTCTTTGATGCTATCAAAGAAAGTTACTGTCATGGCATCGACTTCTTGTCTTTCTTTGTCGCTTAAACGATCGTAGGCGGCATGCAGCATTTCATGAGCCGCAGTTACTTCTCGAATACCTTGCAAACGCTCATCCTCAACGTCAAAAATATGAATAGACTGGTTAGTTTTATAGCATCCAAGCACTATTGTTTGCTCGGCAATAGAACAACTCTGGTTAAATTCTTCAGCAGTTTCTAGTCGAGGGTAGTGTACGTAGAATAATTTTTGACCATACTCGGTCAGCTCAATATTCTCAGCAAGCGCGGCGATCTCCATCGGTGGTACGTAGTCGCGTAAGCGATACCAATCGGCGATTGATTGGTGGTTCCAGACGCCTAAAAGGAGTGCACCGATAATCCCTATGCTAAATACGTATCCAAAGACTCTTTTAAACATATTCATCTTCAGCAATTATAGTAGCATTATTTTCTGACTGGAGTTGATTCGCGAACTGGTTTGTAGGCGAGTTTATTCTGTTTTGCAGAAATTCGGATAACATCGCCTTTTTTATAGTTTTCTTCAAGGAGCTCCATGGCTATATGATCCTCGATCGTGTCTTCAATGAGCCGTCGCATAGGACGGACACCATTTTTGGCATCGTAGCCTTTCTCGATCAAATATGATTTAGCAGATTGGGTTACGTGCAGGCCAAGCCCGTGTTTGATGAGCCTATCTCCGAGCTCTGCAAGTTGCAGATCAAGAATTTGTTGCACATCCTTCTTCGTGAGCGCGCGGAAAACTAAAACTTTGTCTATTCTATTCAGCAACTCCGGTCGCATTTGCTTCTTGAGCACTTCATGCACCTTATCTTTGTTTGCCTCATGCAAAGCATCAAGGTCTTTGAGATCCTCAGCGCGGGTCGCCTGGAAGCCAAAACGGGCTTCTTGCTGCAGCTTATCAGCGCCAAGATTGCTCGTCATGATAACGATCGTATTACTGAAGTCGATTTTTCTTCCTTTTGCATCAGTCAGCACACCATCTTCCAAAATCTGCAATAACATATTAAATACATCGGGGTGAGCCTTTTCGATTTCATCGAACAACACAAGGCTGTATGGTTGGCGGCGAATCTTATCGGTCAATTGCCCGCCCTCATCATAACCAACATAGCCGGCTGGTGCGCCTACAAGCCGAGCAGCCGTGTGGCGCTCTCCGAATTCACTCATGTCAATTTTTACGAGGTTTTCGATGCTGCCAAAGAATTCTCTCGCCAAAACACGAGCTAACTCTGTTTTACCAACACCCGTGGGGCCAAGGAAGATAAACGAACCGATTGGTCGCGTGCCAGAGCTGATGCCAACTCGATTACGTCGTACGGCTTTCGACACTGCGTGCACCGCCTCATCTTGGCCAATAACGTGACTTCCTAGGTTTTTCTCGAGCCCAAGCAGATACTTGGCTTCTGTCTTGATAACTTTAGCGACCGGAATTCCCGTCATTCGTGCAACAACATCTGCCACATCGTCACTCGCCACGGTCAGCTGGTTTGAACTTTTGCCCTCAGACTGGACTTCTTTAATCTGTTCAACAATCTGACTAGCCTTTTGTTTATGCTTCGCTGCTCGCTCGTAATCTTCTGCATCTACTGCATCATCAATCCGCGAATTCACAAGCTTTAGCTCCTTTTGCAGTTTGCGGAGTTCAGGTGGTGTACGGCCTTTGTCAACGCGCAAGTGTGCGGAAGTTTCGTCAAGCAAATCTATCGCTTTGTCTGGCATATATCGATCATTGATGTAACGCTTTGCAAACATCACTGTATCTTCCAATACTTCGTCGCTCACTTTTACATTATGGAAAATTTCGTAGTGCTTACGGAGACCTTTTAGAATAGCGAGTGTTTCAGCTGGGGTAGTTTCAGGCACCATAATTGGCTGAAACCGTCGCTCAAGTGCGGCGTCTTTCTCTATATGCTTGGTGTATTCGTCGGTAGTTGTGGCACCGATCACTTGAATTTTACCTCTGGCTAGTGCCGGCTTGAGAATATTGCCAGCATCCATTGCACCCTCTGCCGCACCAGCTCCAACAATCAGGTGAAGTTCATCTATGAAAACAATGGTGCTTTTGTCGTTTTCAAGTTCGGCCATTACTTTCTTTAGTCGCTCTTCAAATTCACCACGGTATTTTGTGCCGGCGATCATGCCAGCTAAATCAAGCATCATAACTCGCTTATCAAGTAAGCTATCCGGCACATCTTCTGTCACTATCCTCTGAGCCAAACCCTCAACGATCGCTGTCTTTCCAACACCTGGCTCACCGATAAGGACTGGGTTATTTTTAGTTCTTCGATTCAAAATGGTCACAAGACGTCGAATCTGAGGCTCTCTGCCTACAACAGGATCTAGCTTTTTATCTCGAGCTTGTTTCGTGAGGTCTGTTCCGAAGAAATCGAGTGCTGTTTTTTTCTTGTTGCGCTTCTGGCGACGGCCTTCGTTTACTTCTTCTCGCTCACCTTCATACTGTTGCTTGTTCAAAAACTGTTCCAGTTCGTTCACGAGATGGTCCACTTCAATACTCATGTCACGCAATAACACTGTAGCCCGCGCATTTTTCTGGGTTAAGATACTGTAGAGGATGTGTTCAGTGCCGCAGTAGTCCTGACTGTAATCCTGAGCTACTTCGTAGGCCATTCGCAGCGTCAATTTAGCTGTTTCGCTTAAACCTTTCGCTCCTAGATTGATAACCAGTGTTTTGGGCGTCAGATTTAGTGCAAGTCTCGCGCGATCAAGCGTTATGCCTTTATCGCTGAGAATCTTAGCTCCAATGCTCGAGTCTTGCGCCAACACGCCGAGCAACAAATGTTCAGTCCCAATATACGCACTGCCAAAGCTCCGCGCGATCGCATCGGCGTGCTTCAAACTCTGAACAGCGTTATCTGTCAGGTGATTAATAAATTCTTGAAAGTCTGGTGAATTTGGCATCATGGTGATGTTTTGCCCTCCGTGATCGACGTTAACGTGTCGAAAACATATCACTATTATAGCAATTAGCACTCACGGGTCAAGAGTGCTAATTCAATTTATTGGGTGGTGCGTTCGATAGGTCTAGCTATGTAATTCTTTGCGAAGACCAGAGCAAGACGTAGCCATGGCTACGGTGAAGTTGGACTGTAGTAAAAAATGCGGAGAGAAGCCGTTCAGCGAACGTGCCAGACAGTGAATTGAAGTTAGTGTTCTTGACCCTAGTCAAGAATACTAATCGTTCATTTCTTTCTGTTAAAAGACCATACTGTAGTTTTGGA
>Ga0136558_1000954_pt1 | contig 15233 bp, 12 predicted proteins | sample AntRauTorckE6833_FD_101391 | JGI IMG/M metagenome (GOLD analysis project Ga0136558, IMG submission 101391) | Saline lake microbial communities from Rauer Islands, Antarctica - Metagenome Torckler E6 #833 | ecosystem: Environmental > Aquatic > Non-marine Saline and Alkaline > Saline | place...
ATAGGAAATAAATCGCCAACTAACTCAGCAATTTGCCCCATAAGTACAAAAATCCCGGCCCCTATCATTACTCCTGTGCCTAATGATACAGAACCTGTTAAAGACAGCTTTTGATTATCCATGTCCAATTTTTTCCATTGGGGAGTGAAAATTTAATAAAATAAAGCTTAATAAGGATACTGCAAAAATAAATAAGGTTATACTGCTATCAAGCCCAAACAAGGGCACTATAAAAAGAAGCAAAAGCGGGATGCCACATCCTTTGATCATCCAAAGAGCATTTGCTCATTTTCTTAATTATTATAATCAGTTGTCGGATAATGATTGTTCGAGTCGGTTAAACTCTTCTTTCAATATTTCACCGTATTCAAACCGTCTCCGGTGAATCTCGATGCCTGCATTTCTGATTTCAAACTGGTGTTTATCACGCAGGGCCAGATACCAGATCAGAAAAAAACCCCGGCATCTTGTTAAATACCGGGGCAAGTGATTAAGGTTTTACTAAGACTTTTTAATTTTGATGTTTTTGATGGTTACTTCCTTCCATACCGTCCTTATTCTCCATCTTGCCTTGGCCATTCATCATGTCATCCTTATCCATCATTCCATCTTGCATCATTTGCATACACATCATATGCATTTTCATCATGGATGAATCGCCCATTTGTTCCATCATCTTGGAATGGTCCATCTGTTCTCCATCCATCATCGACTGCATCATTTCCATATGGTTTTGCATACGCTGTTTCATTTCAGGATTGTTTTTCATCATATCCTGCATGTTGCCCATCTTCATATTGCCATCCATGTTTTTCATCATGTGCTGCATCATTTTTCGACGCATTTCGGGATTCTCGGCCATATGCTCCATCATCATGGATTGCATGGTGGAATCCTGCATCATTTCCATCATTTGTTGTTTTTTCTGATTCATATCTTCCTGCGTTTGCTGGGCTAAACTCATGCCGGCAAAAAGAAGAACCATTGAAAGTGTCAGTGTTAAGCGTTTCATAATAGGTACCTGTTTTTTTGTGTTTGATTTAATATTCTTTATAGATGGTCTATAACTCTTTCCAGATTCGTTTTGACCTGGTCTGCGATGGGCTGCAACTCCTCATTGGAAACGGCCTGCATTGAAGCCACCGGATTTACCGCTGAGACTTCAACCTTGCCATCTTCATGCTCTTCCACGATGACATTACAGGGTAGCATCACGCCAATTTTATCTTCCGCCTGCAGTGCCTTATGAGCAAAGTTTGGGTTGCAAGCCCCCAATATTTTGTACTTTTTGAAATCCACATCCAGTTTCTTTTTCAGGGTGTCTTTGACGTCAATTTCAGTCAAAACCCCAAAGCCTTCATCTTTGAGCAGCTCTGTTACTTTTGCAATAGCCTGTTCGTAAGAGAGATTTACCGTTTTTGAAGTAAAATATTCCATTTTCTTTTATTCTATTTAATGATTAATCGGTTGTGTGTACTACTATAACATACGGCTGTTATCCTTAAAACAACCTTAAACTGAGTTTTATTTAAATCAGGTTAGGATAAGTTTCAAGTAGGATGTTAATTTCAAATGAGAACATCCATAGGAGTTTCTGATTTAGTTTTTTGGCTGCCTTTCATACTCCTCTTTACTCATTTGCCCGTTCCGGTATCGCCGTTCAGCGATCAGTTTCATCACGTGGTTGATATCTAAACGGGCTTTCTTTCGGCTTGCCCAGGCCCATACGGCAAGAGCAATTCCCCCGCTCAAAATCCAGAGCAGCGGGTACCAGTTGTTGATGAATTCATTAAAAAATTCCATGGTGTAATGCCTGTTTCCAGATTAACAGACCTGGCAGGTTTCGAAAACCTTTGGGGTCTGGTAGTTTATTTAGATTCCATTTTCAAAAACCGTGCATTGATCGCTACAATCACTGTACTCAGCGACATGAGAACGGCTCCCATTGCCGGACTCAGAATAATACCCCAGGCAAATAGTACACCTGCAGCCAGTGGTATGGCAATGACGTTATATCCTGTGGCCCAGAACAGGTTTTGTACCATCTTACTATATGTTGCTTTGGAGAGTTGAATGACATGGGCTACATCCATCGGGTTATCCCGGACCAGCACAATATCTCCGGTCTCCACGGCTACATCCGATCCGGCACCAATTGCAATTCCCACATCTGCGGTGGCAAGGGCAGGGGCATCATTCACCCCGTCACCGGTCATCGCCACCTTCATTCCCTGCTGCTGCACTTCTTTCACTTTTTCAGCCTTTTCATCTGGCAGCACCTCGGCAAACACCTGATCGATACCCAGTTCTTTAGCTACATATTCGGCAGTCTGACGATTGTCGCCGGTCAGCATTACGCACTGGATACCCATTTCATGAAGCCGGTCAATGGCTTCTTTTGACTCCGGCCGTATCTTGTCGCCGAGTGCAATAGCCCCATGCAATTCTCCATCAAGGATCACAAAAACCACTGTTTTTCCCTGCGAGGAGATCTCTTCCACCTGTTGCTGTGGATACTCCATATTTTCATCCCGTATATACCCCGGACTAACAACTTTCACCGATTTGCCTTTCACTTTTCCTTCCACACCTTTTCCGGTGATGGAATTGAACTCCTCCACTTTCCAGGGTTCACCGGCTTTCTCAACGATCCCTCTGGCAATCGGATGCTCAGAGTTGCCCTCAACTGCTGCGGCATAATTCAAAAGCTCTTCATCACTGATCTGTTCGTTAAAGTTCAGAATGTCGGTAACGGTAAACGTACCTTCGGTCAGGGTTCCTGTTTTATCAAATATGACGGCTCCCAGATTCCGGGCCTCTTCAAATGCAGAGCGGTTCCGGATCAAAAATCCGTTGGTAGCCGCCAGAGAGGTAGAAACGGCTACAACCAGAGGAATAGCCAGGCCCAGTGCATGTGGACAGGCAATTACCATCACGGTTACAGTCCGGTTAATAGCAAAACTAAGATCTTGCCCTGTAAAGATTGTCCATGCGAAAAATGTGAGAAGGCCAGCGGTTATAGCTACGATTGTCAGCCAGAAAGCAGCCCGATTGGCCAGGTCCTGGGTACGGGATTTACTCTCCTGTGCCTGTCGTACCAGATCGATCACCTGTGAGAGAAAAGATTCATCTCCTGTTTTATGAATTTTTACTGTAATGGATCCCTCTTCATTGATCGAACCGCCAATCACTTCATCATCAATTCCTTTTTCGACCGGAAGGGATTCTCCGGTAAGCATTGCCTCGTTGATGTTGGTTTTGCCTTCGATAACAATCCCATCAGCCGGAATTTTCTCTCCGGGTTTAATCAGGATGTGATCTCCAATCTGTAATTCCTCAACCGGAACATCTTCTGTACTGCCATCCTCTTTTACCCGGTGAGCTTCTCCAGGCAGCAGTTCAGCAAGTTTTTCCAGGGCAGCAGACGCGCTCATTACCGAACGCATCTCGATCCAATGTCCCATTAACATGATCGCCACAAGCGTGGACAGCTCCCAGAATAGCAAATGCCCTTCAAGACCAAACACAACAAACAGACTATAGATATAAGCTACAGAGATTGCCAGGCCGATGAGGGTCATCATACCGGGCTGCTTTTTCTTCAGTTCTTCAACCAGTCCGGTCAAAAACGGCCAGCCTCCAAAGAAAAAGACAACGGTTGAAAGGGCAGTCAATATCCATGTGTCGCCTGTGAACCGCCAGTCCACACCCAGGAATTCCTGGATCATCGGGGAGAGGGCTAGAATCGGAATCGTCAGGGCTAATACCCACCAAAAGCGGAATTTAAAATCTTTCACCATCATCTTATGATGGTCGTGGTGGGAGTGGCCCGAGTGGCCGTCGTGCTCCTTCTTCTCTTTTTGATGGGCATGTTTATGAGAATGATCTTCCTGGTCATGCTCATGGTCACGATTATGTCCATCGTGTGAATGATTGTGATCGTTTTTTTCCATTTTTTATCTCCTTAATTATGAATTCCCTTCTTGATTTAAACTAATGTTATGCAACGGTTTTAACGTTATCTTTGCCAAGAGTAATTGTGTATTATTTTTGTATTTATATCATTGTTGATTAAAATTCAATTCTAATATATCATGGTATTGACGATTAATTTTTAACTATTAATTTTCTAAGTTAAAGAACTGCGTTTCCTTCTTCACCTGTTCTGATGCTCATCGCCTTGTCAATATCAGAACTGTAAATGATTCCATCTCCCTTGTGATGGGTACAAGCTGTCTTCTGAATGATACTTACTACTTCATCCTGTTGTTCATCGGCAACAATAATCTCAATTTTGACGATTTTGGAGTGAAGAAATGGAAATTCCAGGCTTGCTTTCAGTTTATCGGGATCGCCTCGTCGCCCGATGCCCTCGCCGTGATAGACGGTGAGACAGCAAAATCCTTCGGATCTCAAATTGCTGTAGACTTCCTCAAACATCTCGGGCCGGATCATCGCTTTGATTTCTTTCATATTAATCACCTTTAATTGATTTAAGTTTTAAAGACCTGATTGGTTTTCAAAAAAATTGTCAAGTCTGTCTTTGATTCACTCCAGGAGTTTTAAACCCCTGGAGGTTTTCTGATTGTTTTATTTGATTTTCAGAGCAAATCTTTTTTCCGTTTCTCAAATTCCTCTTTGTCGATCTCCCCATTGGCGTATCTGCGCTTAAGAATTTCGAGTGGGGTTTCGTTATTTGATTTTTTATTTGTGTTAAGCATTGCTCTAATAACTAGAACAACTAAAGCGATAAGGAGAAACCACCAGAAAAACATCATCCAGCCGCCTCCAAAAAAATTAAAATCATGCATAATACTTGAGTATTTAGGTTATTTGATTATGATGGTGAAGGATTTTCCCACTCCAGTTTAAAATTGACAATCTTTATATTTTTAAGACTCAAACTACGTGACTATTGTTCTATCCTCTCAATCACCTCGCCGCAGTTTGGCATCGTATCAGGTGCATAAGGGTTTTGAATCTGTTCCTCGCTGCTGAGCCAGCTTGCATCCACCATCGGGCAGTACTGATGATAAACAACACCAGGTATCCGGTAGTTGTTAACAGCCTCAATGAGTACTTGAGACAATAGAGCAAAACCTTCATGACGTCTTTCCATATTTTCGGTTTCCAGAATTTGATTCAAATGCACTTCAATCGCTTCATACTGCCCCATCCAGCGTACGTGGGCATCACCTCCCATCCGGTGCATGCCGATCAATTCCAGTTCTTCAGCTGCTTGTTGAAAGGCCTCGCTCACAGCATTTGCATCAGAATTAAATAAAGCCTCTTTTCCATCCAGGTAATGAGTGAGTAGTGCTTTGAAATCTTCCCGAAAATTATCGGTGGTCCCCTCTATCGTGTGGGTATCCATCTCCTGTTGTGCGTCCATTTCATTGCGATCCTGGTCGTCCATCTCTTCCATATCCGCGTCGTTCATTTCCACACCACCATGGTCGTGCAGCCGAATCGCACCTCTTCCGGGTTCACGGTTCATCATGCTGAAGCGGTCGGCCAGCTGCATTTCACTGTCGATACGGAATGCTCCGTTAAATACCACCTCTTCTCCTTCTTCAACACCCTCTTCAATCACATAGAAGTCGCCGGCACGGACACCCAGCACCACTTCACGAACTTCATACCGGGGTACTTCAGCGGAAGTGTCTTTTATGTAAACCAGTGAACGAGGTCCGGTCCACAGTATAGAGGAGGACGGAATCATCAGTTTTTCCGTATCCATAGTAGTAGTCAGGTTTCCACGGACCAACATATCCGGTTTCAATTGGTTACCGGGGTTGGCTAGATCGGCGCGAACTCCCACCGTACGCTTGAGGGGATCGACAACCGGATCAATCCAGTTTACAGTTGCTTCAAACTGCTGACCGGGATTATTACGTGTACGGAATGTGATCGCATGTCCGAGCCGAATCCAGGAAATATCGTCCTCATAGGCTTCCATAACAACCCAAATCCGATCCAGATTTGCTACTTCATAGATGACGGTTCCTTCCGTAACATGTTGCTCTTCTGCAATATTCCGGCTTAACACAAAACCGTTTGTCGGTGACAGGATTTCGAGTTCATTTTGAATCGTGCCACGCTCTTCAATCGCCTGTATTTGTTCATCGGTAAACTCCCATAATCGAAATTTCTGACGGGTTAATTCATATAAACGCGGGTTGCGTTCCTTCTGCTTTGCCGCTTCCAGCAATTCACGTTGAGCAGCGATCAGTTCCGGAGAATAGATCGTTGCCATCACTTCTCCCTTGCGGATTGGAGCGCCTGTAAAATCTATCTTTAAATCACGAATACGGCCGGGAAAATGGGTTGTAATACGAGTGATACGACGTTCATCCACCTGGATTCGTCCAGGAAGAGACAATTCTTTTTGGGGGATTTCGTGAATAACAGGCGTAGTTTGAATATCGGCTAGTCGGGCGGCTGAGGCCGTCATAACCATGGAGTAGTCATCCTCACTTGCTTCAGCTCCTGGCGAGCTCGCCGGAATGAGTTCCATCCCGCATATCGGGCAATTACCCGGCTCACTTTCTCTTATTTGCGGGTGCATGCTGCATGTCCAGATTGTTTCACCACTTTCATCGGTGTGTGTATCCTGTACGTGCTGGTCCATTTCCATCGGGCTGAGATGTTCATCTGAATTATGATCAGATGAATTGCCGAAAATCAGCCATCCGAGAAACAAACCGGCCAGTAATAAACCGGAACTTATGAGGAATTGTTTTTTTGTTATTTTCATGTTTTTTATGGGTTTATTTAAATACTCTTAATGGTTTGTTTTAAGCCTCCTCTCGAAGAGGATTTTTCAAGTTTTAATTCTTTCTTTTCACCCCGAGGGGTCGGAACTGTCGCTCCGCTTCATTTCACTGCGTGTTCAAAAGATGAGCGCTATGCTGCGTGGGAATCACTACGCTCGGAACACTTCTCACTTTTCACTTCTCACTTTTTAAACTATTCGTTAGTGTGTCCTTGATATGGAACAACATCCCCAACAAGAGTTTCAATTCTGATGATGGTTTTATGCTGTTTTACAAGTACTTCAATTTGTTCCAATTCCAGTTCAAGAAGTTGCTCCTGGAGGCGCAGTACTTCATCAAACCGCACATTACCTGAAGAGTACTCCTCACTGAGAATCTTCAGTGCCTGTTCCGCTCTTGGGATTAATTCTTGATCCAATAATGTGATGGATCGCAAAGATTCCCGGTGTTGCTCAAGAGCCTGTTCCAGATCGGCAGTGAGGCGGTTGTCTGTTTCTGATCTACGGTAATCCACAGATTTTAGTAGTTCCACAGCCTGCCTGTTTTGGGCTGAATAGCGGGTCCTATATAGTGGAATGCGAATTGTAGCCATGGCTGCCACCATATCGCCGGAGTCGGGAAACATCGACATGGCGCCAGAGTTTCGTCCCATCACTTCTACGCCCAGGCCAAAAGAGGGGCGTCCGTTCATACGGGCCAGATTACGCTGCTCATTTAGCATCTGCTCGCGGGCGTCCAGTTCATCGAAGGCAGGATTCTGTTCACGAATTCTGGCTCTGAGCTCATCCTCGTTATACAGTATTTCCCGGGCTTCAATCTGTATCGGGATTTGCACTTCCCTGTCAGGTTCACGGTTCAGATATGCGTTGAACTTTGCCCGGATTGGATTCAATCTGTCTTCAAGATTTTCGATCAGAGTCTGAAGGCGGTGTTCTTCCATCTGAATACGGAGCAAATCGGCTTGTCCGGCACGAGCTGTTTCGTATCGTATTTCTACCAGCGATTCAAGATCTCGTATTAATTGAATAGTTTCGCGGGCAATTTCAATTTGTCTGTTTAACAGGACGAGATCGAACCAGGTAGACTGTAACTCCTGGAAGAGTGCAAGTTGTCTGCTGTTCAGCCTCTGATAGCCGGTTTCGGCTGATGCCCGTTGCATATCTCGTCGGGTTTGCAGAGTTCCGAACCATGGGAACATCTGCATTGCCGACACCGAAAAACGCCCTAAAATCGGGTCCAACATCATTGGGTTCATGGTAAATCCTACATTAATTTCCGGATCAGGTAAGGTTCCCACTTGCGGTATCACCTCCAGTTCCGAGCGGTATTGATGCCAGAGTGATCGTAGTTCCGGATTCTCTTCTGTTGCAATTCGGATGTATTCTTCGAGTTGTGGATAGGCTGCGGCAACCCGATCGATATCTTGAGCTGATACAGGTTTGGTAATGGTAAAAATGGAGATTACCATCGTGAGTAGTGCGATCAGAAGGCATATAAAGTTCATCTTTGGCCAGATAAAACTCAACCATCCTCTACCCCTTTCAAAGGAGGACTTCTCACTTCTTACTTTTGCCTTTACACTTCGGTTAATTTGAGTGTTTTCCATCCTAAATGGTTGGGATGTTGGTGCGAGGACGGCTTGACACCCCCCTTTGTCCCCCCTTTTTAGGGGGGAATTTTCACATCTCAAATCTCGCATCTCATGTCTCATATCATTTCCTCTATTTTATTTTCAAGCTTTAAACTGTTTTCTTTCCAGATTGCATAGAGCAAAGGGACCAATAAAAGGGTTAGAATCTGAACAAACATCCCGCCGAAGATGGGAATAGCCATTGGGATCATGATTTCAGAACCCTTTCCGGGTGATGTCAGTATGGGGAGAAGGGCCAAAATGGTGGTCCCGGTGGTCATCAAACAAGGACGAACCCTTCTCATGCCAGCTTCAATAGCGGTTGCATAAATGCTTTCACGCCCTTCCGGTTTTTTTCGTTCAAATAGCTGTTCCAGGTAGGTGGCCATCACGACGCCGTTGTCCACACCGATACCAAAAAGCGCCAGAAAACCCACCCAAACCGCTACACTGAGGTTGATCGTACCCATATGGAAGAAATCTCGAATTTCCACTCCCAATACAGAGAAGTTGAAAAACCAGTTTTCCCCATAGAGCCAAAGCAGGATGAACCCTCCGGACCATACCAGCGCGATTCCCGAAAAGACGATCAGGGAAACCTGGGCAGACCGGAACTGAAAATAAATGATCAAAAAGATAATCAGCAGTGTAATCGGTAACACTACAGCGAGTCTTTCCGCTGCCCGCTGCTGGTTCCTGAATTCCCCTTCAAACGTATAACTTATCCCATCGGGCACCTGTAAAGAGCCTTCTTGTATTCTTTGATCCATTTGTTCACGCACACGATTGATAACATCTATGGGTGCATGATCCGGAAGCCGATCAAAGATGACGTAGGCACTTAAGAACGTATTTTCGCTTCGAATGTTCATCGGGCCGGTCTCAAAACGGATTTCAGCAAGCTGGCCCAGCGGAATCTGACTGCCGTTCGGAGAAGGAATAAGGACGCGGCTGATTTCATCGGGATTATTTCGGTATTCCCTAGCATAGCGCACCCGCAGTGGATAGCGCTCCCGGCCTTCAACCGTCATGCCCAGCATCTGTCCACCGATGGCGGTGCTAATGACCTGCTGCACATCCTGTATGGTTAGGCCATGCCGGGCAATTGCCAACCGATCGATATCTATTTCCAGATAAGGTTTACCCACAACCCGGTCAGCAAATACGGCAGAGGGCCGAACACCTTCTACATCACGCAATAGCGGCTCAAGACTTGTCGCAAAATCATCGAGGGATTCAAGGTCCGGTCCGCTAATGCGGATTCCCATGTTACCGCGCATTCCGGTTTGCAGCATAATCAGCCTTGTTTCAATCGGTTGCAGCTTCGGTGCAGATGTAATACCCGGAAGATCGGCCGCCTGAAGGATTTCATTCCAGATATCATCTGTACTTGTGATATGGTCTCTCCATTGGCGATAGTAACTGCCGCGGTTATCAGGGATCAATTCTCCGTTATCATCCCGGACAAATTCACCGTTTTCAATCTTGTATCGAACCCTGCGCCCCCGGTCATCGGTTTTATACTCACTTCTATACATGATGGTGTTTTCGAACATCGAAACCGGTGCGGGATCAAGGGCAGATTCTGCACGTCCGATTTTTCCTACTACGGTCTCAACCTCCGGAATGGATGCAATTCGCATATCCATTTCCCGGGTGATTTGAAGGGCTTCTTCAACTCCTGCATGCGGCATGGCGGTTGGCATTAGCAGAAAGGATCCTTCATTCAGTGTAGGCATGAATTCCTGACCCAGACCGGGGAGATGGTCATCAAGTGAAGACCATAATCTTGACTCTTCGATTTCGATTCCCACCACATTAAATCCGTTCGCTACATATCTGAAGGAGGTATCAAATCCGCGCCAGCTCACAAGTCCAAAAATCAGTATTAAAACCGGAATGGACAGAAACAGGATTTTATGGTGTAGCGCCCAATCCAGTATTCTTTCATAAAAATGCATAAAGAGCCAGAAGAGTCCAAAGATGATTCCAACTGTAAGAAAGATGAAAATCAGGCTTAATGAAACCGGATTTTCAGGCCCCAATGGAAGCCAGTTACCTGCCAATAGCCAGGAGACGCCGAGTAGTATAATAATATTATTCACCCACGGCGCCCAAGGTTGATAATCCTCACGATAGACCCCCACAAGGTTGTTGATGCCAAGGGCAATCAGGATCAATCCGCCCCAGCCGTATAGGGTAATGGCGATGACCAAACCGGCAGTGATCAAAAAGCCGTTCCAGAAGATCTTCCATTTTCTCTTTTTGATATTTTGAGAGAACAGCCAGTGGGCAAAACTTGGCAAAATAGTGACAACTATAATCAGGGTGGCAATCAGAATAAACGTTTTTGTCCATGCCAGCGGACCAAACAGCCGCCCTTCCTGTGCTTCGAGCATAAAAACCGGAAGAAAGCTGACAATAGTGGTCATCAGTGCCGTGATCACGGCCGGACTCACCTCGGCGGTTGCTCGGTAAATGGTTTCAAGAAGATTCTCAGCGGGATCTTTCTCCTCCATATGTTTGAGCATGTTCTCCGTCAGAATGATCCCCATATCCACCACTACACCGATCGATATGGCAATCCCTGCTAGAGCCACTACGTTGGCATCTACACCAACATACTTCATCATGATAAAGCTCATCAGTACTGCAATGGGAAGAAGTGCTGAAATAACGAGTGAAGTTCGCAGATGCATCACCATAATGATGATCACGATGATGGTGATTAACAGCTGCAATGACAAAGCCTCTTCAAGTGTGCCCAGCGTTTCGTAAATGAGCCCGGTACGATCATAAAACGGCACAATTTTTACCTGAGAGATTGTACCATCGGACAACTCTTTTGTGGGTAGTCCGGTTGAAACTCGCTCGATCTCTTCTTTTACACTGTTGATCACTTTAAGAGGATTTTCACCAAAGCGTGCTACAACCACTCCGCCCACGGCTTCAGCACCGGCTTTGTCGAGCGCGCCCCGACGTTGTGCCGGTCCAAGCTCAACGCGAGCTACATCCTTAATTCGGATCGGTACATTATTGCGAGCAGTTACAACACTTTCCTCCAGATCTTCAATAGATTCTATGTATCCCAAGCCTCTAACCATATATTCAACCCGGTTCATTTCGATGGTTCGGGCTCCTATATCGAGATTGCTCTTGCGAACGGCATTGGCGATATCGGTGACCGTTACACCGGCTTCACGCATTGCCACCGGATCAATATCGACCTGATATTCTCGTACAAAACCGCCGATACTGGCTACTTCAGCTACACCTTCAACTGCATTTAGTGCATATCGCACCTGGAAATCCTGAATGGAACGCAGCTCGTGCGGATCCCAACCACCGGTGGGATTTCCGTCGGAATCATATCCTTCAAGTGTATACCAGAAAATTTGTCCAAGGGCAGTAGCATCCGGGCCAAGTGAGGGTTGGACACCTGACGGCAGTGTGCCCCCGGATAAGGAATTCAGTTTTTCCAGGATTCGGGATCGACTCCAATAAAATTCGATATCGTCTTCAAAAATGATATTGATGGATGAAAACCCAAAAACGGAGTTACTGCGAATTGTTTTGACTCCGGGTAATCCCAACAACTGAGTTGTTAACGGATAGGTGATCTGATCCTCGATATCCTGTGGAGATCTTCCCGGCCATTCGGTAAAGACGATCTGCTGATTATCGCCGATGTCGGGGATAGCATCAACCGGAACCGGATCGCGTGGAAGAAAGTCGATATCCCAGTCGAACGGAGCTGTTGATAAACCCCAACCGGCCAGTGCTAAAAACAACAGCAGTGCGATGAGTTTATTCTCTAGAAAAAAGCGAATGATTTTATTTATCATGGAGTGTTTGTTTCGGATAAAACCGCTATTCAATTATTTAAGTTCATGGTGGGGAATCTGAATAGCTGAGTAAAGGGCTTAGGTAATGGACCTTCATTTTTATCCACAAAGGCACGAAGAATCACGAAGATCTTGATGCAGGTAAATGCGTGGATAAAGAGAGGAAGACCCATTAAGGGTTTTTCTCAGCTTTCAAATGGGGTGGGCTAAATCAGGTAGGTGTCGTAAAGGAGCCAGAGAGGTGGTTTGAAGTGGCCGATCCGGAATTGTTGATCCATGTGGATCGGTTCGGATAATGGAATAAGAAGTGATAAAGTCTCTGTTTCAGTGAGTGTTATCGCAAAATTGTTGTTGGCAACAACCCACTCAGTATCATTTAGATCACTTAGACTTACATTACAGGCGCAGATAAACCCCCAATCACAGGTGTGATTCTGATGAGAATCACTATTCTCAGTTGTATCCGGTTCATCACAGCAACTGTGAGCTGCTGCCATTGCCTGCTCCATTTGTGCAGGATTGCAGAAGTCAATTAGTTGTTTTGCATGTAATCCGGTAGGCAGAAACAGAGCAACAAGAAGCAGTGCAGCTATAGCCTTGACGAATAATTGATATGTACGTTTGGTGATTTTCACAAATTAAGAATAAGACTATTGAGTGAATAACCTAAAAATTCCAAAAAAATTACACAATTACATGGAATGATCGAAACAAGGTTTAAATAAACATCAGATATCGCAGAGTTCAACGGCTTCCCGCAAACCCTCCATTGGATCACGAGTAGGAATGAATTCCTGCCCTACATAGCCTTCATAACCAATTTCAATCAGTGCATTCATGATAGCAGGATAATTTAGCTCTTGATCATCATCCAGTTCTGCGCGGTTTGGTACGCCGGCTGTGTGAATGTGTCCGATCAGATCCGTGCCATACTCTTTAATCCTTGCTATGATATCACCATTCATGATTTGTACATGATAGATATCAAACAATAGTTTTGCATGAGATGAACCAACTCTACGAATGATATCCGCACAATAGTCGATATCATCACCTTGATAACCGGGATGACCCCGACTGTCATCGCCGGAAACCCTGGAATTCAAATGCTCCATACAGATGGTTACATCATGTTTTTCTCCGTGGAGAGCCAGCTCTTTCAGTCCGGCTACCGTATAATCTGCACCCTCTTCAGGCGAGATGATACCTGCATCCGGATTATTCAACTCGTTGTGTTCAAAGCCTGTAAAAGCGATCACATTTTTCACCCCTGCTTCTGAACACTCTTCAATTCTCTTTTTCGTGAGGGCGATCACTTCATCCCGGTAGCGGGGATTATTCAGCCCTTTTTCAAAAGGAGGGTCCGGCATGCCATTGGTTGCCATCCCGCAAACCAACCCATACTTTTTCATGGTAGGCCACTCTTCCGGACCCACAAGCTCAATTCCTTCTAACCCAAGGTTTACAGCTGCTTGGCAAAGTTGATCCAAAGTCCACTGATCTCCGAATGCCATAAAAGGCCATGATACAAGAACTTGTTTAATTCGGCCGTTTTGAACTGCTTTTCCTGTGAATTTACTCTTTCCAAAAATGTTACCCGGTATCGCAGCACCGGCCATAAGTGCTGCCGATAGTGCAGCCCCGCCTTTTATCATCTCTTTACGGGTGATAGGGTTTGTTAATGTGTTTTTTTTAATTCGGGTCATGGTTTTTGGTAATCTAATTTAAATGGAATGTCGAAATTCATGGAGTGAGTTTTTTCAATCCAACACAATTTATGCATGTACTGAATACTTCACACATAAAAATAGAATGTCCGGCCAAAAAAATGAGGTCATTATGGCATATCATCGCAAAAAGTGGTTATTTGACTTACCTATTATAGTACAAATAAACGATTTCAAAAATAAATAGCACTTGCCATGATGAGAATAGGATCTCTAAAAAGTACAATTTCTACCATTCTAATTATATTCAGCCTCCTTTTTTTCACTGAATCACATGCAGATTCCATTGAGAAGGATGATAATCACCCCTTGAAAGTACTGCTGATCACCGGTGGCGGCTGGCACGATTATGATGTTCAAAAAGGGATTCTTGAAGAGGGATTGTCTGAAAGAATCGGCAATATTGAATTTACCATCGACCATGAAATCGGAGGCGACGCAGCTGCAGAACTCTCCATTCAGCAGAGTGATGACTGGGCTTCTCAGTATGATTTGGTGATCTACAATAATTGTCAATCCGGCGTTGAAGATGTTGAACACATTGAAGGTATCGTTAATGCACATGTTGAAAATCAATTGTCCGCAGTGATGCTGCATTGTGCCATGCACTCTTTTCGTGGCGAAACCATGAAGTGGTTTGAGTTTGTTGGAGCCCGATCTCATCAGCATGAATCCCATCAGGCATTTACTGTTGAAGCTGTCAAAACAGATCACCCGATTATGGCCAATTTCCCTCGAACCTGGCGTACCCCTCACGGTGAACTCTATGAAATTGTCGAACTTTTTAGTGGAGCCACCCCGCTGGCAAGGGCTTACGGTGTCGACACGGATACCTATCACGATGTTGTCTGGACTCATGAATATGAAGGAGTAAAAGTCTTTAGCAGTACATTGGGACATCACAACGAGACCATGGGTCATGATGTGAATCTGAATCTTGTGGCTGCAGGACTGCTATGGGCGGCCGATAAACTACATGAAGATGGGACTGTGAATGATGGGTATGAAAGTGATCGCGGTTTAGGATGGGTCTCCATTTGGGATGGGGAAAGTCTGGATGGTTGGAGAGCCAGTGAAAATAGTGAGTCGTTTCAGGTAGAGGATGGCAACATTGTTGTTGACGGACCCCGTAGCCATCTTTTTTATGAAGGATCGGTTGCCGGAGGTGATTTTGTCAACTTTGAATTTAAAGGGGATGTATACACCTATCCGGAAGCGAATTCAGGCATTTTCTTTCACACTCGATACCAGCACA
>Ga0136558_1000955_pt1 | contig 15227 bp, 12 predicted proteins | sample AntRauTorckE6833_FD_101391 | JGI IMG/M metagenome (GOLD analysis project Ga0136558, IMG submission 101391) | Saline lake microbial communities from Rauer Islands, Antarctica - Metagenome Torckler E6 #833 | ecosystem: Environmental > Aquatic > Non-marine Saline and Alkaline > Saline | place...
CGGGGCAAAAAACCGCAGTGAAGTAGTGACCGCCGCACTAAAGCCAGAGTATCGTGAAGATCGTCAAAATGTTCATGATAGCGGGGTGAATAAAGCCCTCAACGACACTCTTAACGCAATTAGCTGCCCGGTAGATGTAAAAGCAACTCTAGCCGAACTAAAACAGTATATGACAGCAATGAAAGCATCTACGCAGGCGATTACCGCGTTCAATAAAATGAGTGAAGGAACACCAATATACACTTTTGGAAGTAATGAAGCATATATTCTTGCGGTTGTTTACACTCGAAGCAAGCATCCTCGTAATAGCGCGCAAAGCGAAAACATTAAAGCCGCGATTGTATCGGCGCTCGCAGACTGTACAGAGAAGGGCTCTCTTGTATGCATCAATGGGCGGTGTTCTAGAATATTGAACAGCCTTGTACTGCTTGACTTTGATAAATCTGTTGGCAGCGCATCGACCATCGACATGTATAAGAACCAAATTTACGAAGAAACAAAAAAGATCTTTGACGCAACCATATACGCATGTAAGAATATTCCCACTCTGCGAGAACTCGCGAATAGCTACGAAGATCCGTCAATAACTCCAACGGATGAGGCGGAAGAAGAATTCTCAAAGATGATGAAATCGCGCATTGACGAGAACATCTCCAAGTATACAGAGAAGATTCCCGCTCGCGATTTGCAGATTATCACAAATGAATGTTATACGTATGCATTGGTTTAGTTATCGGAGCAGAGATAACTAAACCAAATCGCAATGAGGGTCTTTATTTAATTCGCGAAAAAAATTAGATATTAATTTGATAGAATGCCTCATCAAATAATTTTTTCAACTTCGGCATATTTACATCCACAATCTTGTTGTCAATAATAAACTTCATCACTGTGTTATTTATTTTACTGATCTCATTCTTATCCACGTTCAGATATTTGCAATTAATTGCACTGCGGTCATTGCAGCCATACGCGGTATTTAGATCGGCGCAATACTTGTACAGAGGATTAAGAAACACCCAGTCGGAGCCAATCTTTACTTCCAAATGATCGTTGAAAGTATGTCCCGCATTAATCTCTACAGAGTAGTGGGCGGCGGCAGTTCCACTGATGGTGTCTGGAATGTGTCGATGCATGCAACTGTAAATGTCCGCGCCTCGAGTCGACACCGGGTTGTGCTCATCGGTTTTTGCAAGGACTCCATTGCTGATATCATTCACAAGCTGGCTGTAAGTAATAATATATACTCGATTGCACTCGCATTGAGTCTTAATTGGCTCATGTGGAGAGGCAATCAGCTTACTAACACAATGAACATTATGGTTGTGAATTTTCAATAGGTCCTCTGTTCGACATTGAAGACATTCACTGTGAGACTGAATGCTATTACCGCAGCAATGTCCTCGCGGGCAATTAAAGACGCTGATGCCGCCCTTTACATAATAATCACTTTGAGCAACCAAGGTTGGATAGAGCAGAGTTAATTCACACAGCTCGCAGCTCAGATCGCGAGGATCTTTTTTGTCAAATCGCGTGAAGTGGTTATACTTGCAGCATATGTAAACGTTATCAATTGTTTTGCCCGAATTATCAACATATACGGATTTCCACTGAGAACTCTTTGCGGCTGGCATCGGAAGAGCATTTAGTTTTGCCGCGCTAATGATGTTCTTTCCATAGATATCAAACAGATTTTTCTTCTGTAGGAGTCCATAGTCAATTTTGTTAAATAATTTTACCTGCACTGGTCGCACCTCACCGCAATAGGCGGTGTATAGCTTGTTGTAGTCGGTTTCGGCGGTAAAGCTAGCATGCTGAGTTTGCATCGAAATATACGTTGTGAAAAGCTTTTTCTGCACAGATGAAAACCCTTCACTTAGAGTGACGCTAACTGACTTTTTAACCATCGCGGATACATCGTATTGCAAACAATCATCCAGTTTACTCTTATAATCTGCGACAATCTTTTTGCGGTTAGTTTGCAAGTCCACAATAGCGTGTTCATGTTCACGTACAAGGTCATTAATCGCGACTTTAAAAGCCTTATCAGCGGCCTTTGCGGCCAAGCAACGAGCGGAATCGGCTGTGCTTGTTTTAATGTTTTTGTCCAATGACAGGTTATATTGTTTTATTGTCATTCTACGGATATATTCGAACGCATAACGGCTAAAGATTTCGTTAAAATGATAGTCCTTAGTCTGTTCAAGTTTTAGATTCTCCGCCTGAAGCAGAGTTACCAGATGAGCGTTGTTCTTTGACAGGTATTCAAAGAGCGAAGGATATACATAAGTTTTTGGCCTAGGCTTTGATGTTTTCGGCTTGGATGCTTTTACACTGACTAGATTACTATTTCTACTACTCATGCTACTACTCACGCGACTACTTACATCACTACTCACAGAACTACTTACTGACCTTGAGCTCTTTTTTCCGATAGGAGCTTCGTTCTTGTTCCCTACCTCCATTCTAATAGTTATACAATAAAGGTTACCAAAAATCAATTAATTTCGAGCTGCTCGAAATTAATTGATTTTTCACATGTAATAATTACAATACCCGCGAAAATGGATATTACTTCAATTAGCCACGATTATGGTAAGCAAACGCGTTTGACGGAAAAGTTCGAGCAAATAGAAACTCCACCGCAGATAAAAAAGTACGTTGAGTTGTATGAGCACCAAAAAACGATCGTTGCTGCGATGCTTAAAGTGGAGGATAAACGTTTTCTTAAGGTACGATTAGGTGAAACAGTCAAAGGTTTTCTACAGTCTTCCGCGATGGTACTAAACGAAAAGTACGGATCTGGCAAAACTCTAATGATTCTAACCTTAATCATAATGAGACCGATCCCGAAGGCTTATCCGATCGTTCATAACCTTCCAACGATCAACGCTAATACGCGCAGAGACTATCATTACAAAACTCAACTTGGAACCCCCTCGATCAATTCAGTGCGAATTGAGATGAAGTACTCTCCAGACAAGCTAATTAAGCCGAATTTGATTGTAGTAGGTTCTCCTGTACTTGTACAGTGGGAAAACGCAATTAAGCGCTTTACTGATCTAAAGATCTGCTCTGTCGTAAACTACTATGATATGCTAAAGTTTCAGCGTTTGCACAAAAGCGGTGATCTGAAAATCTTTGATATTGTGCTGTTGAAAAACGGTAAAATAATGGGAAGTATCGATTATGGCGATGGTGAAGAGGAGAAAACTGCCGATAGTACTCTAAACATTATTCAGCGAATCACAAGAGGATACTTTTGGTCACGAGTCATTTATGACGACTTCGATACAATCAATATTCCCCCAAATACGCGGATTATGAACACTCTCTTTACTCTTTACGTTTCCGCGACGACGAAGGATCAGAGAGTAAATGGATTCGTGAAGAGCAAAAACACCTATAGTAGTGTTCTTAATCTTGTAAAAGACAATTCTATTGAGCTAAAGGACATGTTTCACGACTCCGGTATGTCGTGCTTTAGCATGTGTGCGACGACTTCATATACTGAGTCAAGCACAAACCTGCCAATCATTACAAAACATCTCTGCGTTTATGATAACCCAAACGATAATGTTATTCGACTAGCAGGTGCGCTAAATGACGAGGAAGCTCGCGAAATCGTGGAGATGTTAAACTCCGATGCACCTGATACTGCCGCTCAGCGACTTGGAATTAAGTCTAACTCGCCCGCGGATATCTTTAAAAAGATGCTTGGAAACAAGTATGAAAGAGTAATGAAGGACACGAAGATCGTTGATACTACCGAGGACACGATTGAACTCCATAATAATCTAGACCCGCATGAGAGAAAGAAAAAGTATAGTGAGAAAAAGATGGAAAAAGTAACTGAGGCGATAACAAAGTGTAATGTTCCAAAGCTAAAGTATTATGCTGAAAATCTAACGTATCATCTTGATGACATTCGTCTTCAATATACTCAAAGTAGAAACGCAAACAGACTTGCGATCGACCGCGTTGTTGACAACATTAAAGAGGGAGATTGTCAAATCTGCCAAGTGCCTCTCGAAGGAGAGTCTGCATTCATTGTAAAGTGCTGTGGATTGATTGTCTGCGGGGATTGCGGAATTAAAGGCAACCAAATAAAGAACCGTTACGACCCCCGCAGTGGTAAATACGGCGTCTACGGACAATGTGCAAACTGTAAAAAGAACGTTTATCCTTCCACTGATCTGATCTTTGTCGACCAGGAGTTTGACATGGACGCGCTTGTAAACGCAAAGGGCGATGAGGAGCCGGAAGCAGAGATTGTTGAGGAAGAAATTGACTCCGACGCTGAGCCGGAAGATACTACATCGCTGGATTATCGGATAAAACACATTGAAAACCCAAAACATCGTGCGATTGTTCAGATCTGTCTTGGGATCGAACCGTCTAACTGTACTATCGTAAACACCCAGATTAAAGGTCTTATTGAAGGAAAGGTAGACCGTCCTGCGCCAAAGGACAAAAAGCTAAAGATCCTTCTCTTTGCGCCATACGCGGAGACGATTGAAGGAATCCAAAAAACATTAACTGAGTTTGGAATTGGATATATTAACATGCATGGAACATCCCGTGAGAAGGGAGAACATGTGCTTAACTACGCGCGTGGTGATGAAACAGTGCTTCTGGCAAACAGTAAACAAGACTGCGCCGGCCTGGATCTGCAGATGTCCGACTGCGTAGTTTACTATAACAAGATTACTGACCCGGATGTTGAGGGACAGATTGCAGGACGTATTTCGCGAATGGGTCGTCTGTATAACGGAAAGATTATCTATCTGCAATATCGTAATGAGAGTAGTGAGAACTACGGAACATAATTAGCTCAATGGCGCAAAGCGCCATTTCGCCCTCGTCTAATTAGCTCAATGGCGCAAAGCGCCATTTCGCCCTCGTCTAATCTAAACTCACGTTGTTCGTTTAGATCGCGACTTCGGTTTTTTTAAAAAAAAGGTTAACAAAAAACACCTTTTTTAGGAAAAAAAGGTTAACAAAAAAAGGTTAACTAGTAGCAAACAAAAAACCGAAGTCGCGATCTAAACGAACAACGTGAGTTTAGATTAGACGAGGGCGAAATGGCGCTTTGCGCCATTGAGCTAATTAGACGAGGGCTGAGCGTAAGCGTACTGATTTGGCAAAGCCAAATCAACGCTAAGCGAAGCTAATTAGACGAGGGCGAAATAGCGCTTTGCGCTGTTGAGCTAATATAATATCCCCTTACGCCTTCGCGACCGCCGTCGATTAATCGACTAATCTCGCCTTCGGTGATGTTAAAATCGGTGGATTTTATATGCCCGCAGTTTATCTTAATAATGTTTTTCCAATATACTTCCTCGATGTGTATCTTCTGCTGTGTATTTAGAACAGCATTAATAATCGCAGACCCATAAGATAGCAACCCAGTAATCGGCGCGGGAGTTGAAACTTCCATAGAAGTTTGTAGAAGCAGTCCAATCGTATTTGTGTCACCAACTACTCTCATCGACATATTATCTACAATTCCGCCGTCGATATAGTATTCGCCGTTATAAAGCACCGGCATAAAAGCGCCGGGAAGTGATAGCGCCATTTTCAAACCAAGTAATAGCGACATATCTGGAGTATCATCAACGTTTAAGCTCATTGCGCCGTCGGCAGATATATTATAAACAGTTACATATAGTTTCTTTCCAAATCGCTTAAAGTGATCAGAGAATGTGAATGCGGATACAGTTTTTTTAATATCTTTACTTAATTTACTACTATCCTTACTTAATTTACTACTATCCTTACGTAATTTATCCTTATCACTAATTAATTCAGCTAAGATTTCAGTCAGCCAATTCTCTAGCTCTACGCCATCGCAAGCTCCCTTATGAAAAATAAAATTATAAATACCCCGAAATATACTTCCATAATCGGTTAGCTTATTAAAATCTATATTTTTTAGTTTGTCAAATAAATATTTTGAGTCTTTACCGCAGCTAAGAATTGTTGCAAATAGACTTCCTATTGAAGTGCCAACGTAATTATTTACATTGTTTAACACCCCCAATTCTTCTAGTTCTTCAACCGCTCCAATGTATGCTGCTCCTAGAACCCCGCCGCCTTCAAATACAATGCTCTCCGGCTTTCTTCGCGGTGATATAATTTCAGCCATCATTGTTAGCGGATACTTTATATATGTAAAAAAAGATTAAGTTAGTGATTATTAAGTTAGTGATTATTAAGTTAGTGATTATTAAGTTAGCGAGTAAGTTAGTGAGTAAGTAAAGTAAGTTAGTGAGTAAGTAAAGTAAGTTAGTGAGTAAGTAAAGTAAGTTATAAACTAGGCGCGTCCAATTTTACTATTTTTACATTCATTCCATAGTAGTTATAGCCATTCATTCGATCGGCAAGCTGACTCTTTACCGATGTTTTATTATCAACAACATCAATCACTCGGCGCGTGATATTACGATTTCCGCCTCCGCGCAGGATTCTGGCAAGAATTTGCTTCATATTTGCGCGGCGCGGCGTTAAGAATACTATGGCAGTCATCTTATCAATAGACACTCCGGTGCCTCCATATCCATAAGTAGTAAGAAGAATTCGCGCGTCTTCCTTAAAGGACGTTATTTGAGAATTACTAATGCCTCCAACAAACTGAGCAACATCGGTGATCTCAGGCGCGGCTACATCATCTCCAAACGATTCTCGGAACGCCATGTAAAGCACTTGCAACGGCTTTACCTCTTCGCAAAATACGTAAATGCAGTGAACTTCCCCATCCGGTCCTCGCCAATCATACAGCTCGCGCAGGGACTTTAACACAAGCTCATTACGGTATGGATCACTAAGAAATTGTTTGTTCATATATGGAGTGAATTGCATTCCCGTCGACTCGTGGCGTAACGACTTCGTGTATTCGGATGGTCCGTTATATTTAATTATTGTCACATCGCAGTTAAACCGAACTTCCTCATATTGAAAGCCGGGAATATCTTCCGCATTAATCACGCCGTCATACGCAAGCTCTTTATGCGCAATTACATCAAAGCCATCTTTGCGGTCGTTCGTAGTCGCGCTCATGCCAAACATTACATGCGTTGAACACAATTTAAAGATCTTTTTCCTAGTGTCTGAGCAGTAAGTATGCACTTCGTCAAAGATCACCATTGAGTATCCCGCAAAGAACGCTTTATCGCGCAAGATCGCAGAGTCAATTACAATTACGGTTACATCCTGGTTGTTATGGTCGGTGCTCTGATCGCGTTTTAACGGTGTGCTCATAAAGCCGCCGATGGTAACTTTATGTTTGTAGTTGTTTTTCAAGCAAAGTTTCAGATCTTTTACCGCCTGCACCATCAGCGGACGCTTTGGAACAACGTATAACGTGCGTAGGGAAAGCTTTTCAATCATTGCCGCCGCGATGAATGTTTTGCCGAACCCCGCACGTAGGTTTAATAATGCAGTTGCACTTCCGTCATTTATCCGCGCGGGAGTAAATATGGTCATTAGTTTATCTACGATCAACTTTTGATTATTATAAAGATCGATATCTAGCTCGGGAAATTTTACAGCTCTCTTTGGAGGAAGGGCAACTTCAATATCCAGTATACCACATCTTAGTGTTTTCATTAAACTTCGCGGAAGAACAATCAGCTTAACGCCGCCATTGTCAATGTATTTATATAGCTTGATTCCCTTTGGCGGGCCTACTTTTGGTTTGTACACGTATGATAATTTTTTCAAAAATGCATTAAACTTTGTTCCAAAACGAAGACACAGTTCTTTTGAATTTGCAACCAATCCTTCTTGAGTAATATAGCCTTTCATTCGAAAATATCTATTTATATGATTATCTTTTCGCATATTCAAATTAAAAAATTATGTATACATGTGGACATGAATATCTTACGTTAAGTTAACTTATCCAAACTTAACCAAACTTAACCAAACTTAACCAAACTTAATTACTTAATTACTTACTTTCTTCCTTTCTTTTTTGCCATTTCACGCTTCATTTTATCCGCTTCTTCGCGCAGTTTTGCCGGGATTGGCAGCTTCAAAGTTGCAACAGTGCGAATAGACGGCTTTCCTGCAACTTCACAATCAAGAGTATATTTCAGCCATAAACAATCATCACGGTCCGTGTCATTGACGTCTGTGATTCGTTGAAAGTGAAACTTAATTGCGCTATTTTCGCACTTATAACTAAGCACAAGCGCGCGGCGGTATTCTTCTATTTCCTCCCTATTCATCTCCCTTGTAGCAATGGGACCGTCCGGCTTTTCATGCCATTGCCGCGTAGTTGAAATCTTTTCTTTCGTAGTAGTATTCATATTGGCAATTATATGTAGTTAGGTTAACCAAACCGCAACTACGTACTACTCGTTATATTATAAATTGAACAGTGAACTTCTAATTTATAATCTACGAATAAATATATAACTGGTTGTAATTATGTTCGGAGTACATGTTAATAAGGAAGGTCGACAAATGGATAACGCCATTATCGAAGAAATGAAGCGCTTAACCGACTATGCAGGCGATATAATCACAGCTCCTTGCGCGCAGATCTTTGTGACTGGCCCGCGAACGTATAAGGTAACAATTGACGAAAAGACGGCGGAGAGAATAAAAAAGTTAAACATACCGATAGTTTTTCATGGAGCTTATGTAGACCGGCCGTGGTCCGGAAATGAGATGGCGTTAAAAAACATTTACAAGGAACTACAAATCGGCAACTCAATGTCAGCGAATGGACTTGTGCTTCATCTGTCGAGTTCAGTTAATGTAAGTAGTGAGGGTAGTAGTGAGAGTAGTAGTGAGGGTAGTAGTAAGAGTAGTAGTGAGAGTAGTAGTGAGAGTAGTAGTGTTAAGGATACATTTATTATTAATCTAAAAAAGATCACTGAACGTAGTGATGGTATGATTATTTGGCTGGAAACACACACTGCAAAGCCGTCTAAAAACACTTTTGAAACACCTGAAAAGATCGCAAAATTGTTTAAACGAATCCATCAATCAGGTATAAAGAATGTAGGCCTCTGCATTGACACAGCGCATTTGTTTTCCTGCGGAATGGCTTTATATACCCGCGAAGATGCCGTTAATTGGATACAGGCTGTATCTGTGATTGGAGTTCCATTAATGTTTCATCTTAACGACAGCGCATCAAAACTTGCCAGCGGGATTGATAAACATGCTCCAATTTGCCATGGGGAAATCTGGAAACAATACCATACTACTACAGGAGATTTTCCGTTCAAGGATTCTGGTGTTTGCGCAATTATTGAATACTGTATGGAAAACAAACTAATGATGATCTTCGAGCGACACAACGATGATGTATGTAAGGATCTCAAAATACTGGCGGATATGTGTAACCATGTAGAAGCTAATTGAATATTAAACATTAATATAGTATAACTTAACGATGACTGATCGTCTTACTAATCTAACTTATATTGGACATGAAGAGGTGTTTGAACCTGGAGAGATTACTCGCTTCATTCCGTTCTTAGAGGCTGTTATTGATGATGTTGATAATGATAAGCTTACTAAAGCTGATAGTAATAGTGATAGTAATAGTGGTAGTAATAGTGGTAGTAATAGTGGTAATAGTGAAAATTCGACTTTTGAACAGTCCTCACTCTCCGATTTAACTTATGGGGCAAATAACATCGCTATCGGTGAAGAGACCGTAGGCGCCACTACTACCGGAAATGGAAATGTTCCATTTGGAGCCGATCCAAACATTACTAACGACGATCTATTCGCCGGTAATATTCAGTGTGAAAAGTCCATCGAAGAGATACTGTTGTCCGCGCCGGAAAAGGAAGACTTCTATGAGGTTACATCTGTAGCGGATATGTTCATCAATGAAATTAACGATGACATTGTTGAAATTAATAAGCAGAAAGAACCTGCCATGTGGGATCAAGCTAAGTGGAGTGGTGATTATCTAAATGAAGGAACTAGTTGGGGTAATGTCGGATTTGATGACCCTGATGAGTATACACATCAGCATAATAACAGTAGTGTGTATAAACGCACCACGGTGTTGTCTTATGATCGATCGCCCACTCCAGAACATGATGCCGCCGATCTAGGTGATGTCTTAAGTCAAACAGACACTATCATCGATCTGGTATTAAAGCTGACATCAGAAGTGAGACGACTAAGTGAGGAAGTTAAAGACTTAAAAAGTAGGTTGTATAATTAATAGTTTTAATTAATAGTTTTAATTAATAGTTTTAATTAATAGTTTTAATTAATAGTTTTAATTAATAGTTTTAATTAGTTATATTTTTTTTAAATTTGAATAATCGCAAAACGGTTTATATACTTACATAAGTTGGTCATAATATGTCTCGTGATATTATTCGAGACCGACTCTATATTTGCTTGAGCAATTATGATAACTATATATCATTACCTGAAGATGACAAACTTACTATTGCAAGAAAGATGGAGAGAAGCTGCTATAATCAAACAATCGAAGATTGTGATAATTTAGGCATTGATAAAAAATTTAGTAATCAAGTATTTCTTCAAATTTACAGCATGAATACATCGCGTATAATTTTCAACATTGATCCGTCATCGGCGTATGATGATTACTTTCCAACCAATTTGGACAAGTTTGACTTAGATAAAATTAGCAGCTATTCAAATGCAGAGCTAAATCCAAATGCATCGTCCGAAGAACGTAGTGAGATTGAACTACGTTCACGTCAGCGGGTAGATGTTAAGGTATCGCGCAAATATAAGTGTAAGAGGTGTGGAGCAGATGAAACGATCGTTATTGAGTATCAATCCCGCGCGGTTGATGAAGGAAGCTCATACTCGATCAAATGCGTAAAGTGCGAGAATATTCAACATAAGTAGGTGTAAGTAGTTAAGTAGGTGTAAGTAGGTGTAAGTAGTTAAGTAGGTGTAAGTAGGTGTAAGTAGTTAAGTAGGTGTAAGTAGTTAAGTAGGTGTAAGTAGTTAAGTAGGTGTAAGTATGCGTAAGTAGTTAAGTAAAAAAATCCTAATAAACTAGTTTTATTTTTTGGCGGTTATTTGCGATATGTTGAACATAGAACTCGGCATTGTAATACAATGCAGTATGCATCTCAACAGCTAGATATTTATCACCAATTTGGTAATAATCGCAACCCTCAGTAGCAAATTTAGCTGATCCTTTCATTAACTCTCGACATAGATCTCCTCCTGAATTGTCCGGTAGATCATCAACAGTATTAACAACCGTGCGAAAATACTTTATGCAATACCCGGGACTGACATGTACGCAGGTGGGGCACAATAGAGTTACTTTATCATTTATTCTCACATATACATCCAAATATAAGTCATATGCGCAATTATTGCACTTATATATGGGCTTATTTTGGTCATTACGCGTAAATGTGTTTACAATAAGCTCTGGATCTATTCGATTGAATTCGATAGTTTTTACCTCATCAACCGAGTGCAACTTTGACTTTGTATTTACGTAAAGACTGTAAATATGAGGAGGAATGTCATTCTTACCAAATGACATCTTTACGGACATGTTCGTCATAGAGTTAAAGAACTTTGTTTTTGAGTGATTATAGCTGTAAACAAGCTCTCCATGCTCACAATTTGTAACATCATGATCATCAACAAATATCGATGCAATTCCATTAATCAGTAGTTGCTCGCGATTATAATCATCGCAGTTAAAAGCGGTATTATAAATCAACGCAAATTCCACCTTAACTTGAAGCTCTTTTTTCTGCATCAACGTTGTATGGGCTCCAACGCGAATCGGTTGAAAGAAGGTGATTGTTGGAATGTCCATGTTGCTCAGCCTCAGAGACAACTTCGTAACTAAGATTCGCACTGTAGAAACTTTAACTACATACTCGCGATTATCAATAGAGAAAGCTCTTGACTTTGCGCCAGGGCCGTCTGAAATAATGCAGCCATTATCAGTATACGGTGCTCTAGTAAGTGCAACCCCATGACCGTTTATTCCTTCAATGATGTTTTTAATCTCATCGCGAATGTCATCAATAAGTTTTTCATCATCCCCAACCTTCTTTAAAACCCTCATTGTGTATATAGAATATGCGAAAATTCAAATAATTTCGAGAAGCTCGCCATAGCTTCGCTACGGCTCACCTCTCTCACTACCCTTGCTCATTTTGGAATATATTATCAGTATTACACATGCTAGCGGATATATAAGCAGGTTCTATTTCTTTAAAAATTAATCCGATTTTAAATATAAGTAGGTAATTAAGTAAGTCACTTTGAATAATGTCGGAAATTTTTACGTGTAACGACGTAACAAAGTTTAGCAACTCGATTGTTCATGAGCTAAACTATCGCGGGATTAGTATGAGTCGGTTTTACCTTTGCAAATACGATGACTTGATATTTTTGACAAAGTTGTCCCTGTACAAAAAGTCTCCGCCGGAGCTTTACTTAAAGCAAAATCCTCTTCTATCAACGCATATTGACACTGAAATTGATATACTGAATATCTTGCGGGAAAAGATTATTGATGCGGGAGTATCCCCATGCGTTGTAGAAATACTATATGCAACGCGTTGTTGCGGTATAAAGAAATATCTTAAGGGAAAAAAGAAGATCAATCCGGGGTTGAAAACTTTCCTGACAGAGTTCAGTAGGCTTGTCCAAAGCGGCCTGGCATATGATAAGTGGGCGTTTATTGCTCTCGAACAGTGTGACATCACGTTGGAAGCATATTTAACTCATCGCATTGGTACTCCAATATCCACTGAGATGTTTCGCGGGTTTATGTTTCAGATAATTTACACTCTGCATGCGATAAAGAAACTTTACCCGTCTTTTAAGCATAATGATCTACATACTGAAAATGTAATGTTATCCGTAGATAAGTCATTTAAGTGGTCAAGCAAACAGCGGTTCTTTCTGCAGTTTACAATAGAGGTTAATGGTAAACCGGTAAGCTATTATGTGCCTTATTTTGGAGTAATAATAAAGATTATCGATTTTGGATTTGCAACAATATCTGAACTTGGCATTGTTAGCAATGTTGTAGAAGATCTATCAGTAATGTTTTATCGTCAGAATGAAGATATCATTACACTTTTACATTGGATTGGCACCGCGGCAGTGAAATATCCAACTTATGATGATGATATTGGAATTATATTAAACAAGCTTGATCCCACTGAGTCGTATAAGGATATTTCTCAACAGTCAAGCGTGTCCATTAATGATATGATTACGAATGAATTATTTGATGATTATCTAGAAAAGCCATCTGGGCAGTTTTCTATATTGAAAAAATATACTTATGTAGGTATATAGTAAAGGTGGATAAGTTTACAAATATGTACTCGCTGTTATTTTTTATACTAGTTATTGTGATAATAATTTACCTTTCTATGGAGTCTAAACACCATATGAACCCGTCTGGAATATTAACCCAAAAGTATTCAAATAAGATACCACAATCAACGCAACAACACTCATCACAACAATCACAACAACACTCATCACAACAATCACAACAACACTCATCACAACAATCACAACAACACTCATCACAACAATCACAACACCAACAACAAAAAAAGAAAAAGAGTTTAAAGTGGTCAGATGAACTCACTGAGCGTGTATATAGTAAAAATACAGGAGATATTGTTGGTCAATCCACGCGTACATTAGTATAAACTCATACCACTAAACTCATACCACTAAACTCATACCACTAAACTCATACCACTAAACTCATACCACTAAACTCATACCAATAACTTAATATTAATTTACACCTACATGCATATAATATATAGTTAATGTAAGCTGTTTTATGTAAATAATGCTTGCGGACAATCCAAATGAGCATCTTTGCAGTTTATTATCGCGACTAGAGGATATACATCGCATCGCTGGTCGCCCTTACCAAGCAGCCGCGTATAAGAAAACAATTTTAAGTCTTAAAAACATGCCGGCGTTGACAATTAACAACATCTCTGATGTTACAGGAGGCGCAATAATGAAAAAGAAACTACGTGAATATTTATCTACTGGAACAATCTCAGAAGTAGAATCGTTGGAAAGCGAATACGCGAGCTACAAAGAATTAAGTAAAATTCTAGGCGCAGGTCCGGCGACCATATCAAAGTGGATTGCCGACGACATTAAGACAGTGGCGCAACTACGTCTGCGCGTATCGAAAGGTTATCCCCTGACAACGTTGCAAAAGATTGGACTGCGTTATTATTATGATCTAAACATGCGTATTCCTCGTAATAATGTTCAGGCGATTGGCGCTTACATCATTGCTGTTGTGCGAAGTTTGGGAGCATCCTGCGCAGAGATTGTTGGAAGTTATCGTCGCGGCGCAGATACGTCCGGCGATATCGACATCATTACCTCCGCGGAGTACTCAATGACTGATCTGGAAAAAAGATTAAAACAGTCTCCGCTATTCATTACAACCTTATATTTTGGAAAAGAACGATTCTCCTTTCTATATTGTAACGATGGAATTGCGCGCAGCGTTGACATATTGAGATTGAAAAAAGACCAATACGCGAGCGGATTGTTGTATTTTACGGGGTCATGGGAGTTTAATGCGGCAATGCGCGGATATGCGAAAAAATGCGGATATACACTTAATCAGCAAGGACTATTTAAGAAAAATCGCTTAATAAAAGCATTAACGGAGAGAGATATATTTAGCAAACTGGGACTAAAGTATATAGAGCCGTCTGACAGAACATCTCCACGCGCCGTAATTCCGTTGAAAAAGTAGGAGTATCTTTATCTCTACTTAAATTTACCCGATTAAACATTACCAATTTTTATTTTTTCCTTCTAAATATACAAAAGATGATTCCAGTAAAAGCTCTGGGATACGAAATTAGTCCGCCGACTGGCGCGCCTACGCTAGAGGTCGGGTCTACCGCTGGCAATATCGGAACAGGTCAATATCGTTATGCGATTAGCTTTGTTACTCACTATGGTGAAACTATTATTGGCCCTTCTAGCAGTATTACTGCAACGGGATCGGTGCGAGTTAGCGGTTTTCCGCAAGAACCTTCCAACGCCGCTAGTGGGCTAAATATTTATCGAACATCCGTTGGCGAGATACAACCATACCGGCTTGTTGGTACTGTAAAGCCGTCTGACGGCTTTTTCATTGATACACTCAGTGATGCTGCTAGGTTAGGTGAACCGCCATTTCGCAGCGGCGGAGATACATATGGAGTATTCATGGGCGA
>Ga0136558_1000963_pt1 | contig 15185 bp, 19 predicted proteins | sample AntRauTorckE6833_FD_101391 | JGI IMG/M metagenome (GOLD analysis project Ga0136558, IMG submission 101391) | Saline lake microbial communities from Rauer Islands, Antarctica - Metagenome Torckler E6 #833 | ecosystem: Environmental > Aquatic > Non-marine Saline and Alkaline > Saline | place...
AATTCACTTCTATGTTCCTGAACTTGAAAACGCCAAGAGGGATTTATCGGACGAACAGAGTGAACTGATCGACGATTGCCTTAAGCGCGCCCCAGTAACTGCAATTGTTGCGTCAAAGTACGGGGAAGTTTTTCCAAACGATAAATACACCGCTGACTTAGAATTAAACAGAGTCAATGGATACTCTTTGTATCTAGTTGAGCCCCAATATGACTGCACAGAAGGAGACGAGCTAGTCCAAGAATATGTAGATGAATATATATCTGTTTATGACAGAGTAGAAGTAGCTAAAGCTATCAGATCAAAAGAGTAAAAATAGGGATTAAATGAAAAAACTCAACCAAAAAGGCATGGCTACTTCACCGATTCTTATCGGAGTTTTCGCTCTGGCGGTCATTTGGTTTGTCTTTTTTAGGGTTTATGACAGCCAGACCGAAAAACCAGAAACAAACCAAAATACAGAGCAAAATTCTAGCCCGACTCAAAGCGCAAATGATAGTGAAATACCAGCCGGCTGGGTGCGCTACGAAGACTTGGAGCATGGGTTTACGTTTGCTCATCCAGAAGAATGGGGAAATGTCGTAGTTAGAAATAGCCCGCCCAATAAAAAAGATGAATACCAAGGGGAGGTTGTTTATTTAAATTTCAGCGAATTTACAAATTTCCAGCTAGCTTTTCAGTCTGAAGACTATAAGTACATCGGACCAGGCAGCGGCGTTCCATCACCCTATGGTTTTACGGATTTTGAAGAGAAGTATAACGCTCTAGCTGAGTATAAAACCGAAAATAGCGGTATAACCTCCGGCCTTGTGCTAGAAAAGTCAGATGATAACATCTTAGTTCAATATGGCGAAGTCTTAGAGGGCAGTGTCCGCTTGGCCGGAATAACCAAGTTAAATCAAATACCCGGCATAGAATACATTCACAAAAAGTTAGTCTCTGAACTAGGTATCATAGAGGAAGAAAAGGAAAGACTGGCAAATGAAGAACTTATTGCACCGGATTACTTCACAGATGAAGAGGTAGAAACTTTCACTGAGTTCTCTAAAACAATACGTTCAATCTGAGCTTGTTGCCTTAAATTTAAATAGCCCAATGTAAACTGGGCTATTGGTATTCAACAAAAACTAATCAATCGTTGAAGTAAAGTGCCTACCGGCTCAAAAACAATAGCGCTGTGGATACCGAAACCAATATCGGTTCTAACCGTAGCTACCCTCGGGGTGTTTATCAGCCGGCCGCCAGAAACTAAGTTGGCGGACCGGCCGCCGTCTAAATTCATCGCGTATGTTACGCCGCGGCCTATAGCGTAATCGGCCAGTTCGTCCAGATACATTCCGGCGTCTTCTGTGCTTCTTCCGTCCACGGCAAATGTCCAGATATATTCAGGGTTGGAAGCTATTGCAGCCCTAGGATGCCTTTTGAGATTAATATCCTCGTCATGTTGAGAAGCCGTAGCCGAAAACCCTTCAGGGTCTGGATTATTCTCAAAAGTCGAGACTCCATTGAGCACTAATGTAGGACCGGCTTCTAGCAGACTGCCATCTGGAGTAGCAGGCTGTAGTTGTCTTGGTGCGATGTTCAGCCCTCCGAGCTTTGAAGTATAAACGCTAGCTCTTTTTCCTCCCCAGCCTAGAGCAAAAGGTTCGCTGTGTTGTTTTTTACCATCTAGCCAAATCTCGCCTTGCGGGATGTCGGTATCGCGATTGTGAAAACCGCCGGTAACGGCTTCTGAGACATTATTCTCATGGCACCAATCTGTCAGAACAGTGAGCTTATCAAAATATACAATTCTTGCTTTAACTTCAGAGCGTTTATATCGGGCACTATGAACCATAGTAGAAAGACCATTTCCTAAATCAACTCGCTCGGAGTTTATTATTGGTTTGAGCGAGCTATCAAGAAGAAGAGGGGTGGTTACTGGGGATCTTTCCGTAATAGCAGGTAATGACATATATAAATATTATACTACTTATTAAACAAAATGTCAATAAAGTTATACCATTTACAACCATTATTTAGCCAACTAAAACTTTTCGACCAAAAATCTAAAAGTCTATAGAAAATAAACGCATTTAACGGTATTTTGAAAAAGTATATATTTTAGACACCTGAGTATAAAGTACTATTTATCCGTCTCTAAAACAAATTTTTGACTAGCGAAATTATTTGGCAAGAGCGTTAATGCTTCATGACCGGGCCTTTTTTGATTTTAAACTTAGCACACATTTTGCTATCGGCTTTTTATTCCCGTGCCAGAAAACCGCGGGCTTCAGCCCGCGGATGAATGGCTCCCTGGAGCAGACACAAAGTCTTGTGTCTGCGTAAGCTTTTAAGGCATGCTTGACGGTGTGAGCAAGTACAAGCACGGATCACATACGACCCACCGCCTCCACTATCATCTGGTGTGGGTGCCGAAGTATCGCAAACGGGTACTGCGAGGCCCCGTTGCTCACCGATTGTATGAACTTCTCAGGCAATGCGCCGAAGTCAACAATTGGGAGGTTGGCGAACTTAACGTCAAAGAAGACCATATCCACCTGCTGGTACAACTACCCCCGAAGGAGGCTGTTTCCCGTGCCGTACATCTTATGAAAGGAGGTACCTCCCGCAAGATACGCGAAGAGTTTCCGGAACTTGATGAATTTCTCTGGGGGGATAGCCTCTGGGCCGATGGCTACTTCGCGGAATCAGTGGGTCAGGTTACCGAATCCCGTATCAAAGCTTACATAAAAAACCAATGAATCAAGCATGCAGCTCTACTGGAAAGCTCCGGCTTTTAAGCCGGAGCTGTTTACTTCAATTGGATCATTACCCTAAGTTGAGACATTTTGCATTACTTTGGCTATATCTACATCGGCGCGCACTCGTATACGCGAACGACAGCCTGGTCATCATCTTCGCTCAATATCGGACAACCCTTGGCCAGTTCGCAAGCCTGTTCGTAATCATCAACCTCCACGATGGTGTAGCCCTTAGCCGGCCAGTCCTCTTTAGCTAAGTCACTGACTTCGCTGACGCCTACGGATTTTCCAGGCTTGAATGGGTTTCCGCCATCGACCATTTTGTCGCCAATACTTTTAAACCAATCGGTCCAATTTTGCATTACTTCTTTCATTTCTTCTTTGCTAAAAGTACTAGGGTCTTTGCCTCCATAATACAAAAATACATATTTACTCATAATATCCTCCTTACGACTTAACTATTTGGCACATTTTGAAGTTTTTTCCGCTGTTCGGCGGATCGGTGCTCGTCCAACGTATTTCTAATACGTCTCACTCCGCGCCTCATCAAGAAAATCCAAACTGCACTCAAATATTTAATCCGTACATTTTTTAGAAAATTAATACTTCTCGTCTTTTTTTATCCTGGCGACGTAGTTTTCCAGCGATTCTTCGTCGGATCCCCAGCTGGAATTGAACTGAAGAATCCATTTTTGCATGAACTGTAAATTTTCTCGCTTAATCGCAAGAAAATTAACTCGACCGTTTTTCTTGCGTTGAACCAGCTTAGAATCTTCGAGCACTTTTATGTGCCGATGAATAGCCGGCAGCGACAGTTCCAGCTTGTCTGCTAACTGCTTAATCGGATGAGGTTTAAATGATAGAAAATAGACAATCCTCCGCCGATGCGAACTCGCCAGGGCGGTAAATATAACGTCTAACTCATCTGCCTCTTTCTCAATCATAGTTAACAACATTGTTAACTATACTTTTATTATTTCCCCATGACAAATGATATTATCAACAGATGGAATACAAACTCTTGATTCTTGATCTAGACGGCACAACTGTTGCGCCAGGATTTGATACAACACCAAGTCAATCGGTTGTCGAGGCAATAAGGGTAGCTCAAAAAACAATCAAAGTTTCGATTGCAACCGGCCGGCCTTTAAAAAGTACTTTACATATCATAGATAAACTAGGACTTAATGGACTGGGTGTATTAAATAACGGGGCTGAAATATATGACTTATCAAGCCGTGAATTGATTTATTCCAAGAAAATGACAAAAAGCCAGCTCCAAGATATGATCAAAATAGCCCTTCCTTTCGGCTATGAAATTTTTTCTACAGAAGACAATTTTCAAGAAGTCATAAAAAGCCGAGAAGAAATAAACGGAGACACGGAAAAACTATTTATTAAGGCAATTAAGTCGTCAGAAGCACTTCAGCTAGTAGAGGAGCTGGAGTCAGTTAAGGGTGTGGCTGCGCATACCACCAAGTCTTGGATGCCTGGCGACGTAGTTGATATACACGCTACCCACGAACATGGGACTAAGCGTTATGGTGTTGAGAAGCTAATAGAGTTATTGGAAATAGATCGGTCTCAAGTTATGGCAATAGGCGATGATCATAATGATGTACCGCTGATGATGGCCGCGGGGCATAGCGTGGCTATGGGCGACGCCCCAAAGCAGGTAAAAGAACTAGCAGATTACGTAACCGGTACTTTGGAAGAAGACGGCGTAGCCCAGGCAATTGAGAAATTTATCTTAACCTGATAAACCAATCTCCACTGTATGCAGTCAACGAGTTGCACAGGGTCCGTCCCTGTGCAACAAATCACGCTAAAATTATCAATAGAGTGCCAAGTATCATTATTAATGCGCCGGTTGAGCGGAAGCCAATATTTTTTTCTTTGAATAGCCACCAACCGTATAAAATCCCGAATAACGTGCCATTACGCATCAACGCCGAATGGACAGATGCATCTAGCTTAAGCAAAGTTATATTAGATATAATTACCGCGCCGGATATAGCAAGGCCCATAGCTGTAAAGAGTTTATAGTCTTTTATCACATTTCCTGGAAAATTTTTATCATATCTTAGAACTAGAGGCAGATAAATTAGGCTTACGGCGCCTCGGGTATACGCCGCCCAGGTGTATGGGTCGGAGTATCGGAGGCCAATTTTACTGATGATTGTTTCTATGCCCCAGATGGCGGCTACGATTAGGATAAGTCTAGCTCCTTTGTCATTTGCAACTGCTTTTATAGGCGCGGCTAGACTTGTTTGGTGCTTGGAAGCATTTAGCACGTAGCTGCCTGCAATCACTATAAAAATGCCTACTAATTGCCAAGTGCTGGGGAATTCATTTAGGATTATTGGGCTTAGCAGCAAAGTAAAGATAGTGGAGAAGTTCATTAGTGGGATAACGACAGATAAGTCGCTTATGCTGAATGCATGAACCATAAGCACTGTAGAAATACTGAATGACAGCACTACTAATACAAATGGCAGCCAGAAACCTGACTCCGGAACCAAGCTGCCGCTAAATAGAAGTGCAAGAAAAGCTGAGCCAATTGCTACGCCGCCGACAGAGCCTAGGGCAACTGTAAATCTAGCATGATCGGAAACTAATTTCTTTGCGAGTGCGTCTTTGGAGGCTTGACCGAAAGCGGCAAGAATAGTAAGCAGACCCCAAATCATGAATCGTAGTATATCACTTATGAAATGAAAAAATATGATTTAAATCATATTTTTTGTTAACTAACAGATACAATATCATAGGCACTTGTTATTGACCACTGCATACGCCACTTTTCAATAAATAGGAGTATTCTACAGCCTGTTGCTCACCATATGTTTCAACTCATCCAGATTATGGATATTACTAAAATCTTTTGAATCAGCTAGCGGATAGAGGCTATGGTCGCGTTCGATGAATATAGCTGGCGGGTTTATATCATTGCCGGGGTATTTTTTCTTGAAGGTGTCTATGTAAAGGAATGTATGCGGAATTTCCAGCTTTTTTTAAAACTTTTTCCAGTCGCGTTTTTTGAAAACACCGCTGTAGGTCACGGCGCATAACTGGCACTGATAGGTTTTGGGCCTGATTGTTTTATGAGCAAAATCTTTGATGGCCTGGAGCGGACCGCTTTTGCTGTTATAGACAAATATTAGTTTCATATTAGTCTAGAACATTGACCTTACATCGTCGCTAGAGGTCGGGAAAGCAAATATCGGTTGTTTGAGCTGCTTGGTAGTAAGCCCTAATTCTATGGCTAGAGAAAATAGGTTGATTATCTCAGAGGCGTGGCTGCCAATTAGATGCGCGCCTAAAATCTTGCCAGTTTTTTCTTCTACTAATACTTTACTCATCGCAAAATTCTGGTCTAGGCGGGAGTTATCGAACCATTTAGAGGTGTCTTGGGCAATGACATCGTATTTCAGGTCTTTTTCTTTTGCTTGATTTTCATTCAGACCGACCATACCGACTGTCGGAGTAGTGAATATTACCGAAGGGGTAGAGGTATAATCGGGCACCTTTGACTCGCCGCCTAGAATATTATCCGCGACTATTTTTCCTTGTCGGCTGGCAACCGGGGATAAGGGCGGGCCTGAGGCTGCGACGTCACCAGCCGCATAAACATCCTTATTAGAGACACTCCTAAGATAGTCGTCAACCAATACACCTTTTCTTGGGTCATATTCGATGTTTGCTGCTTCTAGGTTAAGATCGGCAATCGCTGGCGGTCTACCTGCACCGTGGACAGCCATGTCGCAAGTAATGCTTTCTCCGGAACTGGTGTTTACAACAATTTCCATTCCGGATTTTTCGATTGAATGTACTTCTGCCTCAAGGCGCAGATTGATACCGGCTGATTCGGTGGCATTTGCCAATACGCCTATAATATCTTTATCAAAAATCGGCAATGGACGCTCGTCGTTATGAAGAATTGTAGTTTTGGCTCCAAAACTATTGGCTACATGCGCCAGCTCAAATGAAACATATCCGCCGCCTACAAAAACCACTCGATTAGGCAGCTCTTCCATGCTTAAAAATTCATCGCTGGTGGTCAGCAGATCGAATCCTTTTATAGGCAGCTTGGCCGGTTTGGCTCCTACCGCTATAAGTACTTTTTTGGTTTCGAACTCATTTTTCCCGACTTCTAGTTTTAGATTACCGGTGAATCTCGGCTGGTCTTCGAAGACATCGATTCCCGCTTTTTCAAGCGAATCTTTCGTGCTTTTTGGCACAGGGTCTGTAAAGCCGCTTTTGTGTTCTATTAGCTTGGACCAATTTGTTTTTGGAGTTTCGGTTATTATGCCAAGCTTTTCGAGCCGGCGGTTTAGGTCCATGACTTCCGCCGCGCCAGAGAGTACCTTTTTCGGGATACAGCCTCTGACACTGCAAGTTCCGCCAAACGGGCCATCGTTTACTACCGCCACTTCCCAGCCTGCGTTTTTAGCGTCCATTGCTGATTTATAGCCGGCTCCTCCAGTACCTAGAACGGTTAGATCATAATTTTTCATAAATTCTCCTTTATACGAGTTTCCTACTTTAGTTTAATTTCCATAATTCTCCGTCATTCTTATGTTGAGTTGCCCAGGAGAACCACATTTCAAAATAGCCATTAACTTTGTTGCCATCGACAGTAGCAATTATTTCGCCAGATTTGTCTTTGGAGGCATTGATTCGTTTACCGAAGAACTCTTTTTCAACTTCTGAGTTTCTCGCTAGCTTTAGTTGCTGGAAAGCCACGGAGCTATCACCAACAGGTATGACATACATGATGGTTTTGGCAGGCAAGCGGGTATCGTTAACTGATACATCAAAGAAAATCTCTTCGTTTTCATCATATCCTTGGTATGGGGTTGTTCCGTAAGCTCGCTGGTGGCCGGTGTCAGTGCTTAAGACTTTTAAATTGGGGTATTTTTCAATAGCGTCACTTATGCTCATCAGCTGTGTCGGCAAGCGCTTAAGCTTGGTGCCGGTCCTCACGCCAACGACTGCTTCTCCTATGGACTGCGACCATAGGCTTTCCGTAATATCGTCGTACATAAGCAGGTTTGACTCATGAAGCAAGCCACTGACCCCAAATCTAACTGCTTCTCCGTTGACTCTGCTGTCGTAAACAGCCGCCGAGCCGCACAAAGGGCAATAGGTAACAGCAATTTCCTGATTGCCAATGTGGTCGTTTACTATCTCGTGCCAGTCCAAAATAGCGTATGGATAAAAACGCTGCTCGCCTCCAATATCTACCAGTATCCCCTGGCCTTTAATGTCTAGTTCTGATTGGCTTGGATCAACGAATTTTGGGTCGTCAATTGGCGGGATGCCGTCTCTGCCTGGTCCGCCGCTGGCAATTTTTTCCAGTGGTATAGAATGCTCTACATCGTTACTCAAATCAAAGTCATTTAATGAGTAGGAGTTATTTGAAGACTCATTAGCTATTTGTTTGCCATCTTCAAGCTTTGAATAAGCTCCAAGTCCTATAGCAACTACCAGCAAAACTGATGAAAAGATAACTATATGCTTCCTGGTAATCATCTTGCCACTCTACTCTTTGACTTCTACTTCGCGCCAGAACGCAAAATAGCCGGCAAAGTCCTTTTTGACTTTGTCTATCGCACCTTCAACTGGTTCGGGGTAAGTAAAGGCTCCATCCTCAGAAACTTGGTCGTCTACTTTGACGTTATAGAATTGACACTTGCCTTTCCATGGGCAGGTGTAGGGGGTGTCGGTTTCCTCGACGAATTCTTTTTTGACGCTTTCTGGAGGGAAATACCATTTGCCCTCAATAAAAATTAAGTCGTCTTTATCAGCCTCAGCCAATATTTGGCCGTTAAATACTGCCTTCATCTGTTCCTCCTGAAATCAGTTATGTTAATTGTAATACTTTATCTATTTTGTGCTTGTCAAAGCCCAGAATTTTCTCTTCTTTGCCATCTTTACTGATGATTGTGAAAGGTACCCCAAGCTGACCGCTTTTCTCCATCAGCTCTTGGGCTAACGCCGGATCTTTATCGGCGTGCTTTTCCTCGTATTTGATGCCCTTGGACTGCAAATAACTCTTTTGCATGTGGCAATATCCACATGTTGCCGTTGTGTACATGGTTATGTCTGCCATATATCTATCCTCCTCTAATTATTTTTACTAAACTTCTTAATTAACTTCTCAATATCTACGTGGTATTTATCTATTAACGCGGTGTTGATTAGCTCTACAATTGCTATAAGAAAAATACTCGCTACAACCGCCGTGTCGTTCCTGACGGAAAATAATCCTACTATCCAATAAAAGACAAGAGTCGTAATAGTCAAAATTCCGTAGCCTATCGCGTATGATTTCGCTCTAGTGTCTATGTTCACGCCGTAGGGTTTGAGTTTCTTGCCTTTCACCGCGTCTGTAAGCCGGTCTAGCTTCTTCATCATTCCCATAGGTTCCATAAGCGCGTGCAGCGTGTGGGCTAGAGTTATCGCCAGCAACAGAATGTAAATGTTCATCTATGAGCCCCCTATTATCTCGATTATTTTTCTAACAAATTTGTCATTTTGCTTCAGTAGATAACAAATCTTTTGCCCTTCTCGTTCTTTTTCTACCAGACCGACGAGTTCAAATGTCTTGAAGTGCTGGGAGATGGCAGGAGTTGATACGCCCAGCCTCTCAGCTAGTTCGCTTACGCACAGTCGTTCGTCGCTCATTAGTAGTTTGAATAGCTTATATCGGGTATTGTCGCCAAGGGCTTGCATGGTATGTACGAGCCTTTCTTCTCGGTGTGGTATAAGCTGGGCATCGGCGATTCTAGCCATAGTAGTATTTAAGCAAACACTTAAACATATGTCAATTGTAAACTGATTGGCCTTATCCGATTAGAAAAATATCTTAGCAGATAAAATAAATTGTAAATATTACTTAAGATACATTTTAGACGCGATGTTCGTATTGCATTATATATTTTTATAAAATAGTCAAGTAATGGACAACCCTAGCGTAAGCGAATCAATGACTCATCCGAAGCATGAAGGCGGACAATTCTCCATTGAATCGCATGTAGAAGGATTAATAGAGTCTGGGCAACAAGATACAGCAGTGTCTGATTTAGTAGATGCTATAGGAGAGATGAGACATCACCTCCCTAAAATAAGTGTTATTGACCATGTAAAATATTATGCATTCCGGGGAATAGGCGTAACAACAATACAGGGTTATATGATTATAGTTGAACATGAAGACAATGTTGAACCCGACGGTGATTCTGATCTTCGGCCAACCGCGGTTGTAGTTACCAAGGAGGGTTTGGACGTTATGCCCTATTCTGAACCTCCGGAATATGGTGGCAGCGAGTCTCTGCCCGACTGGACATTGCGCACTCGAGCGGACCAAGATCAGACAGCTGCTTACTTACCCGAGTTAGCCAGAGTTTTTAGAGAACACCGAGACTCTGATGCAGTGAAAAAGGCTCTTTCTACAGACTTTGCTGACAAAGTAATCGTTAACAGGGACGGAGAATTCGTAGGATTGGATGTTGAAAGCCTCGATCCTGATAAATTTGGCGGCATATTGTGATATAGCAGAGTAAAAACAAAACCAACAGTTTTGACCGTGCCTGAGCAGCCAAAAAACCTGTTTCCTCTCTCGACGTATCAATTGATACGTCTCCTTCGGATAACAGATTTTTTGCTCAACTCATCCATCAATCGAAACAGCAGGTTTTGTTTTTACTCTGCTACAGCTAAAAGCCAATGTAAAAACCGGGCCCTTGTAGAGCCCGGCGAAAATTAGCTTTTTGTTTAGCTTCTATTTTAGCGTAATGCTAAAGCTTTTCAACCCGAATCACGAAACTATCGCCAAACAGATAAGCCTCTAGCTAGTGGTTTGTATGATGGGGGGAGTTTCGTGATTCGGGTTTTTCAACCTTGTATTATTGGTACAATAGTACATAGAAAGAGGACCATGGCTGTAGTGAGGTTCAGGAATAGGGAGGATGCTGGCAGGCAAATGGCCAAAGCTTTGGCCGAATATGGCGGCAAGGATACGGTGGTTCTTGGTTTGCCCCGTGGGGGTATTGTGCCAGCGGCTGAAATATCGGAGAGGCTAAAATCTCCTCTAGATGTAGCATTGGTCAGAAAGATTTCTCATCCGTTGAGTCCGGAGTACGCTGTTGGGGCAGTGGCACTAGAAGGAAAGCCAATTTTGAATGATGATGAAGCTCCGGACAAAACTGCCCCGTGGCTTATAAAATCAATCGAAACTGCTAGGGAGTTAAACAAAAAGCGGTTTAACGATTATTACTCAGACCAAGTAAAACCTATCAGTCTTGAGGGTAAGCAAGCCATATTAGTTGATGATGGTATCGCGACAGGCTTTACTATGGAAGCCGCGATAGAATACGTTAAAAAGAAAGGAGCAAAAAAGATTGTTGTGGCTACGGCGGTAGCTCCGCTAGACAGTGCTTTTGCTCTTCGGAAGAAAGTTGATGAATTTCTGGTAGTGAACGATACGGAAAATTTCCTGGGCGCGGTCGGCGCTCACTATAATGAATTTGAGCAAGTATCCGACCAGCAAGTTATAAGACTCTTGAGAGAAGGTCGAAAAAAAGACATTTAGAAGCCCAGAACAAACTGACACTTTTCCACCCCTGCTAGAGGACAGTTCTCTAGAAAGCCCTGGGCGCAGTTGGTGCCCACTACGTTGAATTTGAGCAAGTATCCGACTCGGAGTGACGAGACTCTTAAAAGAGAGCAGAAACTATAGCTTCCGAGATACAAAACATGACTATTCTGAGGGATGATCTGAGCGAGATAAAAAGCCTGTTGTCCGAGAGAGGCGTATCAGTAGATACGTCGAGATAGGAAACAGGCTTTTTGGCCGCTCAGACACGCTCATATAGGCGTGTTTTGTATTTGGGGAGCTATAAAAGACCCTCATTATTCCAGAGGGTCTTTTATGACTTTTTTGGCTATTTAGCGATTTCCGCCAAAGTCTCGACGAGGACGCTCTTCGCGTGGTCGAGCTTCGTTGACGGTAAGTTTTCTTCCGCCGACATCCTGGCCGTTCATTGCTTGTTCGGCTGCTTTGCCTTCTCCGGCGTCTTCGTATTCGACGAATCCAAAGCCTTTGCTGCGGCCAGTTTCCCGGTCCATGATTACTTTAGCTGACGCTACGTTGCCGTGTGAGCTAAACATTTCTTCCAGCTCTTCGTCAGTTGTTGAGTAGGGGAGTCCCCCTACGAATAGTTTGTACATATATTTCTCCTTGTGCTTACGCATCGCCCTGCGCTAAAATCAAAATAAATTTGATTAAAGTGCAGGGCTCTTGGCACTCAGCGCATTTTTCTACTCCGGTACTCCTCCGCTGTATTTCAATACAGCTACGTCCGTATCCTCATAGAGAAAATGCACTGCGCGCTCAAGTGCGAAACCACTTAATCTGTGGTGATGTTTCTTCGGCCATTTTTTTACAAATGCTTTTAGTCACAACACTTCAGAATAATTATTGATTTAGAGCAAGGTACGACCCCTTACTGTTTGTTACTGCTTGGGAAGCCTTTGCCTTGACCTAAATCTTGGACCTGGGAACTTTCTTACGCGAACAACAGATAAGAACCTGCAATACAATTCAACCACATAAATGAGATATCTACAACAGGAAAATATAAATTTATAAATATATTATTGACAAATAAGCAAAAGCATGTATAATGTAAAACATTGAAGCTTCAAATAAAAACATTAAACAAAAATTAAAAAACCACCAGCTAGCAAAAATAGCTACTGAATAAATCACAAAAAAAAGGAAAATAATAATGTCGTTGTTTGTAAAGAAATTAGCATATGAGCTCTTGCCTACCGCAGATAAGTCGATCCAAGAGATCGACAGAATGTTAAGAAATAAATAAGATTTAAAAGAAGCGTAAGCCTAGAAAGATTCAAATAGAATAACCGGAAGCGGTCTCTGTCAAGAGGCCGCTTTTGATTTTACGCACATTTCGCACTAGCGATTCCGACCTCAGAAGCACCGAAAACAGCACGTACACGCCTTTTCCGGTCTCGATGATACATCGGTATCACCGTTGGCAGAAAAAGCCGCGTCCGTACTACGTTCGGACACTTCTGAGTCTGGGAGCCAAGTGCGAAACGTGCTTAAAGAAAGTTCAGAAACATCTGAGTTATTTCTTCTTGCATTGACTGAACTAACAGCCATGCCGCAGCGGCAGAAATAATGAGCCCGACAAAGAATAGTAACCATGGATGAGTTAAATGATCCTTTGTAATTTTGCTTCCTCTAGTTTTAGTAGTCTTGTGATTAGTCTTTTTTGCTTTCATCTTATGCTTATGATATCAAAAAGTAGAAATATATCAGTCTTAAAATGTAACAATCACCCGTCGAGGGTGGACTTATAGCAAAGTAAAAATTTTGGTGCCGGTGATAGGAATTGAACCTATGACCTCAGGCTTATGAGTCCTGCGCTCTAACCGACTGAGCTACACCGGCAAAATTTTACTTTGATGTGAAAGCCCTGCGCTCTGGCAAGCTTTGCCGTCACATTCTGCGACCCCGATTTTAACTTACTTACAGTCTAGCTGTAAATCAGTTAATAATCCTTGCGGCAATTCACCGGATTGCCTCACCCACAGAATTTTCATGCATGCAACAAGCTGCATTCTGAAAAGTTCTCTTGCGGACTGCCACTGGCAATCCTCACAGCTGAGCTACACCGGTGCGTCGTCAGAATCGATGGTCGGCTTCCAGAAGATAGAATATATTCTATGTTTCTTCCGACCTTTGATCGCTTCTTCCTTTCAAATTTCTAAACAGTCGCTTTTGCTTCTTGGTTTAAAAATTTGGCTAAGAACAGAGGTCAATATAGCATATATCCATATTGTTTGCTAGACGGTGCAAGTAAATGAGGCTACACTTTCATATATGAAAAAGGGGCAGCTTCAGGTAATTAGCGGCAGAGCGCATCCTAGGCTGGCCAAAGAAGTTGCGAATCTTCTCGATACAAAACTTCACCCTGTAGAGCTAAGTAATTTCGCCAATGGCGAGGTACGGTGCCATCTTGGCGAATCTGTCAGAGGCCATGATGTATTTGTGCTTCAAACCCACGCAGGTCCGAATATTAATGAAGCCATGATGGAGCAGGCGATAATTGTTGACGCAGCTAAACGTGCTTCAGCCAGAAGTATCAGCGCGGTATGCCCTTTCCTTGGTTATGCCAGGCAGGACAGAAAGGGTAGCGGACGCGAACCAATTACCGCTAGACTTGTGGTTGATATATTAGCCGCTGCTGGAGCTGACAGGATAATGAGTGTGGATTTGCATGCCGGACAGATACAAGGCTTCTTTGACGGCCCATTTGATCACATGATAGCCAGGCCGGTGATCGTTAAATATATCAAAGAAAATTACGATACTACCAACATGGTTATAGTTTCCCCGGACGCTGGCAGAGTCAAATCGACAGAGCGTTACGCGTCCCAGCTGGCTTGCGATATTGCCATAATTCACAAGCACCGTCAATCTGCGACACAAAAAACAGAAGCCAAATATTTGATCGGTGACGTGAAGGGTAAAATGTGCTTAATCGTAGATGACATGATAGATACCGGAGGAACAATAGTTGCCGCCGCCGACATTTTAAAAGAACATGGGGCTAAGAAGATATTTGGCGTGACAACTCATGGGGTATTTTCCGGTTCTGCGCTTGAGAGAATTGAAAAGTCGTCTTTTGACAAAGTAATAGCCACTGATACATTGCCACTACCCAAACAAAAATCAAAAAAAATAGTAACCCTTAGCGTAGCTCCGCTTATTTCAGATGCGATTCGGGCGGTTTATGAGGGGGAGTCGCTTTCCGCTTTGTTTGATGGAATGAACCAATTTTAAATACTTTTATAAAAAGTAAAGTTGAAATAATTAACTTCAATTTCGTCGCTACTTCGTAGCTTGCACGAGTGACTTTTTTGTATAGACAAATAAGTCACCAAAAAAACTACAGACACTTACAGTTCTTGATGAATTCATTGTAATTATGCACAATGCTCGGGACAATGCGTCCTTGCTTTTACTAATTTAAGATTAGCAAGGACAAGACCCTCGCGATATATTGTGCAAATTACATTCATTCATCAAGAACTTCCAGAGCCTGTGGCCTGCTAACCAAGCTAGATGAAACATTAGGCGTTATTAGCAGTTTTTCAGGCTCTCTGAAAACCTGACAAGATATTGTGAGACTTAGGCGGGCTTGGCCGCGAGGATTGTCTGACGAAGAATATTACTTTGAATAGTAATAACCTTGTTGCCAAATAATTCCACGGCTCCAAACCCGTCCTTTTTGTCCAAAATAGATCAAACCCTTTCGCGGCGTAACACTGGTTACGCTTTGTCAGGGTTTGACGATTTTGAACAAAAATCATCAATTTTGGCCTCGCAAACTTATTTGGCAACAAGGT
>Ga0136558_1000968_pt1 | contig 15165 bp, 13 predicted proteins | sample AntRauTorckE6833_FD_101391 | JGI IMG/M metagenome (GOLD analysis project Ga0136558, IMG submission 101391) | Saline lake microbial communities from Rauer Islands, Antarctica - Metagenome Torckler E6 #833 | ecosystem: Environmental > Aquatic > Non-marine Saline and Alkaline > Saline | place...
AGTGATAAGGACATTCGGCATTTTCTGCAAACTAGATATCTCAATACTGTGTCGCAGTGTGCTCTCGTCAATATCGTCGCGCCGCAGTAGGGCTGCTTCCTCGTCGTGACTGAGCAGTGTTTCGCCTTCGATCACGTCAAGTGCTGCACCGGCAATTTGCTTCGCGTGTAGGGCATTGAGCAGTGCTTGATTGTCGATAAGTTCCCCGCGAGCCGTGTTCACAAGTACTGCGCTAGGCTTCATTTTCTGAAACACTTCTTCATTAATAATGTGCCGAGTACTTGATGTGAGCGGTGCATGCAAGGAAATCACATCGGATTCTTTCATGACATCATTAAAACTTTTATACACAAATCCTTGAGCAGACTGCATTTCATTTTTTGGGAATGGGTCATAGGCGATAACGTTCATGCCAAATCCATTGGCAATCTTTATAGAGTGGAGTCCGATATGACCGGTGCCAATGACGCCGAATGTTTTACCGTGAAGATCGCCTCCTTGTAGTTCATAGCTAGGAACAGGGCGATGTATGGCATCCAATGTGGCGGGTAGCTTCCTGATGAGTCCAAGGAGTAGCGTAAATGCGTATTCTGCTACTGTCGTTTCACCATAAGTTGGCACATTCAGAATCGTAATATTACGAGCTTTTGCCTCTACGAGGTCTATATTATTAAAACCAGTAGAGCGGCACGCTATTACTCGAAGCTTTGGCAAAGCTTGTAACATCTCTGCTGTTATGTCGCTTGAAACAAAAACTGACAACACTTCAATATCTGGGTGAAGATCCTCAATGCTTATCTTGTCTGAACTAAATTCCCAGTAATGGTCGGTCGGTTTTAGCGCATCAGCCAATTGCATGACATCAAGCTCTGTTGCGTCAAAGAATTTTATAAAAGCCATCGCTACAATTATGGCACAAACGTAAGCAGTATGAGAACATTGAAGTATGAAGATCTCCAATATCCAAGCTAGGCAAATACTTGACTCGAGAGGAATTCCCACAGTAGAAGTTGATGTGTGGCTGAATAGCAGCGAGCTAGGCAGGGCTTCGGTGCCTTCTGGTGCCTCAACAGGATCGCATGAAGCTCACGAACTAAGAGACAACACCGATAGTTACGGGGGTAAATCTGTACAGACCGCAGTTGCGAATATACAGATCACCATTGCTCCAGCTCTAATGGGGATGAACGCCGATAATCAGGCAGAAATTGACCGTATTATGTGCGAGCTTGATGGCACCGAGCAAAAAGAACATCTCGGTGCTAATGCGATACTGGCTGTTTCACTTGCGTGCGCCAAAGCTGCTGCAAAAGCTAAAAACGTACTGTTGTACGCCCACTTAAATGATTTGGCCGGAAACCCCGCCAAGTCGTTGCCAATGCCGATGATGAATGTCCTCAATGGTGGCAAGCATGCAACGCATTCGACTGCGATCCAGGAGTGGATGATAATCCCGAAAGCCAGCAAGACATTCGCTGAAGCGGTAGAAACAGGTGCGCGAGTTTTTCAAAGCTTAAAAACATTACTGAATGAACATGGGTCCGCCACGAGTGTCGGAGATGAGGGTGGGTTTACTTTGCCAATCACTGCCTATGATACGGAGGCGCTAGTTGTGCTCAACGAGGCTTGTCGTCAAGCTGGGCTGCACCCTGGCGACGATGTTGTCTTCGCAATAGATGTGGCAGCAAACGAATTATTTGAAAATGACCGCTACAAGATAAACAGCCCCGATGCCCCAGTAAATCGTAGCGATATGATCAAGTATCTTCAAGAACTTTCGCAAAACTTTCCGATTGTATCCATAGAAGATGGACTAGCAGAAGATGATTGGGCGGCGTGGCAAGATTTAACAGCGCAGTCAGGATCAGATATTCAGATCGTAGGAGATGATTTGTTGGTTACAAACTCGAAGCGTCTCACGCGAGCTATTTCAGAAAAGGCAGCAAACGCGATACTCATTAAACCTAACCAGATCGGTACACTTACAGAGACTCTGCAAACTATTATGCAGGCAAAGAATGCGGGCTTTCGAACTATAATTTCGCACAGAAGTGGCGAAACCGATGATGTAAGTATTGTTCATATTGCCGTAGGGACCGGCGCCGATCAAATCAAGACTGGTAGTTTGTCTCGTGGAGAGCGGATTGTTAAATATAACGAACTCCTTCGTATAGAGCAGGCTGATGAAACATTGCGCCTCGCACACCCCTTCTAGACAGATTTACTATAAAGACCGGTACAAATCATAAGCAGTTTGTTACACTACTACTAATGAATATGACCAAAGTGAAGCCGAATGTGGCTATTGAAGATTTTAAGCGTACCAAGATTATCGCTACGGTAGGCTTGGTGACGAATAACTATGAGTCGATAGACGAGATGTTGCGTGCTGGCGCCAATGGATTTCGGCTGAACTTTTCTCATGGTAATTATGATGAAAGGGCCCAGCAAATTGCCTGGATTAGAAAAGCGAGTAAAAACTATGGTAAACCAGTTGCGATCATACAAGACCTTCAGGGACCAAAGATTCGCTTAGGTGATTTTGATGGCGTGGTGCCAGTCGAAAAAGGCCAGCATTTACAATTTGCTTACAAGTCTGACTATGAAGCCACGGGGCATCTCCCTACGCAGTATGATTTGTCTAAAAAAGTAAAGCGTGGCGACAGATTGTATCTTTATGACGGCAAAGTAAAAACGGTGGTCTCGAGTGTAAATGATGGCGTGGTGCACGCGCGGGTGGAAAATAAAGGAATTTTAATCAAACGAAAAGGCATTAACTTGCCTGACACAGATTTTGGCGGCGACATTATCACGAAAAAAGACCGCAAAGACATTGCTTTTGGGTCATAGCAGGATATTGACTATGTGGCTTTGAGTTTTGTGCAGCACGCAGACGACATTAAATCCTTGCGTCTCATGCTGAAGCGATTAGGTAGCTCAGCTAAAATTATTGCAAAAATTGAAACGAATGCTGCCGTAGAAAACCTCGAATCTATTATCCAAGAAACAGATGCAGTCATGGTTGCCAGAGGTGACTTAGCAATCGAGGCGTCGCCAGAGTCCGTTCCAATTATTCAGCGGCAGATTATTGGACTCGGCATGCGATATGCAAAACCAACGATCGTGGCTACGCAAATGCTTGGGAGTATGGCAGAAGAACCTGAGCCGACTCGTGCCGAAGTTTCAGATGTTGCCACAGCTGCTCTGGTCGGAGCGGACGCAACCATGTTGAGTGACGAAACAGCCGCTGGTAAATATCCGATCGAAGCCGTCAAAACCATGAAAAAAGTCCTGCGCTATGCAGAACAAAACGCCCCACTCAGAGTAACGTTTCCGAAATACGAGGACAAAACTCGGCAGAGCGCAATATCGACCGCATTGCTATCGCTCGCAGACAGCGTGAACGCTAAAGCAGTTGTCGCAGAAACAAAATCTGGCGCAACCGCTCTCAATATTGCCGCAAGGCGACCGCTTAAAGCGCTCATTGCTGTTACTCCAGATGCGCGTGTGTCGCAACAGTTAGCGATAGTGTACGGTGTAAAAAGCTATATTCGACCTGACGATCCGCATGCAGCGTCAAAACTCACGAACTGGCTCCATAAAAATAAAGTATTGAAAGTGGGCGATATCGTCGTCAGTGCGTCGGGTAAGTACCCAGGAGTCGTTGGAACAACAGACACAATTAAAGTGCGAATGATTGAATAAGGAGAAAAGCGGTGGGCTTCTGGAAAAAAACAATTCACGACATAGACATAAGCGACAAAACCGTTTTGTTGCGCGCTGACTATAACGTGCCTCTCGCTAACGGCGTAATTACGGATGATTTTCGTATTGAGCAGTCGCTACCGACGATTCAATTCTTGATCGAGAGAAACTGTAAGATAATTGTCTGCTCACACCTTGGCCGCCCAGAGTCAAAAAAAGATCTCCAGTATTCACTGAAACCCGTTGCTGAACGCCTGGCAGAGCTTGCTAAACGAGATGTGGATTTTGCCGAAGATTGTATCGGCGATGAAGCAAAAGAAAAGTCCGCACAGCTACAATCAGGGCAAATACTTCTCCTTGAAAATCTGCGATTTTATAAAGAAGAGGATAAAAACGACGATGAATTTGCGCAGTCACTTGCTGGTCTTGCAGAAGTTTTTGTGCAGGATGCATTTGGTGTTGTGCACCGGGCGCATGCCTCTACGGATGCGATTACGCGACATATCACAAGTGTGGCCGGACTCTTGCTAGAAAAAGAAGTGGCGACCATCACAGGTGTTATGGATGATCCAAAACGACCGCTAGCTGCAATTATTGGCGGCTCAAAAATTAGCGACAAGATAGACATTCTCAATAGATTTATTGATATTGCTGATTTCGTTGCTGTTGGCGGCGCGATGGCAAACACCTTTTTGTTGGCCCAGGGCATCGATATTGCCAAAAGCAAAGCAGATTTGGACGATGTCCCACTCGCCAAAGAGATTATCAAAAAAGCGGGGGAGCGATCTAAAAATGGCCACTTTGTATTTTATTTGCCGCAGGACGGTGTTGTCGCAAGCAACGTTGATAAAGTGGCGAAAACTCGGATAGTTGACTGGGATGCGCACGTAATCGCCGATATCCAGAACTATCCAAAGCACGTGCCCAAAGAAGCAACTCGCATAGACGAGGACGAGATGATTCTCGACATTGGCCCGTTTTCGGGGGCATTTATTGCCGGTTGCCTGCAACTAGCAAATACGGTCGTATGGAACGGATCTATGGGCGTGACAGAAATAGCTGGACTACAAGGTCCAGTCGGTCCATTTTCTCATGGTACAGATCTGATCGTCGACGCGATGATAGGTGGACACGGCCATAAACCGTTTACAGTCGTGGGTGGAGGCGATACTGTTGGCTATATTGAGTCTAGAAAATTATCTGGGAATTTCGATCATGTATCTACAGGAGGAGGCGCCAGTATGGAACTTATGAGCGGCAAGCAGCTACCAGGCGTAGAAGCCTTACAGAATAGAGATTAATAAAATGCTACAATAAGGACAAGCGTTATGAATACAAGAAAAAAACTCATCGTCGGAAACTGGAAAATGCACCTCAATACAAGTCAGGCAAGCTTGTTGCTCCACCGGTTACACGAACGAATAAAGATACACAGAAGTGTTGAAGTTGTATTAGCTCCAAGTATGTTGGTCTTGCAACCGCTTTCAATGCAGATTGATCGTCGCAAGTTTCGATTAGCTGCCCAAAATGCTTACCACAAGGACGAAGGAGCATTTACTGGAGAAGTTAGCTTTACGATGCTCAGAGACCTCGTGCATTATGCAATTATTGGTCATTCAGAGCGCAGAAACATATTTGGAGAAGACCTGGTCATGGTTCGAGATAAAGTTACCGCCTGTGTGAGAAATGACATTTCTCCGATTATCTGTGTTGGCGAAACCAAAGATGAAAAGCTCGCACGGGAAACTAAACAAGTTGTTCACGATCAAGTCACTACTGCTGTTAGCAATCTCACCGCTGAAGATATCGAACGTGTCGTGATTGCCTACGAGCCAGTTTGGGCAATTAGTGGCGGCGCAAATTATAAGGATCACGAAGTTGCAAAACCAGACGAGGTTGAGAAGGTCGCATTGTATATCAGAAGTATCATACGCGATCTCTACGGAGAAAAGTGCTCACAAACCGTGCGCATTCTCTACGGTGGCAGCACAAATGCAGATAACGCAAGAGCCTATCTGGAAATTGCTGATATCGACGGCTTACTTCCGGGCGGCGCAAGCCTCAATTATCATGCATTCTCGAGCATGATAGACAGCGCGTACCGAATAGTCCACGAAAGAGATACTAATGACAGCAACGAAGACTAGCGATAATCCGAACGAACCGCAAAATACATCCGAAGGAAAGCAGATATCTGATGTTGCGAAACCAGGCAAAACTCCTGCTGGGGCGACGAGTCGGCCAATTGTCTTAAATCAACGATCAATCATGAAAGATCCGATGGTCGCCAGCTCTCCAGAAACAGAAATTTCAGAAGAATCTATCGAAGACAAAGACAAAACTATTTCCAAAAAGGGTAAGCTAATACAGCCGACAAAGGGGAGCGAGCTGGTGGCCCAAAGTGACGAGTCCGCACCCGACAAGAAGCCTCAAGAAGAGTCATCAGAAGAAATGTCAGAAGCTGAACCAACAACAACCGACACAGAACCACCAAAGAAAAGATCAGTCGAGGAAGCAACCGTTGATGCGATAGCCAATCAGATGGTACGAGGCAAGAAAAAACCCACCAAAGAAGACGAAGAAATGCTGGCAGAAATCCAGAAGCACATCGAGGAGAAGACCTATTTTGTGCCGATCGGTCAAGTAAAAAAACGCCGCGCAAAACGCCGCTTGCTGGTTTTTGTCGTGACTATTATAGTGCTTGCTTGCTTATATCTTCTAGCCGACGCAGAAATTGTCGACATAGGGGTGTCGCTTCCTTTTGATTTTCTGTAAGTCGTAATGTATAAAATTTCAAAGCAACGTCGGAAAAAAGATAAACTCCTTAGACGAATAGTTTTGCTGGTGTTGTGCGTGGCCTCTGTATATGTAACCACGATGTTACTTGTCGATAATCAGATAGATAACCCCTCAGGCAAAGAAGTAACAAGTATATCTATCCTGCCGCCAGAGTCACAGCCAGGATTTGCAGTATATTTTTCGGATAAATATAAGGTGGGTCTACTGTTTCCAAAAGACCAAGACCCGCTAAAGGCAGATAAAGAAATCAATACGGCGCTGGAAAGTGTCACAACAAAAGATTTCACTATCAGGATTCACGATAGCCCGGGGTTTCGTTATACTCCATGGCTTACTCCTCCCCCGGAGTGTGTATACGACGGGGCTTTGAAACTGTTTTCAGGATCGATAGGGTGTGACTTACAAAAAACTACGATTAATGAGGTTGCGTTTCATTCAGGATCTTTTAAACGCGACACAACGACAAAACACACGTTTCTGACGCCGATCAAAAGCGGTAAATATTTCCTTGAAATGTTTGTAATCTATGAAGACGATTGCATGACTACGGATGGTCGGGCCGATAATGTGTGTGAGTTTCGGTCTGCGCAGCGACAGATAAAACTGACAAACTTCGTACAAGCAGTCGTAGAAAAAAATCATGAGCTTTTTGGTCCTTAAATCAGACGATGCCTGTTAGAATAGTGGCTAGTGTCTGAATATTTACTTGAAGGTTTAAACCAAGAACAAAAAAGAGCAGTGGAGACCACAGAAGGCCCGCTGCTTATTCAAGCCGGGGCTGGTTCTGGTAAAACCAAAACCCTCACTCATCGCATTGCGTACCTAATAGCAACGAAGCGAGCGACACCATTTAATATTTTAGCTGTTACTTTTACCAATAAAGCAGCTGGAGAGATGCGAGAACGTGTCGGCCAGCTTGTCGGCCAGCACGCCGACAACAGATCATTCATGCCGTATATGGGAACATTTCACAGTATTTGCGTCCGCCTTTTGCGCCAAGACGGTGATCATATTGGTGTGCCAAAAAATTTCGTAATTTTTGATGAGTCCGATCGACAATCAGCGATCAAGCAAGCAAGTAAACAGTTGATGATAGATGAGAAAGCGTTTCCACCTCGTGCTTTATCGAACGTTATTAGTGGTGCAAAAAACGAACTCATGACACCAGAAGCCTTGCTTGGGTCGGGTAGTGGTCCAACGCAGAAGACGGCCGCTCAGGTGTATCCAATTTATGAAAAGATTCTAAAAGATGCGGGTGGTCTAGATTTTGATGATTTGATTGCCAAGACAGTGAAACTACTTGAATACAATGAAGCAATTCGAAAAAAATGGCAGCAGCAATTTTCCTACGTAATGATCGACGAGTATCAGGATACCAACGCCGCGCAATACAGGCTAGTGAAGTTACTCATAAGCCCCAGTAATAATATTGCTGTGGTGGGTGACGACTGGCAGAGTATTTATTCTTGGCGCGGTGCCGATTATAAAAATATTTTGAACTTTGAGCGGGATTACCCGAAAGTTACTGTGATCAAGCTCGAGCAAAACTATCGAAGTACAAAGTCAATCCTTGATGCAGCCCACGCTGTAATTACTAAGAACGAAAAGCGTTCAAGCAAAAAGCTTTGGACTGATATCGGCAAGGGTCAGCCAGTAAAAGTACTTGAGGCGCTCAACGAAAGAACCGAAGCTGAAATGATCATCTCTAGAGTTCAAACTGCGGTGCAGCATCGTTTGAGAACTTACAGTGATTTTGCGGTTTTGTATAGAACCAATGCGCAGAGTCGTTCGATTGAAGAAATGTTTGTTCGTTATGGTATTCCGTACCGTGTGGTTGGCGGAGTTCGATTCTATGATCGTAAGGAAATCAAGGACATCATGGCTTACTTGCGATTTATTTATCAGCCCGAAGACCGCGTAAGTTTTGACAGGATTGTCAATGTCCCAACGCGTGGGCTTGGCGCAAAGTCAGTCCAAGTATTTTTTGGTCACAAGAACACCCATAATTTGACCATTCAACAGGCGATGGCTCAGATTGATGAGATGCCTCTGACACCAAAAGCTAAGAAAGGTTTTTTAGAACTGGGCGATATCGCACTACGTTTTAGAACAGCCAAAGATGAGATGTCGTTGCCAGATTTACTCGATGCGCTTGTCCGTCGGATTGATTACATGAATTTTGTGGATGATGGCACGTTGCAGGGTGAATCGCGAAAAGAAAACGTTAAGGAGCTCTTGTCTGTTGCCCATGAATATCAAGATGTTGGGCTTGATGGGTTTCTCGAGGAAGTGTCGCTGCTGAGTGACATTGATTCTATGGATAATAACAGCGATGTCGTTACGCTGATGACATTACACGCGGCTAAAGGTTTAGAATTCCCAGCCGTGTTCTTAGTTGGTTTAGAAGAGTCGATATTCCCTCATAGCCGCGCGCTTTATGACCAAGGCGAAATGGAAGAAGAGCGCCGGTTGTGCTACGTGGGTATGACTCGCGCAAAAGAAGAACTGTATCTGTTGCACGCATCGAGCCGCATGCTTTACGGCAGTGTCCAGCACAATCCACCAAGCCGGTTCATTAGCGAAATAGACGCCTCGCTCATAGAGACAGAGTCGAGTTACAATACGTTTAATCAGCAACAACCAGCAATGCCACCTCGGAGACAAACTGAGTTCGAGCAAGACATGCCGAGCTACGGCGACAGTCAAGAATACCCGAGTCTTGAGGAGGGTGATCAGGTGCGGCATCAACTATTCGGCGTCGGTACAATCCTGAATCTGGAAGGCGAAACTGCGACAATATATTTCAAAGGCAAGGGAAGCAAGAAGTTAAATGTGAGTTTTGCGCCACTAGAAAAAATAGCTTAGCTACAGGGGTAGCATTTAAAAATATTGTTTGTTATACTCATGTCTGGCCAAATTTCTGTCATACTTAATCCTTGAATGGTCAACAGATTATGAAACGTACTCTCAAGAAGCTCCGCTCCGCTAAAACGAAGCGTAAAATCAAGCTATTGTCACGACACCCATTTGTCATGCCAGTGACAACTTTTGTAATGTTATTTTTAATATCGCTTGTATTGATTGTCGTTGCTGGTGGGCAAACAATCGGCGCTGCTGATACGAGGGTAGTTCAGTTGTATGTTGATGGACAGAAACAGGTTGTTCCGACACGTGCTGTAACAGTGCAGGATTTACTTGATCGATTAGAGATCGAGATCGAAGAAAAAGACATAGTAGAACCTTCCGTAACGACAGAAATCAGTGATGACAATTTCCATATCAACGTCTATAAAGCCCGTCCAGTACTCATTGAGGATGACGGTAAACGGATATTCGCTCTAACGGCAGAACCGTCACCAAAAGCTGTTGCTGAATCTGCTGGCGTAAAGGTCTTTCCCGAGGATATTATCGAAAAACAACCACTAGAGACAGTCGAGCCGCTTGCTGCAATCAAAGAGGGGGTTGTGTCTGAGAGAGTCGTTATAAATCGCGCTACACCGGTAGCTTTAAACATCTACGGCAAACTTGTTGAAGTTCGAACTCATGCAAAAACCGTCGGCGAACTGTTAGAAGAAAAGAATATCTCCATAAAAGACGATGATACGCTCGAGCCCTCCGTAGACACTGTGCTAGATAAGGCAACAAAAGTTTCCGTTGCGCGTTTTGGCACACAGTTAGAAACTGTCGAGGAAGAGATTGCAATGCCAGTTGAATATATCGATGACCCTGCTTTGGCTCGCGGAACAGAAAACATTAGAGAAGCTGGTGCAGCTGGTCGTAAGACTGTCACGTATGAAATCGAACTAAAAAACGAAGTAGAAGTTGGGCGAGACATAGTGCAGGAAGTGGTTGTGAGCCAGCCAGTTACACGGGTCGTTGTGCGTGGAACCAAGTTCATTGTCAGTAACCCGTCGGCTAATGCAGTACTCGGGCAGCAAATTGCGGCAGAAATGGGCTACGCAAGCCAGTTTAGCTGTATTTATGATATCTACCAGCGCGAATCTGGCTGGAATCACTTAGCTCAAAACCGCAGTTCTGGGGCTTATGGCATCCCACAGGCTCTACCTGGCAGCAAGATGGGCCCTGGTTGGCAATCCGACCCCGCTGTCCAGATTCGTTGGGGGATCGGTTATATGGTCGGTCGTTATGGGAGTCCGTGTGGGGCCTACGCTTTCTGGCAAGTAAACCACTGGTACTAAGTTATGAGGGAACCGGGATAGGTTCCCTCATCGTGCCGAGTTGGCTTAGCCAACCCGGACTGCTCCTTCCTGAAATAGGCATAAACTTTTACGGAGTAAATCCGCAAAAGCTCAGTATTGTTATAGGCTAAATTTTGATAGGCCTGTCTTATTGTATTGGTTGCTTGTTTCCCTCTTTGCACCACACCAAGCCACGCTACTCAGAACTTTCTATTAAATGCAGACGGAATGGTACCTTTTCTTGGGCTGCTCTCCTCCCAAGCGGACAAATTAGTATCGGAATAAATCCGACAATAATTTAAGTCATTAATATTTAGCGGCAACGTTATCCTCGTGTGGATATTTTGCCTAAGAATTTTCGTATACGATTTTGCTTTTTTGGACTTGAGGGGGCGTCAAATCTTCCTTCATGGATATCTCTTAAGTCTTGTGCGAAATCTTCTCCGAACGCGTTAGCTATAATTTGATCATCTCGATCTGAAAACATCGGTGCTTGCCGGATGTCATAGTTTAAATATGCCGAGATTGACATGGTTTTAGATCTCTCATCAAATTCTTCCCAAGTCATGCCATCTGCGCGCTCAGGATCCCATCCCACGGCCAATCCCTCATGATATTTTTCCCAGGCGGAAGCAACTTGTTCAGGTTTAGTGTTGGCGTACGGATTGTGCTCCATAATAATCGTGCCCCTAGTAAGATTACTGACAGTATAGCATTTCAAAAGCTGCTACTATACGTGGCATGAAATATACATTTGACGGATTTAACTGGATTGTGCGGCTCGAGAAGGGTGAGCAATTGATTGCTTCGCTGACAGAGCTTGTCAAAAAAGAGAGCATAAAAAGTGCTTGGATTAGTGGGCTTGGTGGCGCGCTGGATGCAGAGCTAGGATTCTATTCTCTTGATGAAAAGCAGTATAAATGGGAAAAGCTAGACCAGCTCCTAGAAATCACGAGTCTTCAAGGCAACATTGCGTGGAGTGGTGATGAGCCTGCCTTGCACATTCATGGTACATTTTCAGATGAAAACATGCAGGCATTCGGCGGTCATGTAAAAGAACTAACCGTCGGTGGCACGTGTGAGTTGCTACTACACAGCGTTCAGACGGATCTGACGCGGTCACACAATAAAGAAATAGGGTTAGATTTACTCGATCTATGAACACCACGATTACCGGAGTGAATCTTGGTGGATGGTTAGTGCTGGAGCGTTGGATAACGCCTTCTTTATTTGAAGGGATGAGTGCTAAAGATGAGTATACTTTCTGTAAGGAAAAAGGGAGTCAGGCGGCAGAAATTCTAAACTTGCACCGTAAAACTTTCATAACATCGCAAGATCTAGAGTGGCTTAAAGAGAATGGCATCAAGGCACTAAGAGTGCCGATCCCACACTGGATATTTGGAGGTTTTGAATCCTACGAAGCTGGCTTGAATTATGTTGATTGGATCATGGATGAAGCAAGACGACTAAAACTTCAGATAGTATTAGAGCTACACACGGCGCCTGGTAGCCAGAACGGCAACGATCACAGCGGCAAAACCGGTCAGGTCGGCTGGCCGAAGTCCCCCATACTCATCAAGGCGACACTCGAAGTTATCGAAGCAATCGCAGCCCGTTACAGTGAATCCAAGCAGCTAGTTGGCATCGGCTTACTGAACGAGCCCTCAAGTACAATCGACCCTTACTTACTCCAAATTTATTACCAAGAAGCCTACAAGCGCGTAAGAAAATATTGCCGTGAGGACATTGCCGTTATCATTAATGATCAATTTAATCCAATGGCTTGGCGTGATGTCATGACAGATCCAGACTATAAAAATGTTTGGCTAGATACACATCTTTACCAAGCCTTTGACACACCAGCTTCTTTTTCTGACGTAGAGCAAAAAGTTCAAACAGAGTGGAACGATCTCATTAAGGATATTCAGAAAGTTCGTCCGTTGATGATTGGCGAGTGGAGTCTAGGACTAGCCGAAGCAATTTTTAGTGACCGATCAGAAAAGGAAGAGCTTTTAAGTAAATTTTACGAGGTGCAGCGGGAGGTGTTCTCGAACACAGAATGTAACTTCTTTTGGACCTACAAAACCGAAGACATGAAGGGTTGGAGTTTTAGGGATTTAGTAGAGCAAAATATAATCTCGATAGCTGATACAATACACCGGTAATGACCGATTTACCGTATGCTAAAAAATCTCTCGGCCAACACTGGCTGACTGATACGACAGTTTTAGAAACTATTGCTAATGAAGCTAATGTAATTACTGGTGACCATGTACTAGAAATAGGTCCCGGCGCTGGAACTCTAACGCGCACCTTATTGATGCGCGGAGCAGACGTGACTGCCGTAGAACGCGACATTACGCTTGTAACAAAATTACAGCGCGAACTGCCAGAGGTAAAAATTGTTTCAGAAGATATCCTGAAGTTTAACTTTTCTGATATAAAAGGTGATTATAAAATAGTTGCTAATATCCCCTATTACCTTACAAGTAATCTTATACGGATTATCAGCGAGGTCAAAAACCGTCCAAACGTTGCTGTTTTATTGGTCCAAAAAGAGGTTGCAGAGCGGGCCGCAGCCCAGCCTGGCAGTATGTCGATGTTAAGTGTGAGTGCACAATTCTACTGGGAGGTGCACTTGGGCGTAGAAGTGCCAGCGCGCATGTTTATTCCACCGCCCAAAGTAGACTCCCGAACACTGATATTAAAAAAACGAAACCAACCACTATTTAATGATGTGGATGAAAAGCAATTTTTTAGACTTGTGAAAGCCGGTTTTTCTAACCGCCGAAAAACTTTATTGAATTCGCTCAGCGGCGGTTTACAGATGGGCAAAGATGAAGTGAGGGAGTTGCTGAAATCAGCAGAACTAAAAGAAACTGCCCGCCCCCAGGAGCTTTCTTTGAAAAACTGGGAATCTATCTACAGCATTTTTGTAGCAAAACAGGGTTGAAATAATTGAGCATAAGTGGTATAGTGGTGTTATCCGCTCAGGCAGCGGAGGTATTTGATATGGGGCTGAATTTTGCTCGACGTTGGAACCTTAACAGTTAGATCAGCAGGCCGCTTGTTCAGCGTCATAGGACAAACCAAGAACAAATGCAACGTCATTTTTCGACCGCGTAGCTAGCATGTTCCGCATGCCAGCTTTCGCACCAGCTGTAGCTTAATTGAGACAGCCGTTACCAATCCGACACCAGATAGTTTTCGGTAGCGCTATATCATCTGGTTGCCCGTAACTGACCGATCCGTAAGGTTACGATAAGATTTCGGATCACCTGCAACGACATTTTTGATTATCTTGATTGTTGTGGCAGTATTTCAGATAATCTAAGCCTGTAGGACAGACTAACAGTTAATCCATACGGACGCGGGAGCATTACCCGCCAGCTCCACCAAGAAAAGCGCCTTAGCTTTAGTTAGGGCTTTTTTCTTGTTTGAAATTCGGGCACTGGTCGTGAGGGCGAAAACTGGCTGAGGTAATTCGAGCTTTTTTACCTGTCCTAAAAGCGCGGGCCCGTAGCGACGCGGATCCGAGCAAAATAGTAGTAGTTTCATTACCCGCTAGATGTTTTCATAAAATCTTGAGAGAAATACAGAACTTGTTTGTTTAGTAGTAAACTTTTTCAAGTTTGTGCAGTAAAGTAGTTTACATACTGAAAAGTTATAAAATTATATTATAGAGGTATAACAATTAACAGAAAGGACAGAATATGAATGGCGGTCTGATTTGGACGATTTTGGCAGTTATTGGCCTCATTGCGGTGCTTAGCTTTATTTTTTAAATAAACTTGCGCCTAGCTGATATAATGAGAGGTATGCTTAAAAATTTTGTGTATCTCTCATTTGTTTTTTTATTTTCATTAGTTTTAGTAGCACCGAGTGCATTCGCGGCTAGGCCGATTAACGGCGGCAGCAAACCTGGCGGCGGAGGTGGCGACACAGGAGGAACTGTGAGTACCCTCGGTTATGATATTTCTTATCCGCAATGCGGGAGTAAGCGTTTGCCAAGTGATCATGCATTTGGAATAGTCGGCGTAAACGGCGGCCGTACTACAGACGCCAACGGATGTTTAGCCGAACAACTCAAGTGGGCCTCTCGTGCAACAGGTACCGTACCTGCTCAGGATAAAGTGCAATTGTACGTGAATACAGCGAACCCCGGTGAAGTATTAGAGCAGTACAGTGTCGATACGTGGCCTACTAACAACATCGATTCAAGGGAATCGAATTCCTACGAGAATCTTGACCCAGAAAAAAGAAACCCGTATGGAGCTTGCGTAATGAGTGAAGGTACATATTTGAATACGACCAATTCGTTGGCTTGTTCATGGCAGTATGGTTGGAATCGATCCGTTGAAACCGTTGACAAATTCTTCAAGCCAGCCGCCAGTGCTGCAAAAATGAGCATAAACGTGTCAGATTATGTGTGGTGGTTAGATGTTGAAACCATGAACTCATG
>Ga0136558_1000970_pt1 | contig 15163 bp, 9 predicted proteins | sample AntRauTorckE6833_FD_101391 | JGI IMG/M metagenome (GOLD analysis project Ga0136558, IMG submission 101391) | Saline lake microbial communities from Rauer Islands, Antarctica - Metagenome Torckler E6 #833 | ecosystem: Environmental > Aquatic > Non-marine Saline and Alkaline > Saline | place...
ATCTGTGATAATTTCATTACAAGACCATACTCTTCATTAGTTAAATTAATATTAGAATTAAAAAAGTTTTTAATTTTACTATATATATTATTTGTATTTTTACAAAGTATATTTTTATGAATTTTACTATATATTTTATTTTTTTTAATAAATTCAGGACGTCTATAAAAACTTGTAGCAAAAAGATAAAAATCAAATTTTTCTAAAGCACATTTTTTAATTTTAAATAATAAAATACTTTTTGGTATAGTTGTATTTTTTATTATAGTATTACACATTTTTTCTGATTTTAATAATAGATCAGGTGTTTCATATTTTAAATCTAATCTTTTTTCAATACTTTTTAGTACTTCTGGTTCTAATATAATAGTTAATCCAAAATCTATTATTTTTACTTTATTATTATGGTCAATCATAAAGTTTGATGTATGATTATCAGCATGAAATACATTTATTTTATGTAGTTTTTTTAATATATTTAATGCCTCATCAATAGTATTACTTACATTTTCTTTACCTAATAAATTTATACTTAAAGAAACTTTAAGTTTTTCCATAAAAATTAATCCATAAATATTAATTTCAGTATTTATCCACGAATATCCTAATACATTAACAACATAATCTAAATCTTTAGATCTAAGATATTCAGTTACCAATATCTCATTTGTTAATAACTTTTTATCTTTATCATTATTTTTCCTATACCATTGAATCTTTACAACAATATCTTTTTCATTTAATGTAGCTTCATAAATAGATCCATAACTACCTTTACCAATACATTTATCAAGATTTATTTTACACTTAGTCTTAGGACTATTATTATAACAATTAATAATTCTATGTAAGTTATCTCCAGGACAATCAACAGTTAAAACCATATATAATATCCAAATAAAATTAATATTTAATATTAAAAAGATTTATTTAAATATAAGCATGATGGAAATTATATTAGATACCCGAGAAACCAAACTTATTTCCGAATTTAAAAAAAATAATTTTAAAATAACCATAAAACAACTACAATTAGCTGATATCTTAATTACCCAAGATAATAATACTATATTAGCAATTGAACGAAAAACAATTTCAGATTTAGCTTCTAGTAATACCGATGGAAGATATCGAGAACAACGAACCCGATTAATCGAAAATTACCTAAAAAAAGGTATAAAAGTTATTTACTTAATTGAAGGATTTAATTATCAAAATAATAATACTAGACTTGAAAGCTCTACAGCTTTAAGTATTTTCGTTAATCTTATTATCCGAGATAATATATATGTTTATCATTCCCTAAATGTTTATGAATCTTTCTTATTTATCCGAAAAATATCCAAAAACTTCCCTAAAATTATTAATAAGTCTCCTAATCAGACAAATTATATAAGTTCTATTAAACTTAAAAAAAAAGATAATATAACTCCCGAAAATTATTTCCAAATCATTTTATGTCAAATTCCAAGTGTTAGTCTAAATAGTTCATCTAAAATTATTAATAAATATCCAACTATAAAGAGTTTAATGGAGAAATATAAGGGAATCTCGGAAAAAGATGGTAAATTATTATTACAAAAAGAATGTGGATTAGGAAAAATATTAAGTATAAGAATTTATAATTATTTATATTAATCTGATAAACACTTTATTATTTTTTCGGTATTATTTTTTCCATATACTTCTTTAATAACTTCTTTAGAATATTCATTAATTTTAGGTATATAATTTTTTGTTGTTTTTGCTAATTCTTTAATTAAATTTGTATCATCTTCAAAAATATTCATATGACTTTTAAATAATATTACATAATCTATAATTTTTAAAGTATCTTCAAAATTATTATTTTCACCAGATTTTCTTGATGTTTCACATTCATATGTTTTATGATTAGATATTAATTTTTTTATATAACTGGTTAATACTGTATTCTTACCTTGTATTATATATGAATTTCCAAAGTCTATAATTTTTATGTTATCTTGTGATTCCGAAATAACTTCTCCTTTTAACATAAAATTATTTAAATGAGAATCTAAATGGAACACACTATTTTCATGTAATTTTTCTAATATATTACATAATAATTTCATAATATGATTAATAAAAAATATAAAATCTTCATGATTCTTCGGATATTTTTCCGCATTTTTAATTAAAGAAATATAATAATCATACATTGATATTCCCAATCTTTCCATAATTATTATTCCATTTATTTGTTGATAAGTATTATACTTTATTTCAGTATTATCATTTTCACTCTTAAATTTTACTTGTTGTTTATTATTTTTTTGAACCCAAAAATATCCCTTTATTTTTGGAATATATTCCTTAAATTTTGTATAATTTAAATATTTATGTATCTTTCCTTCATTACAAAATGCTTTAATATCTACAATATCTTCTGATGAAAAATTTATTACCTTTGCTATATAATCATCATTATTAGTTTTATATATTTTACCATAAGCACCTTCACCAAGTTTTCCTAAAGGTTCAATATTAATATCTAATTCATTTTTATTGTTAAAACATTTAATTAATTCATCTGTACAATTAATTTGTTTATACATATATATTAATTAAATAAATTATTTATTAGATATATCTTGAAAATAACTTTTCAAATTTATTATGTTGTAATATATTTTTAAATTCAAAGAAAAATAATTTTAATGCTATTTTTCTTTGATTTATTTTTTTTTGATTTGTTTCATTAATATCAAATATCTTATAATTATAACGTAACATATCAAATACTAATTCATTAATTAATTTATTATCATTTTCATCTTCTGATTTACAGTTTTCATCACTCTTCATACTTTCTAATATTTCACCTTTAAATTTAATAAATTGTTCAAAGTTCATTGACATTGCTAATATCCAATAATCATATTTTCCTAAAACACATTTAATTATTTTTATGTGTTTATCTATTAATTTTTGATAATCTTTTTTTTTACATTCATTAAAATTAATAATTTTTGATTTTAAATTATTATTTTTTACTCGTATTAATAATAGTTCTAGTAATAAAATTAATCTATCTTGAATATAAAATTTTAAACCTAAACTATTAGCAATACTTTTTAATTCTTCTAAATTTGTTGTTAATAATAATCCAAAATCTATTATTTTTACATTTTTGTTTGAATCTATCATAAAATTAGATAAATGATTATCAGCATGAAATATATTTTTAGTATGTAAATCTTTTAATATAATTAAAGTTTGATTTATATAAAATAATAATGGTCCTTGTAGTAATATACTACTCATATCATTACTTATAAACTCTGATTCATATATTTTTAATGTTTTTTCTAATTTTTCCATAAAAATTATACCATAAATATATTTATTTGTACTAATCCATGAATATCCTAATATTTCAACTACATAACTTAAATTTAAAGATCTAATATATTCAGTCATTATTATTTCATTCTCTAATGATTCTTTATTTATTTTATTACCCTTCTCATATTTTTGAATTTTAGCTACAATATATTTATTACCATCTTTAGCCATATAAACACTTCCATAACTTCCTTTACCAATAAATTCATTTAATTGAATCTTATATTTTGATTTTTTGTTTTCATTATAACATTCTATAGGTTTATCTATATCATCTCCAGAACAATCAACCGTATATATCATTTATATTATTAAATAATATATATTTTATCAAAATTACCCGAAAACATCCGAAAACATTCGAAAAACATCCGAAAACATCCGAAAAACATCCGAAAACATCCGAAAACATCCGAAAATTACCCCAAAAATATCCGAAAAACATCCGAAAATTACCCCAAAAATATCCGAAAAACATCCGTAATTTCAGGTAATTTCAGGTTATTTTCGGGGCAATTACTGAGTAATTTCGGGGCATTTTCAGGGTAATTTAGGGTGAATTTCTGAGTAATTTCGGGGCAATTTCGGGGTAATTTAGGGGTAATTTCGGGGTAATTTTCGGGGTAATTTCAGGGCATTTTCGGGGTAATTTCGGAGAAAGAATATATCAAAAAAAAAATTGAATAATTCACATATATCTTAAAAAAACGAATAATGGAATCATATATTTATAAAGGTTGTGAATGTTACATAAGGGATCCATTATTAGCCCTAGAATATTTTTATAAGGTTCTAGAAAGTAATGACCCTGAATTGCTCTTTAAATTAGCCTTAACATATACTAAGTTAAGGCTAGATAATACTTTAGTAATTGAAGTATTGCTTAAAGCAGGTGAATTAGGAAAAAGTGAAGCCTATTTATATATAGGTAATATCTATTATTATACATATAATAATATTCCTGAATCCACTAAATATCTAAAAAAGTCTGCAGAACTAGGTAATGGTTATGCATACTATGTTTTAGGGGCATTAAGCTCTAATTTCGAAGAACAATTGGATTATTTCCATAGGTCTGCGAGATTAGGCAATAAATATGCTTATGAACAATTAGGTAATGCTTATAGTAATGATATTAGGAAAGCTAAATTTTATTATGAACAAGCTATTATTTTAGGTAATAATAATTGCCTAGAGAAATACAAATTGTTAATAACTGATGAAGATTTAGCAAAACTTGTTAAAGTTAAAAAATGTTATATTAAGGTTAAAACTGAAGTAGACTATTATGTTATGCATGAAAGTTATAAACCAGAAGGTTATCTTCATAATCTTATTAAAGAACAATATTATAACAAACAAGCCGAAAATATCAAGAAAAATGAAAAATAATATTATTTTTTTTAAAACATAATAAATATGGAAAATGATTTTTTAGTTTATTTAGATGATAAATCGGTTATTGAAAAAAAATATAAAGATTATGATTTTAAGGATTCGAGTAATTTTATTAAGGGTTGTTTATATAATGTAGGTATAAATAATTATGAAAAAGATATAAATAAGGCATTTCATTATTTTTGGAAATCTTATTATGAAGAAAAAAATAGTAATGGGGCATATTTATTAGGATTAATGTTTTTTAGAAAATATGATTATGAAAACGCATTTAATTACTTTGATAAATGTTTAATGCTTGATCCAAACAATCAATTAATGACTAAATTATTTAATAGATTTTGTAAGATTTGTAATACATTTGACCAAAATGAAATAATTGCAATATTGTATTTTGAAGTTAACGTTGATAAGTCAATTAAATATTATATGAAATGTAAAAATAAAGGTAATGCTTATAATAGAATAGGTATGTTATATATTAACGTGAAAAAAAATAATTATAATGGAATTTTATATTTATATTACTCATTCCTTGAAAATAATATGTATGGAACATATAATCTTGGTTGGATATTATATACAAATATTTATATACCTTCAAGTATTAAACTATTTAATAAATCTGGTGAATTAGGTAATAGTAAAGCTTATGGTATTTTAGCTTCAATTTATTGTAATAACTTAGAATATGAAAAAGCTTTATATTACTATTTTAAAGCAGAATATATTTGCAATAATGATACTTATAAAGCCGAAATATTAAATAATATTGGTATGATTTATTTAACAATTAGAAAAGATGAAGTAAATGGTAAAAAATATTTAAATGAAGCAATAAAATTAAAAAATACAATTGCTTATGAAAACCTAAAATACTATAATTCTTACTCTTAAAGATATTTTTTTTTTATAATATAATGTATAGATTCTTTAAGAAGAAAAAAGACTCCGAAATTGATATATTACAAGAAAACGAAAGACTTAAAGAAGAAGCAAATAGATTAAATTCAATAAGTGATCTTCGGATAGATAATATTAACTTATTTCAAAGAAAAGAAACCTTAGAACAAGAAAATCGAGAACTTAATCAAAAAAATAATCTTCTCAAAATAGAAAATATTAAATTTATCAAAGATAATTTACGTTTTATTGAATATAATAAAAATATTGAAGAAGAAAATAAGAATTTTCGGGATGAGCAAAGCCATTTTCGGGAAGAACGAAGTAAATTTCAGGAAGAACAAAGTAATCTTCAGAAAGAGATTAGTAATCTTCGGGAAGAGCTAGGAAGATTTCATGAAGAGCAAAGCGAATCTTCAGTATTACATAAAGTTTTTCAGAAAGAAAATAAGAATTTTTATGATGAATTAGTAGAAAAAAGGAGTCAGTATAAAGTTTTAGAGGAAAAGATTGAACAAATTTCGAAAGAAAAGAATAAATATATTATGGAGAGTAGAAACTTACGAAAAGACATAAAAGAATTAAAGAAATATAAAGACATGATTGCAAAAATAAGGAAAGAGAATAACTTTTTAAAGCAAAAAAGTGAAGATATTAAAGAATATAATAAGATTGTTAAAAAAGTAAAAATATATGAATCAAATATTAAAAGTTTAGAAAATGAAGTTGAAGATCTAAAATATCAAATTAAGGATTTAACTGAAATTGTAGATTCAGTAAGTGATTTAAGAGAAGAATTAAAAAATATAAAGAGAAGAAATGAAGATTTTGAAACTGTGATGGATTATATTGAGAATATAAATAATATAGTTTCGGATAATTTAGATAATATAAAGAATAATTTAAAGAATGGTGATAAATTAATTAAGAATATTAATTATATTTATAATACTGTAGTTACTGAATGTAGTATTTGTAAAGAATACTTAAATTCACAAGAACCGAAAAGTCTTTTATGTAATCATACTTTTCATAAACACTGTATTAATCAATGGTTAAATATTTATTCTAATTGCCCCATATGTAGAAGAAGTGTTTAAAATTTTTATTTAAACGTATTATATAATTAAATGGACGAATATCCCGAAATTAATAATACTAATTTTTCATTCAAAATCGCCGAAAAATTCAAAGAATTTGATAATAAAAAAAAATATGACTCTAATATTAATTCCAATCTAAAACTTTTCGGCTACCAAAAAGTTATCGAAAAATACCTCGATAAAGAATCTCCTTATAGAGGACTATTATTATATTTCGGATTAGGCTCTGGTAAAACCTTAACTGCAATTAATGTAGCCGAAAATTTAGGACGAAAAGTCATAGTATTACTCCCGAAATCTTTAAAACAGAATTTCGAGAATGAATTGATGAAATATATATATTCAAACGTAAATGAAATAAAAAAGAAATATACCTTTATTAGTTCAAATTCTTCTACTTCTTCTAAAACTCTTGAAAAAACCGTTTTAGATAATAAATTATTAATTATAGATGAAGTTCATAATTTATTAGTAAATATTATAAATCCAAATACGATTAACGGAATAAGGATTTATAAACAAATAATGAAAGCTAAAAATCTGAAAATATTAGCATTATCTGGTAGTCCAATCGTAAATGACCCATATGAATTAGCTATGTTATTTAATATTCTACGAGGTCCAATAAAAATGAACAAAAAACAAATCGTTCAATTATTTCCAGATTACCAAGAATTTAACGATATCTTCATAAATAAAAAAACTAATACTATTCAAAATAAAGGTATATTTCAAGATAGAATTACAGGATTAGTAAGTTATTATAATACCGAAAAAAGTGAATTATTACCTCTGAAACACGAACCAATTATTAAACAAGTCCCCATGAGTGATTACCAATTTAAAAAATACATTCAAATAAGATCCCGCGAAATAGACCAAGAAAGAAAAGTTAGATTCGCAAAAGAAGAATTTGTAAAAGTTGCAAATAAAAAACCCGCAAGATCTGTAAATACAACATTTCGGGTTCATTCTCGGGAAGTATGTAATTTTGCATTTCCGATTGGTATCGAAAAACCGAAATTTACTTCCCAAAAAGAAGTCGATGTAAAAGTAAAAAAAGTATTATCTGAATTAAGTAAAGGTAAATATTTAACTGAAAACCTTAAAAAATATTCTCCTAAAATGTCCGAGATATTAAAATCTATAAAAAATAGTAAAGGAAATTTGATAGTTTATTCACAATTTTTGGCATTAGAAGGTATTGGTATATTATCAAAAGTCCTCGAAAAAAACGGTTATAATAATTTCAATCTAAGTAAGAAAACTAATTTAAATACTTTTGCGATATTTTCGGGAAATACTGATGATAAACTCCGAAAAAAGATTATAGATACCTATAATTCTATCGAAAATAAAGATGGTCATTTAATTAAAATACTATTAATAACTTCTGCTGCTAGCGAAGGAATTTCCCTAAAAAATGTCCGAGAAGTCCATATTATAGAACCTTTTTTTAACTTATCAAGGTTAAAACAGGTTATTGGAAGAGCAGTAAGATTAAATAGTCATATTGATTTGCCAGAAAATGAGAGAGATGTGTATGTTTTTATATATATTTCTGATAAACCTATTAATGTATCAAAAAAAGATATGGAAAAATCTTTAGATGAGATTAATACAACTGACCAACATTTATTATTAATGTCTATAAAAAAACAAAGGTTAATTGAACAATTCTTAAATTCTATTAAAGAAGCTTCAATAGATTGTATAATTAATCATGAAAATTGTCGAATTTGTATTCCTACAAATGAGAAGTTATACCCAGCTAATCTGAAAGACCATTTATTGCCTGGAAATCAAAAATGTATAACCGAAAAAACCATAATAACAGACCTTAAAAGTCTTCCCCGAAAAAATGATTCTGATGAAGTGCTAAAAAAAGATTCCGAAGGTAGAATATTTAAACGTGTTCCTGGCAAAAAAGAATTATATATACAAGTTAATTAACTTAGTTCTTCGATTTGGTTATGTAAATCATAAATTTTAGTTCCGGGAATCTTTTTTTGTTCTTCATATATACCCGTTATTTTTTTACTAAATTCTTTATAATTAAAATCTTTAAATGGTTTTTCGGTAGTATCATACCAAAATATTTTTAATTGTTCTCTAAGTTCATTTTTTAATATATCTTTTTTTAATGTTAAATATTTGTCATGTAATTCATAAATAGTTACTGATTTATCAAAATTTCCTTCTATATATTTTTCTCTATTATTAAGCATTTCTACCCAAATTTTTTCTATTTCACTATTAAAACGATTATGATATTCTTTAGCAGTTTCTGAAGGTAATATACTTAATTCCTGTATTTTTGTATCTTGAGTTTTTTTAGATATAAAGGGTAAAATTGAATTTAACTTTGAATTTATTAAATCTATATTATGTTCTAGGTTATAAATTTTTTTATTTTTTTCTTCTTCTGTTAAATTCTGACCACCACCATATTGAAGTAAATAAGGATCTTCAGATTCAACTATTAATCTCATTGTTGGTTTATCTTCTTCCGAAAAAATTTTCGTAACATGTGTTCCATCAAATACAATTTTTGAAGTATTATTATTACTTGGGTAAGGATAATTTACACATTTAAATGTGTATTTATAAGGAAATTTAATATTCCAAAAGAAATTATTCATTATATATATTAATTATATATATTAATTAAATTTAAAAAATTTAATCATGTTTTGTAAATATTTTTTTTCGGAATTTATTCATTTTTTCATCAGGAACAACATTTTCAGTAATATCTTCGAAAGTTCTTCCTTTAAGTCTTTGAATAATGTAATAGCAACTATATACGCCACATTCGGAGTTTTCATGTTGATGTTGTATTATGTTAATTTTTTTCTTTAAACGTATATTTAAATTCATATATGCATTTTTACAAATTTGACTTAAGAATTCTGCAATTTCTTGAATAGGAAGTTTTCCAACACTATCAAAATGTTCTATACTTCTTTCTTTAATATCAATAAAAATAGCTAACCAATGTTTTCCCGATTTATCATGTGGATCCGTATTAAATATTAAACCAATCTTTTCGGCTTTTTTTGATAAATGAGTTAAATTTTGTATTCCAATTTTGTGAATAATATTAAAGAAATCTCGTGGAATAGCTCCGATAAATACGAAATTAGGATATTTTTTCATGTATTGTTTCATGACGTTATCAATATCTAAAGTGCTAAGCCATTGATATTTACCTTCTGGTATTTTCGGTTTAAATACTTCGGAGATTACATAATCTTTTTTAGAATGGAATTTTTTGACCCAACAGATTTCGTTACCTTTGGGACAATGATTTTTCATAGTATTATTAATCCTTTTCCAAAGATCTTTTTTATTTCCTGATTTAGAAATTTTATTTTCGGGGTATTTTTTATTATATTCATCAATAATTTCATGTAAATATTCTAATTGGAGACAACTACCGGAATTATTATTTATATGAGGGGAGCATATATTATTCATTTATATTATTATGCAAAAAATAAAATTATTCTTTTCTTGTAATGTAATATAATATCAATGTTTAAACTTAGATATGTTGATGCTACTACTAAAGATCCAATAATTTCCGAATTAGAATCAGATGGTATTAAATTCATTCAAGCATTAGAAAAAATTCAAAACACAAATAAGATTATCTATGGTGGATTACATGGTGCTAACACACTCATTGGAACATTACCAAATATCGATTATGGTATTAATAATCTTAAATTACTCCATGCTACTAATTTTAATATCGTTAAAAGTATTATGCGTGATTATTATATTTTGGGTGTTGATTTAGTTGATAGTTTAAGTGAAGAAATTGAAGCTATGTCTGGATGTAATAGATTAAAAACATCATTAGAACAGAGTAATGGTTTATCTAGAGAGAATGAGTTATTAATTCAGAATTCGGTTTATGAGAATCCAGAATATAAAGAGTCGGTTAGAAATTTATTGGATATTCAGTTTAAGTTTAAGAAGATAAGTAATGACCGTTTAAAAATTGTTAATAATCTTGTATCACAATTAAGTAATCTACTAGCTTTACAAAAGATGTTATTAAAATTAAGTAATTCTAGTGATAATTTAAGCAAATATAATATGTCATATAATAATGATTATATCTCAAAAGTTATGAGAAATATTAAAGACTTTTCTGTTATTATCGAAGGGTCATTAAAAGATATAAATAACTACCACCATGAAGTCGATAAATACCAAAAGAAAATTATGAACTCTGAAAGAAGTTACCGAAAAATTCACGCAACTGACCCTAACTTTTACCTAAATTATACTCCAATTACTGGTTATAAAGATGCATATACTACTTATAGTAAATTAAGTCGAGCACTAGATACCGAAATTAAGAATTTAGAAAATGAAGCTAATATGTTAGGAGATAAAGAAAAGAGTTTAAATAGAAGAAGGAATGAGTCTATTCAAATGCAAATGTATAATCCAAATGTAGTTGGATTAGCTTCTGAAGTAAAGAGTGCAAAACAATTAGTTAATCAACAGTTGCATAATACGGATAAGGTTGTTACGGAAATTTCGGATTGTATTAAGGGACTTGATAAAAATATTGATTATTGTGTTAGGCATTTAAAAAGTGTTAAAAATCGTGACCTTATTAAAACCAAAAATTACATCGATTATGTTAAATTTCACCAAAAAAATAGCAAAGATAAAATTAAATACAGTAATCTATTACTCTTGTTATACAAAGAACTTAACCGTATCACAAAAGAAAATGAACTAAAAGAACTCGATACTCAACAAAATGAACATAAGAAACGTATTTTATCTGCCATTGAAAAACAAATGCAAGCTAAACGCGAGATTAACGAAAATACTCAAGCTATTGGTAATCTCCGAAAAACTTTCAGTAAATTCCTTGGTGAAAATAATAATGATAATTCTAAATACCTTTCCGAAAATACCGAAAAATTACTCGAACTTGCCCAAGAAAACGAGAAAATTGCCTATACTGAGAAAGGTATTAATGATGAATTTATTAAAGTTGCTCGTGATGTTGTTCAACCTATTGATTCAACAACTGAAAGAGAAGATCTCCGAAAAGATATTAATGATAGGTTAATGGGTAAAGCAAATATTGAATATAACGAAGATGGAACTATTAAGAATAGTGAATATAATGAAGGTATCTTTCCTACTGTTTTTGAAAAAGATGATGATTATAACCTTGGTAATGTTACAGTTCAGAATGGAGGTCTTAATGATGATATGAAAAAAGATCTTTCTGTTTTATTAGAAGATATTCAAAAAACATTACATAAAACTGATTTAAAAAATATGAAAGGTGGTGCAAATGATGTCTTGATTAACGATTTAATGAAAGATTTATCTATTAAAAAACGTATGGACCTTATTAATTCCGAAATTGAACGTACTCGCGAAATATTATATGCCAAAATTAATCCTGCTGAACAAGAATTGGGAAAACTTCGGGTTGATTTGTCTCTTCATAAACTCAGAGAAGAATTAATGAGTGAAAGAATGGATATTGATGGTTGTGATAAACTTACTAAGAAAATTGAAAGGGCATTTATTATTAATGGTGTAACTGCTGATATTAATGCTTATATGAAATTAAAAGGTGTTATTCGTAATTCTATCATGCATTATCGCACACAAACAAGCCTTGTTCGAAAACTCTATACTAATATTCTCCGAAAAGTCCCCAAAGATAGTTCTTATGCTACAGATTTAACTTCTTTAAATAGTGAGTTAGGAACTACTGTTGGAGCCCTTGAAAAACAACTAGATAAGGTTAATAGTTTCTGTAACACTCAAAATACTAAAATTTATAATATTCTTAAAGATCCTGTAAATGATGGTGATAGAGTTGAGTTTAATAAAATGAAATCTGGTGTTGAATTATGTGGAAATACTATTAATGAATTAATGACTAATTCTCAAACTTTAACTAATAAAACTCAAAAATTACTTAATAAATTAGATGAAGCTTTTGAAAAAATTATAGCACCAATGCTTGTAAATGAATTTAATAAATACAGATTTTCTGGTATGAATTCTATGACAAGTTTATATAGTAAAGCTAATCAATTAACTATTAATATTGCAGAGGCTATTAAAAAATATATTGATGATTATATTCGAATTGGTAATATTTCTCGTAATTATCAAAGTATTGGAACATCTAATTATATATATTTAAATAGAATTAATTATTTAGAAGAAGATATTGCAGTTGTTTATAATCGATTACAAGAACAATTAATACAATTATCAGAAGTATGTAATAAAATTACAGAATATACTAATAATATTAATAATGTAATTAATAACGCTAAATCCGCAAATCAAATAACTAAAGAAGACCAATCAAAACATATTATTAAAATTAATATCTTATTAAAAGAAAGATCTTATGAGGTAGATTATAGTAGCAATATCTTAAATGAAATTAATATTTTATTAAATCAGCAAAAACAGAAATTAGATATTATTAAAGAGATTGAATTGAAACATAGTATTGCTATGTTCCAAACCATAAATGATAACGTTATTACATTATTTAATAATGGTCATTCTGTTAAATCAATGCTCGTAACTTTAGTTATTATTCGAGACTCTATGGTTGAACATAAACAAGTTAATCCCCAACTTACAAACCAAGTAAGCACTGCTACTACTAATTTATTAGAAACTTGGAAGAATATTAAAGACAATTTAAAAGGTCCTGATAATAGTTTTACTTTAACTGGTGGTAATAACAAATTACAACTTGGTGGTCAAAATGATGTTATAAAATCTGCACAAATATCTATTTTGAATAGTATTGCCAATAAAAGTAACTTAATTAAGGGTGATTTCGAAAAATATATTAAACCAAATATTATAAGTGCACAAAATTTAGAGCATCTTGGAAATACACCATATAGGTCAATTGTAAGACAAATTGAAAGCACAAATACAAATGAACAAACATTAATAAATGGTATTATGGATAATGCTATGAGAGCTGTTAAAGCAGATATTCGAAATGGAGATCTCGAAAAGATTACTCGTGATATTAAAAACCTTATCACCAAATTTGGTGATAGAGGTTTTGTTAATAATGATTTTAAGAAAATGAGGAATTTATTATTAGATCGGGGGTTAAATATTATGATTTTATCAATTGTTTCTATGATATTACTTCAAAGATATTATCTTTCATTAGCTGAATATTATTTAAGGTTTTTAAAAATAATGTTATGTGTTGGATTTGATGATAATAAACTTAAAAATAATTGTAATTCTACAAATCAAATCTTAAATAGTTCTATAAATGAACTAATGAGATGTCAAAACACTCTTTCCGATTATACTATCCGTAATATTATTCGCAAAATCAATATGAAAGTTATAAATTCCGAAAAGAAATTAGAACTAATTACCCAGATTATTAGCGATGAATCTCAACCATTATCCATGCTTAAATTATTAAATGATGTTCAAACTAAATGTTCTGAGTCATATAAAAAATCATATAATTCTGTCAAAGAATCATTTTATGATGAAAGTTCTGATTATCAAACTTACTATAGTTATGTTCTTACTGCAGTTTCTCAAGATATTGAAAAAATAGATCTTGGTAATAATAATTTAACTGGATTAAGCACCCAATTAAAAGAATTAAAAGATAAACCTGATCATGAAATTGTTGATGAACTTGATTTATTAACCGCGAATACAAGAGAAATGATTAAATCTCAAAAAGATGATATTAACAAATTAGGAAAACGATTACTTAATATTGTTGAAAATCTTGAGAAAGCTACACTTGGTATTACCAAAAATATTAATGTAGAAAATAATACCTTAGCTCAACGACTCAAACAAAAGGGAGAACAAGCATCAGAAGATATCTCACAAGTAATAAATGCAATTAAATCCCAAATTAAAAATATCGATAAATATTCAAAAAAAATGGTTGGTGATAATAATAATAACACAAAGATTACCGAAGAATCTCAACAATTAGCAATCTCATTAAAAGATGTCATTGCTACTATTGATAAACTAACCAAATCAACTCTAACTACATCATCAGTTATTCAGTTTTATAGTACTCTTACACAAAATAGCAAGATTGGTGAAATTATGGACCCTAGTGAACTCGGTGATAGTTTAAAGGATATTCAAGCACCTGATGATTCAGTATCTGGTCCTACACCCGTAAGACAACCTGCACAACCATCTACTTCTGCACAACCCGTAAGACAACCTGCACAACCCGTAAGACAACCTGCAGAACCCGTAAGACAACCTGCAGAACCATCTACTTCTGCACAACCCGTAAGACAACCTGCACAACCCGTAAGACAACCTGCACAACCCGTAAGACAACCTGCACA
>Ga0136558_1000974_pt1 | contig 15117 bp, 14 predicted proteins | sample AntRauTorckE6833_FD_101391 | JGI IMG/M metagenome (GOLD analysis project Ga0136558, IMG submission 101391) | Saline lake microbial communities from Rauer Islands, Antarctica - Metagenome Torckler E6 #833 | ecosystem: Environmental > Aquatic > Non-marine Saline and Alkaline > Saline | place...
CGCGTTCTTGGGACACTGCTCGCGTTCTCGGTGTTGGGCAACATTGCCCTAGCGGGGCTGAACATCTCGGGTAGCTTCTTCGGCACCGACATCCGGATGGGGCACAGAGGCGATCCCTCTGCGGAACACTTCGAGGAAGCCTTCGACGAGCTTGGCTACCAGGATCCGGAACAGCCTCCCTACGAATGGTGCATCGAGGCCATGGCCACGGGTGAGATCCACCCCGACGACATCATGGTCTGCACGGACCTGTACCCAGACCTCGACCTCAGCCAGTAGACCTAGATCAACGTCGCCAGTGGGCCACGATGATCGCTGTGGGAGTTGTCGAGTAGAGGTGGTCTGCCAGCAGTTCGCCGTAGCGAAGATCACTCGGCCAGTGGACCCCTCCCTGGGCACGAGACCAAGACACCCGCCAAGCCAGACGATGGAACGCTTCCGCGTGCTCGGGATGCTGACCAGCCAACGTCAGCGAGAGCAACTTGCTCTGGGTGGTGTGGCCACTCGGGTAGGCCGGGGAGTGCCCGCTCACCGTCTCGACGGGGACAAAGCCGTCTCCAATCGCATGAGCCACCTGATAGGGTCGCGGGCGGTTGAAGTGGTATTTCAGCTTCATCACCGGGATCGTGGAGTCCTCGATCAACGCCTGCATCTCTGAAGTGTCGAAGGAGACACCGAGCCGAGCACACAGCTTCTGGTACAGCGAGAAGAAGTCCTTGTCAGCCTTCTCGATGAACGCACGATGCTCGTCTCTTTCGGCCATCAAGCGCTTCAACGCCTTCAGCTCGGTCAAGGTGAAGTCCGGGCTGGGCACTTCGACCAGAGGCAAGGCCCGCTTGTACCGAAGCGGGGTATCCGTCGCCAGCATCGCCGCATGGGCCTCATTGGGATTGCCGTAGCTCATCTCATCCAAAGCGATCATGCGACTCTCTCCACACCTCCCGGTAACCATAGAGGGATCACCAAGAGGGCGAGAGGCCAAGAGGGTGGCTCAGCCCCGAAGCGCTGAGCCACCCACGACCGTTCAGCCAGCGTCCAACTCGCCGTCCCAGTAGTCGGCCCAAGGGCTTCCTTCGGGGAGGTACGCGACCCACTCCGTTGGGATGGTCATGCGCGTGAACTGCATGATCACGATCTCCCAAACCGAAGGCTTGGTGGGGATCTTGTGGAGCGTCATGCCAGCCTGCTTCGGTGTCCGGTCACGCTTGGTGTGGTTGCAGTCTATGCAGGCTGCAACGACGTTCTCCCAGCAGGTCACCGGAACAACTTCACCGCTCCAAGGGAGTGTCACAACTGGCATCACCCGACGACCATGCCGAGCCATACGGGCCTGTGCCCGAGGCACGATGTGCTCGATGGACAGTTCGGTCAGCTTCGGACGGCCCTGCTTCGTACGCGGCTTGGTCAGGCAGTACATGCACTGGTAGCCGTCCCGAGCAAGCACGTTGGCCCGGCTGAACTTCAGCTTGGCCTTGGTCTTGACGTACTTCTTCAGTGCCACGACCGCTGGAAAGTCCATGTTCACCGACGGCGAACGCACGAGGCGATCGGCGTACTTCTCCACGAGCGCGACCTTGTGGTCCATCAGGAGCGTGATGGCACGCTGCCAGTTGATCACCTTCAGGGGCGTGTAGTCGGCGTTGAGCAGTAGAACTTGCGCGGCCATGGCCCCTCCTATGGGGGGACGCCTAGAGCCCGATGATTCGGACAGCGTTGGCATCGGTTGATCTGTTTTACCTCTTGCAAAGGTCGTTGATCAGAACCGCGCGAATGTGGATGTTCGTCAGAGTGCGTACGTTCAGGTGTCCCTTCCCTAGCGTGCGCACCTCAGGTATAAGCCCTCAGCCCTCCGACCGCCAAACTCTCAGTTCGAGAGCGCCGAGAGGATACTCGACTGGAGCGTGGGGAACATGCAGCCCCGCTGGTGTCCAAAAAGGTCCGAGGGCTTGTATTGGCTGTTCGGCTCCAACCCCCCACAGAGAACGCAGGAGGGAAGGTTCTGGTGCTTTCGGCTGGTCGCTGCCCACTCGAAGCGCTGGAGCTGAGTGACCACGGCACGGCGAGTGGCGAGGATGCCCGCCGCCTCTTTGCGGTCGAGATCCTTCAGCAGCGATTCTCTCTGCTCTGCCAAAGCCCGTGCCTTGATGGTGCTGGCACGCTCTTGAGACCTGACTGCGGCAGCTTGCAGCTGTTCTATCCGAGCTTCCAGCTCCGGGACACGTGCCGCTGCTGCCCCCAGCTCAGTGATCGATCTTGCAGACTCGGTCTCTTCCTCCTGGGTCGAGGTCAGCTCCGCAACCTTGTCTCGAAGCTGGCTGGCTTCTGTGCTCAGAGTTTGGTGGCTCCTGACGACTCGGCGCACCTTCTCGGCCAACGGGTGGTCGATCTGGCGATGGCTACCAGTATTGAGGGCGACCTCGATGATCTGGAGCTGGCGGTCTCGGTCTGCGACAGCTTGCCGCGTAGCCTGCTCGGCAGCCTCACGACGGGTGTTTGCTTGCACGCAGTCGACCTCAGAAGCCTCCAGCAGGCTCCGGAGGTCTTCTACCTCCTCCCCATCCCCAAAACCTCCAGCAGCCGTCAGAGCGAGCCTCACGGCCATGATGACCGTGGGGCTCAGCGCTGCACGGGGGTCAGCATCAATCGCGTTGATCAAGCCACCCAGGCAGGCCCTCAGCTCCTTTGAGGTCATCGGAGTGAGAAGAGGGGGCGGGTCTTCCTGGGCAGCGTTGATCGACATGCTCAAGCTCCGTCGCTCGGTGCGTCCTCACCAACGGTGTCCGCGATGGATGCGACAGCAGAGGACATCGCGCCCTTGGCAGCTGCACCCAACACACCCGTGAGCTTCTTCACGTCCTCACTTCCAGCCAGAGCACCGGCACCTTCTTTCAGGTACGGGAGGACACCGGCCGCCATCAGAGCTGTCGTGATGATCTGGCCAGGAACGCCTCCATTCCCGCCGTCTTCACCACCTAGCCCGTTGACTTGAAGCACCTTCACATCGGAGACCGCTGTGATGGGCTGCATCAACTCGCGGATGGCTGCGGGGGCGACCTTGACCACCTCCACTGCGACCTGTGCCACCAAACGCTCGGTGCTGATGGTGTTCTCGGCCTCAACACGAAGACGGATCGACTCTGCGACAGCCTCGCCTTCCTTCTTGGTGGCTTCGGCGAGCTTGATCTTCGCCTGGGCCTGCTTCACCGCTGCCTCTGCATCGGCGTCCGCGCGGAGGGTGGTGGTCTCGGCGTGTGCCGCCGCTTCGATGCGGAGAGACTCCGCGTCGCCTTGGGCACGTGCCTTCTTGGCGTCAGCGTCGCCCACAGCAGCTGTCTTGGCTGCGTCGGCGACACCCTTCGCCCGCGCCTGTTCAGCTTCTGCTCGGCTGATAGAGGCGTCTCGTTCCGACTCTGCTTTCTTGGTCTCGACGTAGGCTTCCTGGTCTGCCTTCAGCTCTTCCTTCCGCTTGGCTTCCTCTGCCTTGATCAGCACGACCTCGCGCTCACGCTCAGCTTCTGCCTTGGCTTGAACCGTCTGCACGGCTTCCTCAGCTTCACGCTGCTTGGCTTCGGCCAGCGCTTGCGTTGCCCGCGCACCGGCTTCTTCTGCTCGGGATGTGGCCACGGCCTTCTGACGCTCGACCTCTGCCGTCTCGACTGCTTGCTGCCGCTCTTGCTCGGCGACCTCGATCGTCTTGGACTTCTCGATGGAAGCGGTTTCGACCTCTTTCTCTTTGGCGAGGCGGGCCGTTTCGACAGCCTTGTTCTTGGCGATCTCGGCTTCGATCCTCGCCTGTTCTGCCTTCTCTTCCGCGACCTTACGCTCGGAGTCAGCTGCGGCCTTACGGATGGCAGCCTTCTCTACGGCTTCCTGTTGTGCAGCCGCAGCTCCTGCATTCCGCACAGCGATGGCTTCGCGCTGGGCGATCTGGGCGACCTCGGTGGCCTGTGCCTCCTTCGCCTGCGACTCTGCAATGGCGCGGACCTGCACAGCCTCCGCAACGGCCTCAGCTTGCTGCTGCTGGAGAACGTTCTTGCGAGTCTCTGCGGCCTGCTCCGCCTCGTACTCCTCGACGCTACGCTTCTGATCCGCTTCTGCCTTCTGCCGCTGGAGCTGGAGGCTCAGGGCCTTCTCGCGGGCTTCCACATCCTGCTCTTGAACGAGAATCTGCGTCTGGCGTTCGACCGCGTTGGTCTCTTGCCGCGCCTGCTCGGTGATCTTGACCGTCTCCTTCCGAGCCTGCTCAACAACCTGAGCCGCGTTGCGACGACCTTCTGCCGTCATGACCGAGTTGTCGTCCTCATCGAACGCCTTCTGCCGAACGTCCGTGATGGTCACAGAGATCAACTTCAGACCCAGCTTGGTCATGTCACCTTCCACGCCACTACGGACGGCCTCGGCGAACTTCTCCTTCTCGACATTCAAGTCCACGAAGGTTGAGAGCATCGATGCCGAGCGCATGGCGTCCGTCACGATGGGGCCCGTCTTCTGTTCGACTTGCCGCTCGATGTCTTCAGGCGTGGCTGCTCCGAGAGCCTGTGCTGCCAAGATGACGTTGGCTGGGTCCACCTGCACGAGCATGGTGCCCTCGACATCAGACAAGTACATGTCCGAAGTTCTCAGCGCGTCCCGGTCGGTGCGGTTGATCGAGATCGAAACCGCCTCCATCGAGATGACGGTGGCGTCATGGATGATGGGGAGAACCAACAGTCCCCCACCCAACCCAACTGACGGGCCCCGGCCACCGGTACGAACGATGGCCTCATTCGATTTGGGGACTCGGTAGATGCGTCGTAGTGACATACCGATCCCGAAGAGGACCACCAGTGTGACGACGATGAGAGCGATGGTCACAATCAGTGTGGAAGGGATATCCATGTGTAGGTCCTGTAGACGGGGTCATAGAATGAAGATCAACTGACGAGAGTGGCCTTGTACGTCTGGCCCTTCTTGTCGAAGCTCACCAACACAACCTCCGACCCCGGAGGGAGGATTGTGTCAGCACGAGCGTTGAGAAACACGGGTTGATGAACGCCTTCGACCTTCACCTCGCCCGCAGTAGGGGTGAGCCGAACCACGGCTACAGCAGCCTCTCCGACGTAGCCGTCGATGTTCTTGACCGAGCTGGCAGACGGGGGGATGTACTTGTAGATGAGCGCGCCGACCCCCTTCGTCGCCATCACCGCGACAACGGCCGCGACTGGAACCGCTACGAGTGGCGCGAGGTGGGCAAGGCCCGGGTAGATGTCATGGGCGAGAGCGGTGACGAGCAGTCCCACCATGCCGAAGCTGGCGAACAGGACCTCGATCAACACCGTGATGGGGGCCTTGCCGAATCCCATCCAACCAAGTCCGACAGCCCATGCGGGTGCTGCCCCTGTGCCCATGTCCGCATCTAGATCCACATCGAACTCGGTGTCCGTGTCGAAGTCCATGTCGAGGCTTGGCAGCAGTTCAGACAGGCCACCTGTGAGCATTTCAATCAGAACCATCCCGAGAGCGATGCCGACGGTTACCAGAAAAGGAAGGTTGTACCAACCGACAAGCCAATCGAAGATGTCTGCTGCTACCATGTGCCCCCTCTCCTATGTACGAGCCTCTCCTACTCGCTGTTGCATGGGATCGTACCCACCCCTCCAAAATGAGGCGTGCGTCAGCCACCCTCTTCAAGGATCTGATCTTTGGGCTCGGGATCAGTTTCCTCCTTCTCCTTGCGGCGATGGAGCACGATGGGCACAAGAAGCCCGCGCTCTAGCTCGGCATCCAGTGCGTCAGCGACTCTCCGCAAGTTGTCCGCGAGCTTCTCCAACGTTGCAATGGGGTTCTTGCCCATCGCTTCGGCCCGATACTCCTTGCCGGACTTGGGCTTGCGTCGATCTTCGGGATCGCCGTTGAACACGTCAACCACAGCCCGCCAATGCAGCCCGTCCCGCCTCTCGATCTCCGACTTGCCGTAGCCAGTTGGCACCGTGGGCTCCAGAACGATGTCGAAGGTCAATGTGGTGCCTCGGCCACCCTCACCAGGGGGCTGGCTGTGCCCGCCCTTGTAGTGGAACTCACGGGTCTCTAGCTTGACGGACATTGAACACACCTCCCCACCACCTGTACCCGAAAGGGGTGCGAGGTAGGGCTGCTGAGCTGCCCTACCTCGCATGAACTCACTCGCCTTCATCCGACCCAGCAACCAGACTCGTGATGTCCAAGTCGGGGTCTTTGGCGTAGATGGTCAGGGCACCAGGGGGCAACGGATCAACTACAAACGCCTCTCGGAGGAAGCGTGTGTAGTTGATCCGCACTTCTCCGAGCGGACCCAACCTCACAAGAGGAGGTTCCGGCCGTTCCCTGTGCTCGCGGATCATCCGCGCAACCAGCTCTGGATCAAGGCCAATGTCAGATCCCCACTTTCCCATCACCGCCTCCTCTCGAACTCTTCGTCGTCGCCACACACGCCCCGGAGACGGTCCAGCCAAGCCTGGGTCTTCCACTTGAACATCATCGGGCGACCAGGAGTCTTGTAACCCCCCTTGCCGATGATCCCCTCGAAGGTCTGTCCCTCGAACTCACCTCGCTCAACCTGCTCTCGCATGGGCTTGGTGAAGTTGCCTTGGTGAAGGACCGGCGGGAGCTTGATGCCCTTGAGGGTCTTCCGGAGCACACGAGGCTCCAAGATGCCCTTTCGGTGCACCGACACGTCGAGCAGCATGACCTCGTGTGCCTCGTCTTCATGAGATCCTGCGAAGCTGTTCGGCCCGAAGAACTCGAAGAGGGCGACCGCCTTGTCCCACCTTTGATCCCAGAACACCCTGGCGAGATCATCGCCGTAGGTGTCCAACATCAAAGGCTTCGCTTCAGCGGCCAGGATGGGGTTGCTGTCATCCAACAGGCCATGCCGCCTGCCGAACTTGTACCAGCCCCTCTTGCGAGACCACTCGGCCCTCACGTTGGAGCCGTCGTATTTGGGGAAGATGAAGACGGGGGTGCCATGCACGGCACCGCCCGGAATAGTCGGGTACGGTTTTATTTTGATCTGCTCTAGTAGATGGGAACGTGCACGCACCCAGCACAAGCCATGCTGGCGGGGGCGCGAATTTTGTTGGCGTTCTAAGAGAGAGCAGGACCCGCAACTTGGGCCTCCAGTGGTGTGGTGACACTACTGTACTACCCGAGGCGAGGCAAGAGTGGGCCCCTCGTACCAAACGAGATGGTCGTGCTCGCTGTCCACCCGGGTTGGCTCTCCAAGGGTGGTAGTCGATGTACTTGGTGTTCCAGCCCTCCACATCTTCGAGCAGCCCTTTCAAGTGGTGCTGCTCGATGTTCAAAAGGACGGCCTTCAGCTCATCTTGTTCAGGTGGGGCCATCTAGTTCCTCTTCCGGTTCAGGACGCCGCCGCTGATGTGGGCGTCCATGATCTTCTTGACTTCGAGCTTCGTGCGGCTGTCCCCGATGCGGGTCAGCCACACTTTGGCAGACCGAGCCAGGAGGTCGGTGGTGACGCCCTCATGGTTGATGCGGTGCTGGGCGTGCTTCAGCCACCAGCACAGGTGACGGTGACTGAAGTCGGTGTAGAGCTTCCCACCCTGGATGTCGTCTCGAATCTTGCGGACCACCTTCCCGACCTGCTCGATCAAGTCCACCGTCTTGACGGACCCATTGACCTCGATCTGTGCGGATGAGCCCTCCCGGACGAACAGGGGGAACTTGCTACGGATGATCTGCTTCTCATCCTCCCAATCCAAGTAGGGGAACTCGAACACCGCGTGGTAGCGCTCCATCAGAGTCGCATCCTGGGGCCGCGCTGATACGTGCCGGCCAGAGATGTCCCCAGCGCCGTTCGTGTTCGCCGTCACCATGATCCGGGTTCCGGGAAGGACCGGGTAGGTTTGGCCCAACGGCCCTGGGATTCGGGGGTTGCTGGAGTCGAGCAGCAGGCGAAGGAACTCTGCCTGACGGGGGGTGGCCCGGTCTCCGTCGGTGAGCTTCAGGATGTACGGGACCACGGGGCCGCCGTCTGGCGGCTGGTAGCCGTCGCGAAGAGCCTTCAGTAGAGGCCCCTCGTGCCAGAAGGTGCTCTCGGCGTTGAAGTCGCGGTAGAAGAACCACGCTTCGACATCTGCGTCAGGCTGGATCGTGCGCTCGACGAACGGTGTTCGAGTGGCTGCGGACCAATACTCGCCGAAGGCATCCTTCCCTGACCCGCCCCGCCCGAAGATGAACAGAGTTGCCCAGGGGTCCTGCATGGCCAGCAGGGTGTCTTCGATCTCGTCAGAGAGCTGGCCGTGCTGAGGCAGCCTGTAGTGGGGAGGCATCGGAGCACACGCCTCTTGTGGGACACGCAGGTTCACCTGGAAGGGCACGCCTTTGATGTCGAGGAAGATGTGTTCAGGCACCGAGGGCTCGGGCCCGTTGACAGCCTTCGTGTCCTGGGACGACAGCTCGGCGTTCGGGAACCGTGAGAGGTACTCGTCGAGTCCCTGGTCGTGTTCCAATGCCACGTGCTCCCCGAGCCAATGAGCGGCATGCCCACACAGCTCACACACCGCGAGGTTGTTGTTGGTCAGTGGGCTGACGGGGGCGTCAGTGGTCTCGTTCGATTCGGCCAATGCTGCTTCCATGTTGAACTCTACGCTGCCAACGGTGAAATTGGACCCATCACGCTGTGGTGCGGGTGAGTGCTCTGAAGTCGAGGATCTCGTTGAGCTTGCGGACCAGTGCCTCAGGAAGCATCTCGATCTCTTCGGCCCAGACGTGGTCGGGGAACAGAGCCATCACGCCCCGGGACCCCGGGCCGATACCTACGCCGATCACGCGGATGTTCTCCTCGGTTGCTTTTCTGATCTGCCATCGGATGACGCGAGCGTGCTGGCCCGTCGGGTAGCCGTCGGTGACGACGAACAGGAGACGGTGGACCTCCCGGCGCTGGCGCAGCTTCGTGAGGGCCATCTGAACGCCGTCGCTCATGGGAGTAGCCCCCTCTGCTTTGGTGCCGCTGAACCTCCAGAGCACCTCTTGGAAAGGTTCGTGGAAGTCTTTGAACACGTCGTAGATCACGGGGTCGATGCGGTGGTACTTGTCCCGCCAGTGTCCATCGCCTGCCCACTCGACATCCTCATGCCCGTCACGGAACCCACAAGCCATCACAGGGAAGGGAGACCCGTCGGAAGACCTCAAGGCGGACATGGGCTCCGCCAAGGCAAGCATCACCTTGGTTGCGGTCTCCAGCTCGCCTTCCATGGAGGTGGATTCGTCCATGACGATCCCCACAGCGAAGGACGTTTCGACTTCGGGAGCCTGTTCGACGAACGCCCTGTCAGGCATGTCGCCCATCCGCAGGGAGAGCTTGGTGTGCACAAGCATCCGGTCCGACAGCCTCCGACCCCTCTGGGCTCCATGAGCGATGCCGCTGAACGCTGTGGCTCGGATGACGCGATGTAGGCGGGCGCGGAGGTACTGGACCTCCCCGTAGACCTCGTCGAGAAGCCTGTGGGACTCCTGCTCCAACGCAGCTCTGTCGGCACCTTCTTCGGACCCGACGATGTTGATCCTGTCGAGGCTCGGGTTGTAGGGGTGCCAAGGCTGCTCACCGGGAGGCAACTCCTCACTCTGCTGGTGCACGTGGAGGACGAGCGCGATGGACAAGGCTTCGTTGTTATCGAGAATCCCTGGGATGTCGCCGCCAAGACTAGAACTCAAGATCCGGGTCGCTACATCGGACTCCTCCTCTTCCTCCTTCGAGGGCCCAGAAGCAGCAGTCACAGAAGACAAGCTCTGGAGGTGGTTGAACAGGTCGAGGGTCAGCCACAAGACATCCAGCCCACAGTGGGGCGGAAGCTTCTGCGCACGTTCCACGAAGGGAGCCACACTCCCTGATGCCACCAGCTCGAACACTTCCGGGTGGGTGCTCTTGTAGCGCTCGATGGCGTTTTGACTCGCTGACGTGTGCGTGTACCCCAAGCCTAGATCGCGGAACGCTGCCAACAGAGTGGACATCTCGCTCCAGCTCTGGGGATCTTTGAACTCGACTTCAGGCCGTGCTTTCTGCAACGCGATCATGTGTGTCCGCGCGGTGTCGAGACCCTTCTGCTCCATGTCCAAGATGAAGTCTTGGAGGTCGCACATCGCTTGGTAGACCCCAGGGAACTCCTCGTTGCCACAGTTCTCGATGTGTACGTCGTCCACCCACCCGAGAGCTTCGAGGGCGGCCCGCCCATACTTGGACAGGTCCAGCTCACCCCAGATAGCCGTGACAGGCTCGCGGATCTGATCGACGGTCAGAGTGCTGCGGATGGTGTACCGCGTGTGGAAGCCCTCATGGTAGGCCCCACCTGTCAGCGCCATGGCTGTCGACCAATCCATGTCGTCGGGAACGCTGGCGATGTGAATCCGTCGTTCTGGGATCGGGGTGACGTTGCATGCCATCACCCATGCGAAGAGAGCAGCCTCCGTGGGCGTCTCGCCTGGATGTTCCTCAGCCCACTCGACCATCTGTTCTAGGAGCAGCCGGTCCATCCAACGGTCGACGTTGAAGAACTGGGTGCCTCGCGAAAAGACGGGCGGAGTCTGGTCGCCGCAGATGGAGCGGACGGATGCTTCATGGGTGGCGGCGTACATGCCGCCTGGGACTGTTTTGGACATGTCCCCTACTAGCAGCCCCGCCTGGACAATCAAGGAGTCCGGGATCGTAGCTTTCCACTCCGCCCACGTCTTCACAACGATGGTGTTCGATGCGAGGACTCTCTACCAAAAGCGCCCGCCATGATCCCGGGGTGTGGGCAGAGGGGGCTCAACCCTTCAGTCACGGCGTACAAGGAGAGTGCACACGCATTGAGCACGTTCTGTCGAATGCCCGCTGCGTCCGGAGCCGCGAAGGGGCCTGCAACGTAGACGACGGGAGGGGGGTTCAAAGTAGTCATGCCGAACACTACCCCTACAAGCAACCAGTCCAACCCACCCTCATATTGAGCCTATGCTCTGTGCGTTGATGTACGAGAGGAACCGATGACACTGCTGCTTCTGATCTCCGTCGCTTTCGCCCAAGATGTGGTCCCGCCTCTCGAAGACCTCGTGCCAGACACACCGTCTTGGACCACCGCTCGGAAACGGATGTACACGCTGTACGAGGGTCGACCCACGACGTTGTACTGCGGCTGCGCCTACAACGAGAAGGTTCCTGATCTCGCCTCGTGTGGCATGGAAGGGCAGGAAGGCTTTCGATGGGGCAGGACAGAGGCAGAACACATCGTCCCGATCTCAGCCATCGGGATCACCCGGCCTTGCTGGGAAGAGGGTGGTCGAGCCCACTGCCTGAAAGAAGACCCCGTGTTCAAGGCCGCTCACAACGATCTTCACAACCTCGCCCCCAGCGTGGGCCAGCTCAATGCCTACCGAGGCAACAAGAGCTTTGGGATCGTGGCGGAGGAGCCCCGGGAGTACGGCTCTTGCGACTTCGAGGTCGATGAAGAGACCGACCGCGTCGAACCCCGTCCGGCTGTTCGAGGGGATGCGGCCCGGGTCTACTTCTACATGGAGTGGATGTATGGCCTCACCATCAGTGAGGGACAGAGGCGCTTGCTGATGCACTGGCACCAGACCGATCCCGTGGACGCTGCTGAAGTAGCCTTGGATGTGGCCATTGAGGAGCGCCAAGGGAACAGCAACCCGTTCGTCCGGTGAGCTATCGAGCCCGCAACTTCAGCATCACGGCCCAAGCACGGACAGCGGAGTGGAGGTCCTCCGGGTCGTCCGTGATGTGGCGGGTCGCGTTGGGGTGCACGTAGAAGCTCTTGCACCGCTTGTGCGTCGGGTCGAGCAAGTAGGCGTGCTCTGTGGGGGCCCAGATGAACACAGGAACACCCATGACCAGGGACGCGCCCATCTCGCAGTGCAGCCCCGCTTGAGGTGACTTCTCGCCGTTGGCCAAGAGGTAGACCGCTGCGTCTGCCCGCCCAGCAGCTCTGAGCATCTTCGGAGCGATGGCTGTGAGTGCCTCGGGATCACCGCGCTTGGACCCGTGTTCGGTCCAGTCGTAGTCGATGACGTAGCCCTCCTCGACGAGCACGCGTTGAACCGCTCGAACCTGCTCGATGATCTTCAAGCGCCCGCCGACGTATGCGAGCCTCATGGCTGGACCTCACTGTGGGGCCCCAAGCCTCGCAGAAGCCCCTCCTGACGGTCTTGAAGCTCACGGCTTTGAAGGGTGGCTTCCACACGGGCTGACCTTGTGCTGTACCAGGGCTGCCTCTGGTTCCTCATGGGGAGCAGGCTCACCAGAATCCCCACGAGCAGCTCCGTCGACAGGTCGTTTGGGTTCAAAGTCCCCACCCAGGTCTCCAAGTGTGGCCACGCCTTGTCTGCATCACCCGCCCACAAGGCATCATCGACCCGTCCGTACAGCAGGTCGATGGAGTCGTCTCTGCCCAACCCATTCAGCATCTCGACTGTCGGAAGAGCGTCGGCGGCCTCCTCGATGGTGAGGTGCTGGGGCCCTTTGTCCTCGGGCTCATCCCCAGTCCGCCAGACCATCTCACGAGCGTTGATGAACGTATCGAGTAGCGTGGAGATGAGGGAGATGATGACTCCCGCACTCCCTGCCGTGTGAACAAGCCGGTCCCGAAGCACTGCCAGGAACACCATGGGATCAACTGCATCTTGGATGTTGCGGGCGAAGGCGGGCCCCACATCGTCTGCTTCCCGCAGTGCCTTCCAACCTTCCAGGGTGAGTGGGGTCTCTGACTCCCGGTCGGGGAGCCAGTCGGCACATGCTTTGGTGTAGGTAGGGTCCATCAGCCCGCGAGGATCACCTTCTGGGTTCAGCTCGGACAAGCCTTGGATCATCACGATGGCTGCCTGGGTGTCATCTTCAGTGCGCTTGGTCATCCAACCTCCTGATCCCGCTATACGCCAGCGAGCCGCTACTCCGGCCCACCCTCGCTCTTGATCTTGGCAACCCACTCACCGAGCGGGGTGTTGTGGTGTTCGAGGAACTCGTGGGGCCACTCGAACACTTCCTCGGTGTCTCTCTCGGTGTCCTCTGGGATGTCCCATGCTCGGGGGAGCTTGGCGGCGTTGACGAACAGGATGGCTTGGCCTGCGCATCGAGGGGCGCGGTCGGCACGGTCCTCCCACCCGTCGCCCTCGTAGTCCACCGTCATGTGACAGGGGTTCGGAGCCTCCTGGTGGTAGTGCACGTTGAGGAAGTGTTCCGGGCCCGAGTAGCCCCCCAGGTAGCCAGGGATGCTCTCCCGCCTGAAGGGACACTGCTTGCAAGGCTTGTTGCAGACCTTCATCAGTCGTACCGGCTGTTCAGAACGTGCTTGGGCCGTGGCTCCCACTTCTTCTTCTCCAGCTCCAGAGCCTTCCGGCGAGCATTGTAGGCGCGCTTGCATTGGAAGATCGCGATGGTCAGGTCCATGCCGCGAATCTGGCGGTGGCCGTCCGGCACCCAAGGGTTGTGCAGATGGAACGTGACGGGGTCCATCCGGTTGAGGATGGAGTTGCCGCCGTACAATCGACCCTTCTGATAGTGGCGGAAGGGCCAAGGCAGGTCGTCCACCGCAACACCCGTCACGAGGCTGATGGCTTCGGGGGTTGTGACCTCAATGCACGTGAAAACGGTTGCCCCGACCTCTGGACGCTCGTAGCACATGAGCTTGTTGTGGTACCCCTCGTAGCTGCCCAGCACGGCCCCCTTGAAGATGGATGGGCCCATCCAGGCACCGATCGCAGGTCGGTAGGCAGTGCCCCAACGAGAGTCCTCCTTCTGCTTCAGGCACTCCTCCCCGTCCCGCTGCTCATCGCCAAAAGACCCCTGCTTGTACCGGTAGGTGGGAAGAACCAAGGTCCCACGTGCCCCAGCGTCAAGAAGGTAGCTGTCGTTCGCCCTCACAGCATCCAGGTACCACCGACGCATCTCCTCAATGTTGTCTTGGAATTCCACGTCGGCAAGACGCTGGATAGCTCTGGCTTGGTTCCATCTGCCTGTCCACGCCGCATCCTTGCGAATGGTCTCAGCGGTCCCAAACTCCATGGGATCCATCGACCGGATTCCGATCTGGTGGTGGTTCTCCTGGCCGCGTTCCCAGAAGACCTCGCGGCTGCCTCCGAGCTTGGTGAGCCACGTCTTCCGGCTGAAGGGAGAGTCATCGTCTGAAGTCTCCTCCAGCGTAGTGAGCAGCTTCGTCGCGCTCTGACCCCCAACCACGTTGAGCATGTTTTGGGGCACGCGGTCGCCGTAGCGCTCGACCATCCAGTCGTTGTTGGCCGGCCGCCGCTCGGCGTTCCACTCATCCATGCCGATCGTCTCGGGGATGGTGTCGTTCGACAACGTGTCGACCGTGATCTCTGGAAGCTCCAACGGCTTGTAGTAGCCTTGTTGAACCAGCGAGCCGTCTGCGCCGACCAAAGCGTGCGGGTTGACGAGCATCTCCCCGGTGTAGGACAGCTCGGGCAAGAGACGGTGGTTCCGGCCGTACTCATCAAAGATCAGCTCGAACATCATGCTGAGCCACAAGACGGTCCCAGGTGGGGACTCGCCGACTTGGCTGATCTGAACCAGCTCAGCATTCTTCGGCACCAGTGCTGTCCGTGCCTTGGCGTAGAGAGCCTGTTGATCCCCACCCACTTCGAGATCCAACAGGCCGTAGGGGAACCAGAACTGCCCAGCTCTCCGCTCAAACCCCCGCATCACCGCACGGGACCGGGACATGGACTTGTGAGCGGGGTGCGGCACGTCCGCTTTGTCCGTCAGGATCGTGATGGTCTGGCCCGCCTTGATCGCGAACGCGAAGTAGGACCACAGAGCCTCGGGGTCCCGGATCAAACACAAGGTGAGCCCGTCGAACCCTTGGACGCGGAGAGCTTCCAACAGGCTGTTGACGTTCCAGAACTCGTAGATGCCTTTGTTGACCTTGAACTCTACGGGAAGCGGCTCACCCTGGCAGAACTGGTGGGCCTTCAAGCGCTTCATCGCGAGCAGCGCGTCTCGACGAATGAAGGACAGATCGAGCTTGCTGTTGATCCACTTGTCGATCTCTTCAGGGCTCTCATGGCCGTAGTATTCGGCAGCCTTCCGAGAGGCTTCTTGGAACTCGCCGATCAGCGCGGTGACCTCCTCCCCTTCGA
>Ga0136558_1000979_pt1 | contig 15089 bp, 17 predicted proteins | sample AntRauTorckE6833_FD_101391 | JGI IMG/M metagenome (GOLD analysis project Ga0136558, IMG submission 101391) | Saline lake microbial communities from Rauer Islands, Antarctica - Metagenome Torckler E6 #833 | ecosystem: Environmental > Aquatic > Non-marine Saline and Alkaline > Saline | place...
AACAGCCAAATGGCGAATGCCATTTCTCCGAAAATACTTGGAATAGCGACAAGGGTGAGGAATAGGTCAGCATACGCATCGTAGTTTTCCATGAGAAAATGTGCAGACGTATCAAGTATATACATCACTCCAGCTGCAAACAGTAAGTACGGAATGAATTTGATACGCTTTACAATTCGACTCAAAAACAATAGGTGTACGCCGAAGAAGAACAGTCCGACTAGCCATATGTTGTTGAAGGTGGCTACATCAATCAAAACTTCTTCGTTGGTACTAGCTGTAAAGACATTTAGTAGCGCAAACACCGCAAAGCCCATTATGATAGCGTGTGCCAAGCGTAAATAAGTACTTGGCAATGAGAATGGATGGGACTTATACATATCACAGAGCGCCCACGCTACAAACACGTCAAAAACGGCAGTTACTAAAAACGCCATGATACCGAGCCTAACAATAAACCCCTGCTGAATCACTGCCTCAAGCTGTGAATTAAGTAGTGTTTCTAGTACAAAAAAGTTTGCAAAAATTGCGGCAACAAAAATTACAATGTAACTACCACCAGCGATGAGCGCGAGATTACGTTTTGTGATATCCATATAAAAAACTATACACCAAAATATTTTAATTCTTACCAAATCTCACCACAAATCGACCACCTTTAGGAAATTCGGACACTCCATTTCAATTAAAGAGGTTCTTATCTCTAGTAAACTGCTCCACCAAAACAGAAACAAAAAGAACCATCGCTTTGAAGCGATGGTTCTTTTTGTCTACCCTAAGATAACCATACTTGGGTTATATAGGATCAGCTGTGAGCGTCATCATGATTTCAATACTGGTTTGTAGTTGATTTTCGATGTCAGGTGTATCGGGTGTGGTGCTCAAAAAGCGATACCATGGGTAATCAATTTCCACCGTACCATTTGTTTGCGCACGTCCTTCTACCTCACGTTCAACTGGAATGAGTCCAAATAGACGCATTTCTGCTCGGTAGTTAAGGCGCACCTCTGTTTGGGTCGCTTCTATTTTTTCAATCTTTTCATTCTCAAGAACCTGCTGGGCAATGCGGATACTGGCCTGTTCCGGAGTGTTGCTTGCCACCGCTGCTTGCAAACGCTTGAATGCTTCACGGTCGCTATTGCTCCAGTTACGTACATCCTGAGCTGCTACTGCTACCAAGGATAGCTCGCGTCGGCCAGTCTCTTCATCTACGCGGACCTCTCCGGTAATATCAGAGAAACGGGTAAACCCTGGCTCTTGGTCTGAATCAGGCTCAGCTTCTGTAGTAGACAATCGGTCTCCTTTCTTGAGCGCTTTTGTTCCGGTGCGTCCAACCTCGTTTCGGTACGACTCAAAAAGCTGTCCTTGGGCAGCTGCTCGAACACTTGCCTCTGTTGGAAGTCCATCACCATCGTCATCGTCATCGAGGTTATCAGCTGGATTTGCTGCCGTATTCGGCTTGTTTGATCGGCTAGAATTATAATCCTGTGCGCGCTGTCCGTCATCGAGTCCATCCCCGTCACAATCTTCGTCGACAGGGTCGCAGCGAGTGTTGTCCGGCTCAGCAGCTCCTGGCGTACAACGTTCATCGGTGTCGTCACAATCACCACCATCACCATTTACTGAACCAGGCTTGTTTGAACGGGTGGCGTTATAATCCTGAGCTGGAGCAACACTGGCTGAGTCGTCTGCCGGCGACCTATCTGGAGTATTCCCCTCTACAACTTCGCCTTCCACCGCAGGACACATATCTGACGTCGCGGTACAACTTCCGTCTGAACAAGTCACACCGTCACACTCGTTTGTGTCAGGTGCTGCTATTGAGGAACGATTGGAGCGAGTATTGTTATAGTTAGCCGCCTCGACGCTACTGGCAGCCTCTACGTTTGCAATCTCTTCGACTCGCTCTTGGGCGAAAGCTGCGTTCCCTACAAAAGCAGTCAGCACCAGTGCTAAGCTGGCGAGTAATACAAAGTTATTTCTTTTTATCATAGCAATCAAATTACTTATAAGTGTTTATAAACATCATACCACTTTCGCTGCTTTTATTGAGCTGTACAAACGCTCCATTTATCACTGGTTTAGATATTTTAGTAACTTATTCACCACAAATTCGCAATTTTCAGAAAGTTTGGACATTGCATTTCAATCAAAGAGGTTCTAACTTGGAGCAAAGTCTTCCACCAAAACATAGAAATGTATAGAAATTTGCGCGAATCAGTAAATTATATTCTGCTATAATTAATTCATGATCAAAAATAACAGTTGGATTGTTTTTGGGTTAATTACTGGAGTTGTAATAGGTTCTGTTTATGGCGCTATATTTTCCAATATTCCACAAGCAGTCGCAATGGGCACAAGTTTTGGATTACTTTTTGGCATAATTATGACTAGCTATAAGAGCAAACAGGAGTCGGACAAAAAGAGTCATACAGAAGATGATCTTTGAAGATAAATGAGCTTTCATTAGTACTTATAAAATAATCCTTTGATAAGGATTGTTTTATATTCTATCTAAGCTCGTTTGAAGGCGTTTTCACAAATTTGCATATACTCCGTGTATTTTTCTTGTTGCTCTTCCGGTGACATGCCCTGCATGGCTTCTACTGCATCTTGATGATTACTGTCACCACTTCCCACCTCTTCCATTACATGTTCTTGGCAGTTTTTGACTACTTCGTCCGGAGTGTTTCCTTTAATTTCGACTTCACAATCTTCGGGTCCACCAAGGTCACTACAGATTATTTTTTTCATATACTAATGCTAAACTTATTTAGATTTTTTCTTTTTAAGAAAGAGGATGCTCTGGTTTTGGATAGTCTACACTGGCCAATGTATTTGGAGCAATGAAGATACGATCGTGTTCATCAAATAAACGGATTGTGTGGCCCCAAATATTTGAGCTGGTACTCCGACGCTTCCAAGCATCTACAACGTAGCGCAAGGTTAAAGCGTATCCATCTGGAGATGGCTTCACGTATACATTAGGTTCTAATACATGCCCTTCCACATAGTAATAGCGTTCTAGATTACTTAGACTCCTATCAGCCTTTTCAATAAATTCTTCAGTGTGTTCCATACCAACTGACCCCAGTATACGCATAGCTTCACTCCAATCACTTTCGGTAGTAACAACTACAGTCAACTCATCCCATAGGTACTGATGTTGCTTGGTATAGTTTTTAATTGGTTGATTGAGTACCGCTCCATTTGGCACTGACACGATTCGACCAGTGGCCTGGTCAGCATCAATCCAGTTTTTAATCTCTAGCAACGTGGTGTTAAACAGTCCTATATCAATTACATCACCTGTTACTCCGTTAATCTCAATTCGATTACCGACTTTAAAAATACCGCCGAGAAAAATAGACAAGCTACCAGCCAGGTTTTTTACCAAGTCCTGCAGAGCGACGGCCAACCCGGCAGCAACAACTCCGTAAGCCACAAGTAGCGCTTGAGGATTAGGTATCCAAATTCTAAGCAATACCACCATGCTTAAAATAATTAAAATTAAAGACACAGCTTTCCTAAAACCGTAGCGAGTCTTGGAATCACTAAGACGGCGGGCAAAAAATTCTTCGATTCCAATAGAAAAAATAGCGTACAAAACCGTAACAGAAACAAGGCTGGTAAATAATTTATTTAGGCTCACCTGTTCAACCCATAGTGAAGTTAGATATATTAAAGTCGTTATTACTACGAGGCTCAAAAGAACAAAAAATTTTCTAGTCATTACTATTACTATATCATTTTGATTTGGCTCTATAGAAAATAATCACAAAATTGGAAATTCAGATAAACAATTATCTTTAAGTTAGGTTTTACGTTCCATCTTTCGGTACCAGATTAAGTAGAGTAATCTGATTACTAGAACCTAGCCTCATTGGTGGTCCCCAAGTACCAGTTCCTGGAGATACATGTAAGTATTTATCACCAAAGTTATACAAACCATTTATATATTTAAAAGCCATGCGGACTAATAGATTGAATGGGTAGACTTGACCATTATGGGTATGCCCGGAGAGCATGAGATCAACTCCGTGTTTTCTAGCACTTTCCCACTCAACCGGCGTGTGATACATGAGTATAGAAGGCTTATCCTTGCTCAACTTTAACTCTGACAAAATACTATCCAGGGTCACCTCTTTGGGGATACTACTTCGGTCTTTAACACCAATTATTTGTACTCCTTTAAAATTAATCATCTCCTTATCGAGCAGTTTCATCTGTAAGTCTTTTATGGTTGCTTTTACATTTTGGAGACCTTCGTACTCTTCGTGGTTGCCAGTAGAAAAATAGGTAGGGACGATTAGTTTATTTAAGGGCCGGAGCATGTCTTCTTCTATTGGTACTGATCCGTCAAATAAATCACCGGTCATGAGTACTAAATCTGGTTTTAAGTCATTAGTAGCTTTAACTACTCGCTCTAGAAATTTTATTTGATGAACTGTTCCGATATGTACATCTGACAAATGTACTATTCGCAACTCTTGTTTCAAATTAATAATGGGAATAATTAAATTTTTAATTGTAAGACGCCTACCGTTAAACAGAGAGTAGGCCGAAAGCAACAATGACGACCCAAGAGTAAGGCTAAATAAAACAATTGAGTCATAACCTAGAATAAAACTAATAGTGTTGTAAACAATTACTGCTGAAAAAACTATAAATACAATTCCTAACCAGCTGGCAGTAATGAAATAAAATACGTCTACCAACTTATTCTTAATGGTTCTCACCGCTATACTGGTCAAGATAAAAGTGATTGATAAAAATGCAATAATTAAGTATCCATACAAAAATTCTAAATCAAACACTCTCTGAGTGGTCAAATAAGTAAAAGAGTGGATTAGAAATACTATAATCCAAAACGTTAGCAAAAATAAAAATCTCCCCCAGGTTTTCATTATTAAAACTTAGCACACTTAACACTTAAATATTTTCTGAGGTGTTATTAGGTATTTAGACTACGACTTTGGTTTGAGTTGAGCAGGATCAATGCGAATGATTAAGTCATCGCTTTGATCTGGCGGTGCTCCGCGTCCATCACGATTACTAGTAGTCAGATAAAGCATATCATCAGGCCCGACCACAACCGTTCTTAGGCGGCCATACTCACCTACTAAGTACTCGTGCCAAGAAACTATCAATCCGCTCTCAATAACGGCCTCATACAAGGTTGCTCCTCGTAAGCCTGGAATATACAAACTACCGTCATAATAGGCTAGATCTCCTGGAGCCCAAGTAATATCCTCGGTGGAGTGTTTGGCCGGAGCAACGGTATTCTCTTCGACTGTATCTCCTTCACTATTCGGCCATCCGTAATTACCTCCTTGAATAATGAGGTTAAGTTCGTCAAAACCGGACTGTATTCCAGAACGACCATGTTCACTACTCCACAATCTACCTTCCGCGTCGAAAACTAGCCCTTGGGGATTACGATGACCGTAGGAATAGATGGGGTTTCCATATGGATTACTGTCAGGAACAGTACCCTCTGGAGTGTAACGAAGGATTGCTCCGGCTAAGTTATCGATTGATTGTGCTGAGGATCCATCTCCAGCATCACCAACAGTAACGTACAAAAGGCCATCTGGTCCAAAGACGATGCGACCACCGTCGTGGTAGCGAGCTCCAGGAATATTTTCGGCAATCGTACTTTCGAAAGTTAGCTCATTGTCTCTCAAAACATAGCGATTAACCCGGTTACGTAAGCCTTCAGATGTAGCTGTAGTCTGGTACAGATATAAAAAATTATTTTCTAAAAAATTTGGATGAAGAGCCGCTCCTAGTAATCCACCCTCACCAACGTGCTCCACACCAGGCACCTCTATTTCTATCTCCTGCTTTAAAAGCAACAGGGTACCGGGTCGTTCGGTTACCAATAACTCACCATCAGGCAAAAACAATACCTCCCAAGGAATAGTTAAATTTTCAGCCACTACTTCAGTGCGTGGTCTGTTTTCTCTGTTTGGATTTACTGATTCCGTTTGACTATTATTAGTCACGATATACTGAGCTGGCTCGGATGGCTCGGCAATCACCTGTCTATAGCCCCAAATCAGAAGTCCAATTATCAATATAACAGCGGTGATACTTAGTATCCATTTCATATCTCTAGTCTATCATTTCAGTCTATCTAGGTCAGATAATTACTGATGTAATAAGAGTGGTCTATGTAAATAGTCTGACTAAACCTAAATGCTGATACATTCTCTAGCCTTAAAAAATTCAGTTGGTGTTGGTAAATCTCCTGACTTAATCTCAGCTACTCTGGATTGACCCAATTTCTCCTCAAAGCAGATTTCCTGCTCTGCAGTAATGGTTGCCGGTAGATTGGCGGGATTAACACCCAAAGTTTCCAAATGTTTTTCTTGTTCTGCTGAAAGTGCTGGGTTTTTATCAAACACATCTTCTGCTTGCGTTTCATTATTTTCAACTGATTGCATAGTATCAGCTGTCGGCTCATTGTTTATAAATAATGGTTTTAAATTGAAGGGATCAGCAATAAACAAATAAGTTAATGCGATTATCAAGGCAAAAAATATTACCCCTAAAATTTCAAAGAATAGATGAATTAATTTTTTCATACTCATATAATACACTTAAGTCTTACTGATTGCATTCTAACCATAAGCCCAGTGAGTTTTCTTCCGCGTTATCTTCAGCCTGGGCAAATTGTTCCCAATATTTTGTGTTCGGTGGTATCGATAAAGTAGTGGCGTAACCTTCTCTCACCAGTAAATCATTGACGAATTTACCATCTACATAAACGTATCTCAATAATCTGTCGAACCTGTCCCGGTCTTCCTCGTCAGCCACTAAAGAAACTTTTTTACCCGCTACTAAAGACCGATTGCGTTCACTAGCCTCACTGCTAAAACAAGCCGGTTTCTGGTCACGATAGGGTTCTGGAGTATCTATACCGATGTATCTAACGGATTCGACCTGACCAGCCAACAAAACCCTGATAGTGTCTCCATCAATAACATCAATTACTTCAGCCGTGGTCGTACTAATCGCACTCTCCCTGTTTGAAGAATTGTCTGGTCCACCTAAAATTGTTAACAAAAAGGTTAATAGGGTCGATAAAAAACTATCCATTTATTTATTCTAACCGATAGTCATTTCTATTGACTTATAATTATTGACATGCTTTTATGGTGCTCCTAATCATAAGATTAGAAACAAAAAAGGAAAAATTGAGATGGATAGTTCTTTAGCAAAAGAAGTAAAAACAACGACTAACTTTTTTTCAGAAATGCGCCAGATTAGACAAAGTCGTCTGCGTCCAGAAGAAGAGTCAGCTGCACTTAGTATGGTTAGCACCATCGGATTGACGATAGCTCTTACCAGCCTAGCCATATTCGACATGGTTACTCAATCAAAAACAAAAAGCTGAATAAAATTCAGCTAAAAAAGCCCCGAATCGTTTTACGATTCGGGGCTACTTTATTCCCTCGGTCAGTCGATTGAGGGAATGTTTATTATTTGACCAATAACCAAATTTCCTTTGGTCAGGTCTGGGTTAGCAAACAGCAATTCTTCCACTGTCAGACCACGTGCTTTGGCAACACTGTATTGAGTATCGCCTGCCTGAACGACGTACGTATGGATAGAATCCAGTTGATTCATCCGACATACGTCGTCATTGAGACACAGCTCGAGCTCTTCACTCTCGCTCACTACCGTCCAGGTTTCACCAAAGACAATCATCTCTTCCGCCTGTGCGACGGATGAAACGATACTCAGAACAAAAATAAAAAGTACTTTGGACATTTCATGTCTCCTGCTTGATTTATCTTTTTTTATAATAACACTATTTATAGTTAATGTCAATATTAGACTGGTATCAACTGTTTTTACTCTTTCTCTCGAAGAGAATGGGGTAAAATAAACATATGAATAAAAAGTCTATTTTAATTGTTGAAGATTCTCCCTATTTAGCAGAGTCCTTGGTAGACATGATGAATATTGAGGGTCACGAAACTACGGTGGCTAACAATGGTCGGGACGCTATTACCAAAGCAATAGACAAAAAACCAGATTTGATTATTTTAGATATTCAATTGCCTGATATAGATGGATATGACGTCTATCACACAATCAGAAAAGATTCTTGGGGTAAAAATGCTAATGTGCTAATCCTAACAGCCTCCGAATCAGCAAAAAACATAGTAAAAAATGTTGATTTGCCAAGTGAAAAAATACTTTTTAAGCCAGACTGGAGCGCTCCTGACTTAGTGAAAAAAATTAATTCTGTTTTAGAAGATTAGTCTTTAGTAGACTTTTCTATATCAGCTGTCATTAATGGTAAGGTAATTTCAAAAGTAGTACCAGCATTTTCTGTCGAAGTAAATGAGACTCTTCCTCCAAGTACATCAACCGCTTCCCGCAGAATATATAAACCTAGACCGGTTCCATCAGGTACGTTCCTTACTGCATTTGAAGCTCTAAAAAGTTTGGAGAATATCTGCTCCTGATCCGCCAAAGGAATTCCCATACCATTGTCAGCCACCGAAATAATCACGTCATCCGCCTTCCTGGTATAGCCAATATGTATAGTCCCCTTTTCTCTTGTGTATTTTGTTGCGTTCGAATAGAGGTTAGTAACAATCATTCTGACGAGATTGGGGTCAGACTCAATGGCATGTAAACTGGATTCATAAAAAGTTTTTACCACTAACTCCTTTTGTTTTACTCGGGTATCCAGCTCTTCGATAATATCGTTAAATAGAACTGGTAAATTTACTGTTTGATAGTCCGCCTGAAAGGTCCCTAACTCAAACCTAGATACTCGCAAGAAATCATCAACCAAAACTGCCATTCGTTTGATACTCAAAAGTAGCCGGTCTATATACTTTCTTTGTCTTGGGTTTATAGTTTTCTCATCATCCATCAACAAAAGCTCGGCACTCCATTTCATTCCCGCTATAGGTGTTCGTAGCTGGTGTGAAGCCAAAGAAACAAACTCCGACTTAGCGTCTTCAGCTTTTTTCTGTCTAGTTATATCGACCAGAGTCATCAGTCCTATCTGTATACCGTCTAAATCAGTAAAGCTAAACAATGATAACAAAGCCCAGGCTTCTTTGTAGCCCTCCTTTTTTACTCTAACCATTTCGTCAGTTACTGATACGTTTTTTCTATATTTTTCAAGCAAAAATTGTAGATGATTGGGGTCATCTGACTCTAATCTATCAAAAACGTTGAGACCTGTTATTGACGTTTGTTTTTCACCAAACATTCTAACCGCGGCTATGTTAGCTGACTTTACGTGGCCGTCAAAATCAATAATTACGTAAGGCACTGGACTATTTTTATACAACTGAAGATAAAGCTGGTCTGAGGAAATAGCTAAATCTTTTGCCATACTCTTTTTTATCTCCTCTGTTTCAAGGGCAGATCGGTTTGTATCAAAAGTATTCTTAGCAACAAACACACAACATAAGAAGGCCATCATAAAAAGCAACCCTCCTAAGTCAGCCTGAGAAAAATCATAAAAAATAGTCAGAACTAGCACAATCAAGAAAAGGACGATGAATACGCCCAGAGCCTGGGTTAGTGGTTGTGAGTTTTTCTTTAACCAATCTTGCATGACTAATTAAATCTGGTTACTACTGCGGCCATTTCACCCATCTCGTCAGTGCGCATCACCACTACTTTAACTGGACTGTTATTCACGCTAATAATTCCATCCTTACCCACCATCATATTATTTCTATCTTTACTAAGTAATACTCCGAGATATTCCAAGTTAGTCAGCACTAGTTCCCTAAGCTCACTACTTCTGACTGCAGCGGTAGCAGTTAGAACAATCACGTCAATCCCCCCTAGAGCAACGCTACAGGATGCGATGGCTTTACGAATATTATAGGCAAAAGTATCAAGAGCTATAGTTGCGTTTTCATCTTGTCTGGCTCTTAAATCTAAAAGTTTTCGTATATCTGATTCCCCAGAAAGTCCGACGAGGCCACCTCGAGTGTTTAGATATAAATCAGCTTCTCTAGGCTTTAAACCTTTTTCACTCATTATATAAAGTAAGGCAGAACTATCTAAGTCTCCAGCTCGACTACTCATCGGTAGACCTGAAGTGGGTGAAAACCCCATAGTGGTTTCTACTCCCATTCCATTCTTAACGGCAGTTACACTACAGCCACTTCCTAAATGGCATACGATTAGGTTTTCTGGATCAATACCGACAATACTGTGTATGCGATTAACAATTGAGGAAACTGACAATCCGTGGTAGCCAAAGCGGTATAAATCAAGCTCTACCGAATCTTTTCTATCAATACTATAGAGTCGGGCGTGCTTGGGCATATCCTTGTAAAATTCACTATCAGAAGCAGCGATGAGTCTCGTGTTCTTAAAGATGTTTTTTACATCATAAATTTCTCTAAGGATAATCGGAATATGGATCGGCGCCAGATTAGATTTAGTTTCTAGCTGCTGTATATACTCGTCATCAATTTCGGCATGCCGTTGGAAGAAAGTTCCAGGAGCGACCACTCTAATAACTACCGAGTTAATTTGACTTATGTGTTCTCTAAATATGTATTTATCCACTAAATCCTGAACCATTTTCACCGAACTAGTAAATTCTTCTTTAGTGATTAATTCTGTCTGACACTGTTCTCCGGGAATCTGTTTAATTAATTCAAAACTATTGGCAGTTTTTTCAAAACGAATAGACATCGCTTGTTTGCCACAAGAGAAAAGAGCGTATTTTTTAGATGAACTTCCTGGATTAACTACTAACGTTGTTCCCATACCCAGTTAGTAATCTCTTCCTTATCTTTTCCATATTCTATGGCATAAGCTCGATGTTCAGCTAGTTGCTCTTGGAAGTCTGAAATAAGCTCATGAGCTCTATCGTCAGTAATTATTCCCTGTTCAGCTGCTTTAGCAAAAGCTTCCATCGCTAGGTGAAATCGGTCAACTCGGTTTCTTACCATCATGTCAAAAGGTGTTGTGGTTGAGCCACTTTCTTCGTAACCATGAATAATAAATCTCTTTGGATGTTGTGCATAATCGAATAAGATTTGTTTGATAGTTTGCGGATAACCGTGAAAGTTTATTATCACTGGCTTTTCTTCGGTAAAGTAGTATTTGAAGTCATGACGCAAGACTCTGCACTGCGAGTGACCAATACCAAGAGCTGACAGTGAGGTAATATTCACAAATCTTAACCGCATCTCAGGAACGTATTTTCGCACTAAGCTAATGGCCGCAAGTGCCTCTAGAGTAGGATAATCTCCGGCCGCACTAAACACTAGATGAGGATCTTCATCGCTAGCAAAATCCCATACGGAAATTCCGTCCAAGACATCTTTCTTGGCTTCTTCTAGAGTTCGCCATATAGGTAGTGGGCGTTTTGAACAAACCAGTACATTGATTTCTTTTGTAGACTGCATCATACGATTGAATGTCACCAAAGATGTGTTGGCATCCGCCGGGAAATAAACATTAGTGTAGCAACCCTGTCTTTGCAGAATTCCATCGATAAAACCTGGGTTTTGGTGAGAAAAACCGTTGTGTTCTTGTCGCCAAGCACCAGAAGTAAGAATGTAGTTGAAGGAAGGAATATCGCCTCGCCACTTAACCTCACGAGCAATCTTGAGAAACTTGGCGTACTGATCGGCCATACTGGCTACAATTTGTACAAACGCTTCGTATGAAACAAATAGACCATGTCTACCCGTCAGCACGTAACCCTGCAACATTCCTTGCAAGCTGTGCTCTGACAGCATTTCTAACACCCGCCCATCCCAGGCCAAATCTTTATCCCACTCTTTATGTGGCCAAACGAAAGCACGGCTGGTGTGTTCAAAAACCGCTCCTAATTTGTTGGAGTAAGTTTCGTCAGGAGACATTAAACGAAGATTGCGATTGTCTTCATTTCTAATCATCATGTCACGTAGATAACCGCCAATTTTTTCCATACTACTTTCAGTTCCACAGATGGGGTCGTCTAAGTTGCAGGTGTTAGTATTTGAATAACCCTCTATTTCTGGCATATTGAGAGGTTTGTAGTGAGGCTCTCCCCCACGAGCATGGGTAGTATCGCCCATTTTGCGTCCTTCTCGAGGGATTAAGCTTTGTATATCAGAGTCAAAATTTTCACCATCAAATAATTCATTGAACCGGTAAGAACGTAACCAAGCTTCCAACTGCTTAAGTTGATCTGGGTTGGTTTTTGATTCGTCAGCAATAACCTGGTGGGAGTAGTGATTGTCTTCGATTCTTTTATCTCCAATATAATCAATGCTTTTCCATCCCTTTGGCGAACGGAGAATAATCATTGGAAACTTTGGAGTTTCAGTTAAAGTTCCCTCTCTAGCACAATGTTGAGTAAAACGAATAGCTTCAACAGCACTGTCCATCACATCCATCATCTTACCGTGTACGTCTTCTTCAGTGTAAGCATCGACAATATGTGGCTCATAACCGTAGCCTCTAAAAAGTGAGGTGAGTTCTTCGTCACTCATACGACCAAAGAAAGTTGGGCCAGAGATTTTATAGCCATTAAGATGAAGGATTGGTAGTACCGCCCCATTGGTAGCTGGGTCAATTAACTTGTTGAGATGCCAGGCAGTAGCCGTTGGACCTGTCTCAGCTTCTCCATCTCCAATCAAGCAAGAAACAATTAAATCAGGGTTATCTAAAATTGCTCCGTAAGAAGTAGAAAGGGCATAACCAAGCTCTCCTCCTTCAAGGATTACTCCTGGAGCTTCGGGATTACTATGACTTGGACTCCCATAAGGCCAACTAAACTGCTGGGCCATGTGAGCTATACCGGGAGTATCATGGGTAATGTCATTAAAGTATTTAGCTAGTGTCCCTTCCATAAATAGATTGGCCTGTACGGCCGGAAAACCATGCCCGGGACCAAGGACAAACATCATATTCAAATCATGAGCGATAATCGCTCGATTCAGGTGGGCGTAAGTAAAATTAATACCCGGACACGTACCCCAGTGACCCAATAATCTAGGTTTAATGTGTTCAGCCTGTAGAGGCTCGGTTAATAACACATTATCTTTTAAATATATTTGTACAGCCGACAAATAGTCAGCAGCTCTAACGAACTTATCAAGAACATCACTCATTAATATTATTCTATCAGGTTTTGGCGCCGATAATTTTTAACACTGTGTAAACTTATGGGTTTGGTATACTTCCCAAATAATTATGGATCAAACAGGAAAAATCGTAGTTAAGAAAAGTGAGGCCGGACTAGGTCTTTTTGCTAAAGTAGATATAAAAAAGGGATCAAGGGTTATTGAATATACAGGAGAAATTATCAGTGAAGCAGAAGCTAATCGTAGAGGGGGGAAATATTTATTTGAACTTAACGACAAAAAAACTATCGATGGAAAAGGTAGGATTAATACCGCCCGATATATTAATCACAGCTGTAAGCCTAACTGTTACCCAGAATTAAACAGCAGTGAAAGCCGTGTATTCATCTTTGCCAAGAAAAATATTAAAGCTGGAGAAGAAATTACCTATGATTACGGCAAGGCTTATTTTGACAATTTTATTGAGCCTCAAGGCTGTAAGTGTCTTGCTTGTTTCAAGTTGACAAAATAGTCTAAAACCAACTTTTAAATCACTATGAACTAGAGTCCTAACTAGAAGAAGCTGTCTCACCAGCTGGTTCTTCGGCTGATGTCTGCTCCCTGACAGACTCGTCTTCCTCATTTTCACTCATTTCATCTGTACTGGTAGCAACTGACTCTGAAGAGCTGGCGGTGGTACTGGAAGTTTCGGCAGGTTCAGCAACTGGGGGTTTGGGGGTTGGTTGTCCAGAACCAACCAAACCACCGTTTGCTAAATTGTTACTAGTACTCTGAACTGGAATTTCTATTGAACTGGTAGTCGTGTCGTCTACACTAGCTGAATTAGTACGGATTCTTTCGTTGCGAGCTTCGATAGTTTGATTAACATTAATCTGACCACTATCAGTCATACCAACAGCGGCTGACGAACCGACTCCCGTTATCATTACCACAGCTATTACAATATTTCTTTTCCTGATTTTTGCTTGTGATGCCTTTTTGCCAGAAAAGTTTGTTGGAGCTTTACGTCCGGCTTCTACTTCCTGTTTATTTTGTTCGTTAAGCGATTCAGGTTTTTTCTTAATCTCTGAGACGATTCTTTCACTGGAAGCAGGAACTGGCTTTTGACTGATCCTGCCTCTACTTGCCCTCTCCTTAACATTCGTCGAAGAACGACGAGCTCTTTGCCTAGTCGCCCTACGTGGAGTTTTTTCTTCTCTAGAAGAACCTAACATGTGACTAAGATTGTACCATTTGCTAGTATTAAGCCACAATCATGCAATTGCCCTCTGTTGACAATAAATATGTAATCTTACTTATATTACTAGTTACACTATCTGGGATATTTTTATATCAACCCCCTAAAGCTGAACCGGATGATAACTCAGTTTTTGTGTACGGTACCTTAAAATACCCAATTATCAGAAACTTAGTTTGCCTTTGTCGAAGCGCTACCACTGAAACTACTTTACAAGGTTTTAGAAAAAATAACCTTAATATCTTACCCTCCGAAGGTGATGAGGTTAAAGGAAAGATAATATATGTGGACGATGAGGAACTGGCCAGAATTGACAACTATGAAGATGTTCCCGATAAGTACCGTCGCGAAAAAATAATGATAAACGGCCAAGAACATTTTGTGTATTTACTCAACCAATAAAAAATTCGACTGATTGCAAAGTCGTATTTCTATGGTACATTTTGATACATCCTTACGTCGCTAAATAATCATTGATTTTAGTCACGTAAATTACCAAATAATCCAAACTAATTTGCGAACACCCAACAAGAGATTTTCAGGAAAAGATAACAGAACTAGAATCAATCAGGCCATTCGTGCGTCTGAACTAAGAGTGATTGGTCCTGAAGGTGAAAACATTGGTACTCTATCTCTCGCAGATGCCCTAAAAGAAGCGGAAAAAAGAAAGCTTGATTTAATTGAGATTTCCCCTAAAGCAAAACCCCCAGTTGCTAAAATTACTGATTTTGGTCAGTATCGTTATGACACTAAACGAAAAGCCAGTGTAG
>Ga0136558_1000984_pt1 | contig 15030 bp, 17 predicted proteins | sample AntRauTorckE6833_FD_101391 | JGI IMG/M metagenome (GOLD analysis project Ga0136558, IMG submission 101391) | Saline lake microbial communities from Rauer Islands, Antarctica - Metagenome Torckler E6 #833 | ecosystem: Environmental > Aquatic > Non-marine Saline and Alkaline > Saline | place...
CTTTAAGAGAGGCATATGGTGATGTCAACACAAATCTAGAGTGGTTATATCAAGATAGAATCACAGAGGCATTATTAAATGAGACTCTAAACAACAAAAAAGAGTGGGCCACCTATAATCAAGTCATCTTAGAGTTAAAGCATAACATAAAGGACCATCTTCGATTAAGAGAGTTATTATATAGACTTACCGATGTTGAAAACCCAAACAACGCATGTATTGAAGTTATCAAAGAAGTTAAAAGCAGAACACCAGAGCTTGAGAGATTGTATAATAAAATCATGAATTTCTAAACCTAAGAAATTAAATTATAATTATTACCTCCCATACTTTCCTTAATCACCATCTTATAAAAAAACTCATATTTTTAACCCACTTTAACTGTCGAAATGACCATCAAAAGAGTATTTATAATTACATAACAAATCAATAAATTGTAGTCATGGAGAATACTAATTTAAATACAGAGACGGGACCGAATAAGGGTATGCTTGATAAACTATATGATAAATTAATTAGAGAGAATCTAAATATTATCGGTGAAGAGCAAGAAATAAGATTAGAAACTTATGACCTAATATTATACGAATTAAAGGGGGAGGGTGATTATAAAACGTATGAAGAAATAAAATACAGAGTTACGGATGGGGAACCACCGAACCAAGTATTTTACGATATAATTTTACGGGGTGATTATTCCAGTGCCTTAATATGGTTATTTAAAGGACGGATTGAAGATTTCATTGAAGAAGATTATTATAGTAGATTTTATTTTAAAGATTGATTTATTAAAAATTATTTGGTATCTTTGTGTTATGAGTAAATTAGATATAACTAATAGATTAACGTTCTTAGCGGAAAAGTTTGATGTGTTTGAGAGCGAGAAGTTTTCCGCTTCTGATGAAGCGATTGGGGATACTGTCGATAACTTTGAAGAAGGTGATACTGTTGACGATATTGTTGGAATTGAAACAAAGAGTAAGTGTTTGCAAGAGGCTGGGTGGGAGACTCAAGAGATTTGTGGTGAAATGGGAAATTTAATTGCAATTGTATCAACTAAATCAAATAATAAGGGGTTTCCAATTACAAAGGTAAGTGTTGAATATAAAGTTTTCACTGCGATGGTTGGGGCTGACCCAACCGCAAATAAAATTTGTTTACAGTGGATGTTGAATACATTTGTTAGATTATTTAAAGATAAAAATTTGGTTGAGGCTAGGAGATTTTATACTGAGGATTTACCACAAGCAAATAAATACTTAATATTATTCGAGGCTAATAAGAGAAAAAAGAAGTTTAAACTGATGGCCCAATATAGTCTTAAAGGTATAAAGGACATCACAAACATTAATGAATATAGAAATCTTGAGCAGTTATTCGATGCGGTAGACCCGTTTATTGAAAGAGACCCAAGCGAAATTGAAGGGATAATGGCTAGGTATGTGAATATGGGACAAGCGGAAATACCTTTCAAAGACAGGAGGTACACTATTTATGTACCATTAACCACAGATGCGGCTACAATATTCAATAATTTTGCTGGTTGGTGTACTGTTAAGGTTGGTAATGGTGAGTTTAATCGATACACAACAAATAATTTGAAACCTAATGGTGATGATTCTACATTATACATTGTAATAGATAATGGTTTCTTTAGTGGTGATAATGAGAATATATATCACGTTCACTTCGAGACTAGACAGGTGAGGGATAGAAGTAATGGACCTAATGTTGATTTTTATGAGTTAGTGTTATCTAACAGTGATGGTGTTACTAACTATTTTGGTTCTATATTAATCGGAATGGCCAAGGAGCTTAAAAATAATATAGAAGATAATAAATATATTGATGCCCTAATCGATTTTGGATTCACTGAGGCCTTGTTTGATTTTTTCGATGATGGAACAACTGTAATTTTAATAGATTCTCAGACATCAAATAAGAAAAGACGAATACCTAAAGTGCCAGATGTATCTAGGTTTAAATGTGTAACCCACTTTGTAATATTAGATTCGTCATTACGTCATTTACACTCGTCTATCGGGACATTAAAAACATTGAAGAATTTAACACTTGCTGGGAATAATATTGAAGAATTACCGAAAGAAATTGGTCAACTATCAAATTTATTATTCTTAAATCTTTGGGATAACCCATTAACGGTAATCCCAGACGAGATTAAGTTTTTAGATAAATCAATGGGTGGTAAATTAGATAAAATAGTAGTAAATCAAGATAAAATTAGTGAGGCGAATTATTATAGGTTAAAGGAATTATTGCCCACCGCAGAGTTCTAATGTGGAAAATTAATATTAATAATTAAAAAAAACCTCATTTTAATGGGGGTTTTTTGGTTATTAAAGAAGTATTTATAAAATGTTGTTGCTAACTAAATACATAAAAATAGAGTTATGGAAAAAAGAAAATTAAATTGGAAGAGACTCAACAACGGTCCAATAAACGAACCAATCCTTGAATACCTTGAGAGGTTATTTGATGAAGAGTTAAAAACGGGTATAAGATTAAAGGTCGCTATTGGTACTGACTCACAAAAGAGTGGTAAGGGTTATAAGTTTGCAACAGTTATTCTGATTATAACAGAAGAAAGTCTAGGTCTTGGAAAAGATGGTAAGGAAATAATGAGTGGTAAAGGCGCAATAATTGTCGCTGCAACATGGTGGGAAGAAATGAAGGCTAATACTAGGCTTAAGAAACATAGAGAAATTGAGGTTCTTAATCAGAGAATGCTTTTAGAGGTTAGTAAATCTATTGAGGTGGGTTATGAGATACAACCATTACTTGAACTTTACGGTATCAAGTTAGAAATTCATGCTGATATAAACCCAGATATAGATAGAGGTCTTTCTGCTGGTGCTTTAACAGAAGCGGTTGGTTACATATTAGGTATGGGGTATGATTTCAAAATAAAGCCGTTCGCACATGCAGCTTCATCAGCAGCAGACAAATTATGTTAAGAATTTGGTCTTTGTCTTAGTTGCGCATATTTGCGAACAAAAACAAAAACGTATGGTGAAAGAATATGTATTAAAAACTAAGTGTGGTGAAGTTATTAACAAGGTTGAGAGTGAAACTATTGATGTCGCAGTTGAATTATTCGCAGAGATTAAAAATTTAACCATCGAATCATTAATAAAAATATATGATGTTAAACCTGTGAACTAGAATAAAATGGTGGTAAAATTCCCACCATTTTATTTTTATTTTCAATCTTGTTGTTTTTTTCAGACCTTAGAATATATTTATTACTAAAGATAATAATATTTTTTCAAAAATTAATTGACATGTCAGAGAAAAAAAACAAAATCGTTAAGATTACAGAGAATAAGTTAGTTGACTTAATTGACAACATAGTAACGGAGGCCGTTTCACAGAAAAAAACGGAATGGTTAGCTGAACAAGCTAACGCAACCGATAAAAAAAACATTTTAGAAAGTAGAATTGCAAAACTTGAGAAATTATTAAGTACTGCAACTATTACTAAAAGAAGTAAGTAAAATAGTAATTAAATTAAGATAATTATAGCTGGTGCCGTTTACGGCACTGGCTATTTTATTCTCTAATAATTACTATTTACAACCGTAATCGTCTTAGTATATTTCATTTATGAAATTAGAAAAGGAAGAAAAAGCACTGTCGGTCCCTATAAATTCAGATATCTTTGTAAAGGCAGCTGCGAAATCATTCGACTGTGCGAACAACGGCATCTCAAAATTCTATCCATGGAAAAAACCAGACACACCAAAAGACTTCAACATTGGAGTTATAGTTGGTTCTAGTGGTTCGGGCAAATCGACATTGATTAATAGGTTCGGTAAAGAAGAAGAACCTAAATGGCATTTAGATAATGCTATAGTATCCCATTTTGACTCTCCAGACGAAGCAATCAACTTACTTACAGCCGTGGGCCTTAATAGTATTCCATCTTGGTATAAACCATATCGTGTATTATCCAACGGTGAGAAGTTTAGGGCCGACTTAGCTAGGAAAGTTAAAGATGGGGCTGTTATAGATGAATTCACATCCGTAGTTGATAGGAATGTCGCTAAAGCCGCTTCTGTAGCATTAACAAGATACATCAAAAAGAACAATATTAAAAACGTGGTATTATCCACATGTCATAGAGACATACTAGAATGGTTAGAGCCAGATTGGGTAATAGATACGGACTTAGGTGAATACACTGAGGGTTTTTTTTTGCTCGACCAGAAATTAAAATTGAAATTTATAGAACAGATAAAAATATCTGGCCAATGTTTAAAGACCATCATTATTTAAGTGGTGACCTTTCAAATGCCTCAAGGTGTTACATCGGTGTGTGGAATAATCAAATAGTTGGGTTCCTAGCTAGTATGACAATGCCTAACGGTTTTATTAAGAATGCTTGGCGAGGTCATAGGGTGGTTATCTTACCAGATTATCAAGGACTTGGTATTGGTGTTAGGTTTATAGATGCCTGTGCGCAGATACATTTAGATGAGGGACATAGATTCTTTTCAAGGGCTGCACATCCACGAATGGGATATTATATGCAATATTCAGATTTATGGAAACCAACATCGAAAAATAAGAAACTAAGGACCGATGTGACACATGAAAATCTATTCAATAATCACTATGTAGATAATAAGAGAATTTGTTTTAGTTACGAATATATTGGGAATAAGGTGGATAATTAAAAAAAAAGTTGTATATTTACAAATTAAATAATTAAATTATGAAAAATAGTAAAGCAATTATTATAATATTTTCAGCTCTTATGGTGAGTAATATTCTATTAGCAACCATGTTATACCCAAAGAGTAATCAAACTAACGATATTGTGGGCGATACTTTAGTGAGCTATAATGATACCTTAGTTGTTGGTGGTGTATCCATCGATAGAGTTATCCTATCAGATAATTTTAATTATACTTACGAAAGATTTAAGTTATTTAATCAAGATTTAGATAGTTCAACAGTTATAAAGTTTAACGAGGTATCTGAAATATATAATCTAGACACTACAGAAGAAATGTTAGAGTGGTGTGTCGGCCAGATTTTATTAGAGTCTGGTGCTAAACAATATTATCAAACTAACCACCCAAAGGAGGGTCAATTAGTTAAGTCAAGTTGTGGTGCCATTGGTATTAGTCAGATTATGCCATTAACAGCGTATAGTTATTTATCAAAAAATGTTAACAAGGCCGATGTTGTTCGTATGTTGGGGTTAGGTTGTACCCCGTTTGAATTTATTTATGGTTCACACACTAGGTCTGAGACCGTTGAGTTATGTAAGGAATGGCTCACTAATGAAACAAATAATATTGTTTTATGGGGTTATATTATGAGGTCAAAATTAAATAGTCGACCAAATATACTTAAGGTATTAATATCTTATAACGCTGGTACAACTGGTATGATTAATTATATTAATGGTGGTGGCTCGTTAACGAACCATGACTACGTAATAGGTATTAAACGTAAACTAAGTTATGTTGAGGACCATTTGGATTAGTGTCCTCTTAGAATCATCAAGAAATCATTATTAAGTCTATTGGCACCCATCTTATGCCAGAACGCTCTGCTTTTAGGTTGTGGTGTTAATATAATCTTTTCAGTGTCTGGGAAAGCATCCCAAATAGCTAATAACATCTCAGATATAATTTCCATAGATTTATATTGGTGGTCTGCCCTTAATTGAACAAAGACTAACTCAATAGTCCTATCCATATCTGTAACATTATTAATACCTACGGTGCCAACCTCTCTATCATTGTACATAACAATATACGTTGAACCTTCTTCTACCTTACCTTCAAGCTTAACCTCAACAGATTCTCTAAACAATCTTTTGATATTACCCTTAGTTGATTCCTTTATGGACCACTTCTTAGAAGCTTCCTTTTCCATTTTCTTTAAACGAGTATAATAATCTGGAATTTCAACAAGGTGGTCCATAGTAATCTCCTTAGATAATTTCTTTGAATTAACATGTTCCATTTCAATTTTAATACCCATAGATATTTCCTTATCAATTTTTTGGATTGAGACATTAAACTTATTGGCGATATCTTTTTTGGTCATCTTATCAGATAACCCACCCCTTATTTTATCTTTACTCATGCTAATAAATACATATGAACATAAAAAAGGTCTACCTTAGTAGACCCTTTTTATTGTTATTTATTTTTTCTTTGGTAATGTTTTTATTACGATTAGCTCTTTTTTAGCGTTGTAATCGATTTTAAGGGTGTCTCCCTCTGTTATCTTACCATTAAGTACCTCATCAGCGATTGGGTCTTCTACATACCTCTGAATCGTTCTAGCAAGTGGTCTAGCTCCGTACTCTGGGTCATACCCTTTCTTAGCTAGGAAATCAATAGCGTCTTTACCTAATTTAAGGTCGAATCCCATCTCATTTACCCTTACTTCTAGATGTTCTAGCTCTTTATAGATGATTTTATCAATATCTTCCCTCTTAAGTCCGTTGAATATTATCGTATCATCAATTCTATTTAAGAATTCTGGTTTGAATTTCTTTTTAAGTGCTTTTTCAATAATTGTTCTTGCTCTTTCCTCTTCGTTAGCAATTTCAGCACCAGTAGTGAACCCTAATCCTTTACCAAATTGTGATAATTCTTTAACGCCAATATTAGAAGTCATGATAATAAGCGTGTTTCTAAAGTTCACCTTTCTACCAAGACCATCAGTTAAATGGCCTTCATCTAATAATTGAAGTAATACGTTGAAAACGTCTGGGTGTGCCTTCTCTATCTCATCGAATAAGATAACACAGTGTGGTTTTCTACGAACCTTTTCAGTCAATTGACCACCTTCTTCGTAACCAACATAGCCTGGTGGTGGACCAATAAGTCTAGACACCGTATGTTTCTCCATATATTCAGACATATCCATTCTAACGATACTATCTTCATCACCAAACACATGTTCAGCAAGTAACTTAGCTAAGTAAGTGTTGTGTGATAATATCCCATTAGTGTAATAAGTTCTGTTAGAATCTTTATCTAATTCCAAATCATACATAACTTCTTTATACCCTAAATCTATCACTGATATAACAGTAGCAATTTCACCATTTTCAACTAAAACTGAATCACCAACATTTAAATTAATAATAAACACTTCTTCCATGTTAGAATTCATTATAATATGTCTATCAGCACATTTAAGGGACTTACCATCAGATAAGGTCAATTCATATACTTGATATTCAATCGTTTCATGTAGTGCCTCTATATCAACCCAACCATCTGGTGTTTCCACCTCATAATCACTAATTTTGGTTGTTTTAGTTATTTTCTTTAATGAATCAAACTCATGTTTATCCATTAATAAGGTGTTATCACCTAATCTTTTTTCAATTTCTTCTAATCTATTTATTGGTAGTTGTTCTTCTATTGAGTATCTATAAATTATTTCACCATCTTTAAAACAAGCACTATAGATTATAATAACCTTATCAGCTAATAAATGTTTTTCTAAAACATTAAACCCATCATTAGTTTCATTAACAGAAAATACATTACCATTTAATTTACATATAGCAAACATAGTCACATAACAATTTTCGTGGTTTAATAACGACTTAACCTCATTAGTAATCAATTTTATATCTTTATCTGGTTTATTTTCAAATTTTAGTGTTTTGGTTAAAACTGTAAGTCTATGTTCTTGCTTTGAGATACCACCATTAATATTATCGTTTATTGTATATTTTAACACTCCCTTTTCAATCGAACTATCCATAAAATTTATTAATGATTTATAATGTTTAATGAAGTTATGGAAATGGTAATCATCAGATTTTAGGTCTAATTCAGAAACGCCAACTAAACCACTAAACCATCTTTTATATTCATCATAAATAAATTTATAATTAGTTTCACTATGTTCAACATATAGCTTTTTTGTTATAGGTATAAAAATGGTTTCAAATATATCTAAACCCGATTCATTTAAATCCAACATAAAATTAGTAAAATCCTCATATAGTTGACTTAGCACTATTTTATTATCGTCTTCTACACCGTCAAGAAAATATAACCTTTCGTATTTATCTACGAGACCACCACTTATCATTTTTCGTTGCTTATCAACTAATTTTTTAATATCGTTACTTTTATCCATATTGTTTTATTTTATAACCACCCATTAAAGGCTTTATTATTCTTTATTTTTTCTATAATTTCTGAATTCAATACCCCATTCAACATAGCGAATGGTTCGTCAGAATGGTAAAAATCAAAATCAGTATGACACATTATTTTACTCGTAACATGATAATTTTCATGTGTCAATGTATCAATACTCACTTTACCACCTTTAGTTTTTATCAAGATATAAATTAAATCTAAAGTTGGGATAAATTGACCTATAACAACACCAGACACTAATTTTATTTCTTTGTTTGGTAGTTTGTATACTTTTTTTATATTATGGTCATTTTTTATCTTATTAACACAATCAAGTAAATCATCATAAAAATAGTAAATCATTTTTATTTTATATAATGGTATATTATACTTGATTATAAAATTTATTTTTTCCATATTACAAATATACTAATTTCCACTCAAAAATTCAATACATTTATTAATTATTTTTTCTTTATTACCCCATCTATATTCAGAATCCCATATAACTAACACTTCAAAACCGTTCTCCTTTGCAATATCTAGTTTTCGCTTATCTTTATCCCACATATCTTGTGCCGTTATGTTTTTTCTGAATGGATGTGGATAGTCCTCAGCTAAATACTTCTTAGGATTTCCATGAAACATATCCCCATTATATTCAATTATTTTTTTATTTTTAATATCAGTAAAATCATATAACCATACCCCACCTTCTTTTTTATTTAATTTAAACTCTTTATTATGTGTTGCAAAATAAACTTCTTGTCTATCACCAATACCATACATACTTAAAATATCGTAAAACAATTCTTGAGATATTTTAGAATAACCAATAACCATATTACCATTTGTTAATAAAGAATGTAACCATTTATCTTGTCTTTCAGTAAATCGTTTTTTACCTTCCAAATCACCATATTTTTTAACACATATATCTAAACTAAAAGTTGTTTGATGTTCCGATACGTTTTGTTTTGCTTGTTGGTAATTAAACCCCTTTTCAATCCAATAATCAATATTTGACGGTAATAACCTTTTTTCAAAATCAACTTGTTTTGCAGCGTTTATTTGGTTCTTACTAATAATTTTATACGCATCAGTTTCTGAATAACCTCTATTTAACCAAAATTCAGTCTTAGTCGGTGTTAAACAAATTCTATTTATTTCCTCATCACTATACCCCTTTTCTTTTAACATTTTTTTAGACTTACCATGATATACTTTAACACATTTAGAAGATTTCTTTTGTTGTTTTGATATTTCTAACTCACCTTCTTCTATTGAGTATCCTTTATTAATCCAATATTCAACACATAAACGATTTCTCTGTTTAACTTCTTTATTTCGTCTTTCTAATTCGATTAACGCATTATCTTTATTCCACCCATGTTCTAAAAAATAATTTAAATCACCCCATTTTTTTGTTTTAAAGTTATAATTTTTAACTAACCATCCACGCATTAATGAATATGAAACAACACCATCTTGTTCTTTTAGTTTTAACATTAAACTTTCCATTTCTTCTTTTATTGTTTCATTTTCATAACGTATATTTTTATCTAATTTTAAAACAAATATCACGAAGATTTAAAAAGTTAGGACTAATTGGTGTCGGGTAGCGTATTTTTTATGTTTATTGTTTTTATATCGCCAGTTGCTTTATTTCTAATGGTTATATCAGTGTCACCACAAATACACTTACCAACACCAGTAGGACCTAAGAATATAAACGAACCAATTGGTTTCTTTTGACTTTTAATACCAATACGACTTCGTTTTATTGCCTTAACAACCTTTAAAACCGCATCATCTTGACCAATAACTCTACCAGTTAAGTCTTTATCCAATTCTAATAACTTCTTTGTTTCTTGAGTTGATACCTTTGTGATTGGAATACCTGTCATCATAGAAACAACCTCAGCAACTAATTCAACACCTACAACGGTCCTCTCTTTATTAATCTTTTCAACCCACTCAGCTTTAGCTTTTTCTAATTCATCATTAACTGTTTTTTCCTCGTCTCTAAGTTTTGCAGCAACCTCATATTTTTGTTTATTAACAACGGAGAATTTTTCTTTTTTAATTCTATCCCTATCACTTTCTAATTTCTTTATATTTTCTGGTGTCTCAATATTAACGTTGGTTGTTGCCCCAGCCTCGTCAAGAATATCAATTGCTTTATCTGGCATTGCTCTATCAGAGATGTACCTATCAGCCAATTTAACACATTCCTCAATCGCTTCATCAGTATATTTTACTTTATGGTGGTCTTCATATCTATCCTTAATGTTGTTAAGAATCACAATTGTTTCTTCAAGACTTGGTTCTTCTACCAATACTGTTTGAAATCTTCTAGTTAATGCACCGTCTTTCTCAATATTCTCACGGAATTCATCAAGTGTTGTAGCACCAATAACTTGAACCTCACCTCTAGCTAATGCTGGTTTAAATATGTTAGACGCATCTAATGACCCAGAAGCATTACCAGCACCTACAATGGTATGTAATTCATCAATGAATAATACTACATCTGGGTTAGCTTTAAGTTCTTCAAGAATAGCTTTCATTCGTTCCTCAAATTGACCTCTGTATTTTGTACCAGCAACTATTGAGGCCAAATCCAATGAATAGATTTTCTTACCTAGCAGAGTGTTTGGTGCTTTGCCATTGTTTATTAACATGGCAAGTCCTTCAACAATTGCGGTCTTACCAACACCAGGTTCTCCAATCAATATTGGGTTATTCTTTTTCCTTCTTGATAGGATTTGAGAAACTCTTTTAATCTCTTTTTCTCTACCAACAACTTGGTCTAACCCACCATCTGATGCCGATTTAGATATATCTCTACAGAAATTGTCTAATACTGGGGTCTTTTTTGTTGGTGTAGATGTCTTATTACCTTTTTTCGGTTTATCTTCTTCATATTCAAAACCGTAATCATCGTCTGCTCTATCACTACTTTCTTCGTTCATACTTCTAATTATTTCTTTAAAGTTTTTATAGTTTATTCCTAATTTATTCATAACTCTTGATGTAAGTGTATCATTGACTAATATTGATAACATCATATGTCTAGTATCGATTAGAGTGTTACCTAACTTATCACATTCCTCATCAACACGATTAAATACTATTTTGGTTAATTGACTAAAAGGTCTATTAATCTTTTTTGTCTCAGTTATTTTTGGTGACATGTCAGATTTAATCGTGATGTCATAAACCAAATCATACATCTGATTTAAATCAACACCCATAGTGGTTAATATATCAACACATTTATTTTTATTATCTTTTAAAATTGAGAGTGTGATATGTTCTGGTTTAACTTTAACATCACCCATCTCCTTTGCGATAGTCATAGAGTTATTAATAATCTTTTTAACCTTTGGTATTACCTCTCTGTTCATATTTATTATATTAATTCAAATATACACTATTATTTTTAAAAAAACAACCTTGATTTTATTAATAAATATCGTATATTTGTACAATAATAAAATAACATTAAAAGTAAATATTTAAATTATGTTACTAAACAAAACAGAACAAGGCGGAATCGTTAGTGCACACTACGATTCATCAAACATCCTAGCTTCAAAGTGGAATGGGAAAGACCTAACAGTATTTTTCAAGCACGGGGCATCTTACACCTATAATGACGTGTCTAGAACGGATTACACAAGATTTGAGTTGGCTGAGAGCCAAGGTGTGGTATTAAACGCTAAAATAAAAGCATATAGCTTTACAAAAAATGATAGTGTGGACGCAACTGAACTCCTTAAAGAAATTGAACAATCAAAAGCCGATGTGTTAAAGAAATTCGAACAAGGAATGGTTGACCAGATGAGATTAATTTCTTCTGATTATGAGTCAAACCCAATTTTATCTAAGGTTTCAATAGAACAACTAACCTCAATGATTATTAAACATAGCGAACTTGCTGGTACAACTAAAAGTGTAAAACTTTGCGCTTGCGACTAATAAAAGTACTTGATGAATCGAACAGATGAAGCATATAAAACCCTTCTAAGAAAAATCTTAGAAGTGGGGAAAGAAAAGGGGGATAGAACTGGTACTGGTACTATCTCCACTTTTTCCCATACACTTGAACTTGATATGACTAATGGGTTTCCATTGTTAACTGGTAAAAAAATGTATATTCGTGGAATCATACACGAGCTACTTTGGTTCTTGAATGGTGATACTAATATTCAATACCTAATTAAAAATGGTGTTAATATATGGACACCAGATGCCTATAAAAAATATAAGGAGTATGCTAGTGAGAGGAAAGAACCTAATTATTTCTTACATGTAGACGACCCAAATAAAAATTGTGTTAGGGTTTTAACTATGGAGGAATTTAAAGAGCGAATAGTTTCGGATGAGGTGTTTGCTGAGAGCTTCGGTGAGTTAGGGCCAGTTTATGGTAAGCAGTGGACGAAATGGGATACTGGTGAAAAGGTGCCGTATGTTTGGCACCATGGTGCCCCTACTCAGTTTAAGATTAAATCACTTAACCAAATTCAGAATGCGATTGACACACTTAATATTAATCCAGATTCAAGAAGAATAATTGTAAGTGCTTGGAATGTTGGGGATATCCCGCAACCAGATAATAGAAGTGATGATGAACTTTATGATGAATATGAATATAAATTAACAAAAAAAGAGTTTTTAAATAAATTAAAAAAAGATAAAATATTCAGTGCTAAATTTGGGCGTAAGTACTCCCAAGTAGGAAAAATGGTGCTTCCACCATGTCATTTCGGATTCCAATTATATACTGAGGAATTGACGTTAGATGAAAGGTTAGATGAAGCGGATAAATTTAATCCATTAATTAGGGAAGATTGTTTAACTAAAACACATAACCCAGATGAACCAATGGAATTGGTATTACAATATAAGCATGAGTGGCTTGATACTTTAGGGGTGATACCAAAAAGAAAAATATCTCTTAAATGGCATCAACGTTCGGTAGATGTTGGGCTTGGCTTACCTTTTAATATTGCTAGTTATGGATTTCTATTACAGATGATTGCACAACAAGTTAATATGGTGCCAGATAAGTTAGTCGGTGATTTAACCAATGTACATATCTATAATAACCATATTGATGCAATTAAAGAGTTATTAATTAGAGAACCGTATCAACCACCAACATTATATTTGAATAAAGCTAAAGATATGTTCTCATATACTTATGACGATTTTAGAATTAAAAATTATAAGTCACACCCAACTTTGAAGATGGATATATCTGTCTAGTGAAAGGTATTATTTCAATATAAAAAGGTGGTATACTAAAACAAATAAAATTAAAAAAATAACAAAAGCGACTTTATGTCGCTTTTTTTATTGTGGGGTAATATTTATTAGTATAATAGATAAGTAAAACAAAGTAATATGCCTTTACAAAACGGAATTTTTTCAATAATACACGCAGCTAGTGATGCTAACCTTACTGGTTTTACATATGCACAAGTATATGCTGGTGCTGGAGCATCACCAACAATAAATGGGACTACCGTTACAATGGCCGCTGGTTCTACAATTGATGTGTTGGTTAGAACTATATCATCTACCGCTAACGTATTTGTAATTGGTGATACAATAAATACCACAGACCCAGGGGGTACCGTGGGTATTATTTTATAACTTTACCAAAAACACTAATATTTATATAAAAAGATTAAAGACATGGAAAATTCAAATATAAGACCAACAGGTAGAAAGGGTAGAGAAACTACTGACCGTATGAAAGAACTAATGAACATCACTCCTATTAAAGAGGGTGTTGATAGGTCAACTGAGGTTATTACCAAAGTAGGTCCAAACGGTAAGGCATATGCTATTATCAAAGAGAATAACCAATATTATATCAAGGTGGCTGAAAAAATTACTGGTCTTGTTATGGAGGATTTTAAATATATTGGTGGTCTTATGAATAAAACAAGTGAAGCATATCATTCATATTCTGAGGCGACAAAACATTTGAATATGAAATTTATTAACTTAGCAGAATCTGCTGAGGATAAAATCTTTAACATTCTTAGAAATGATAACCTTTTAAAAGAATCAACTGATATCAACGGTGGTGATGCTAAAGAAGATAAAAAAACTTCTGGGGATAATTTAGCAACTGGGGATAATATTGGTGTTGATGATTTTGAAAAAGACAATGCTGATGGGACCAAAGATGGTGATAAAGGTACACATGCTGAAAAGCACGTTATGGAAGATGTTGAATTAACTGAGGATGAAGCATACATTGATGAAATGTTAGACCCTGTAGGGCAAGAAGATGACGATGTTGATAATGATGGAGATGTTGACTCATCTGATGATTACATTAAGAACAAAAGAAAGACTATCAATAAAGCAATGAAAAATGAAAGTATCAGTATTTCAAAAGCAATGGGTATGATGGATGAAATCATTGATGAGGCTACTGGTAGTAATGAAAAAATTGATGCTATACTTGAAAGTCTTTCTATTACAGAAAGAACAAAACTTGTAAATAAGTTAAAAAAAAAAGCATAACTGAAACCCATTCTGATGGGATGTCCACGGGTCTATTTGCAGACGAGGAAGATGGATATAATTTAGAACAAGATTTAGATGAAACAAAATTCGTGTTGAAGGGTGATAAACCGTCAACCGCCCCCCCTATTGATGCAATTGAAGACGAAGATGGTGAAGAATTACCCGATGACTTAGAAGGTCTTGAAGATGCACCATCTGACGACAACCCATTTGATGACGAACCATTTGATGCTGGTATTGAGGCTGATGAAGATACAGACCCAACCAAATACATTCAACAACTTTCTGGTAAATTAGGTCAATCCCTAAGACAATATACTGATGA
>Ga0136558_1000985_pt1 | contig 15029 bp, 18 predicted proteins | sample AntRauTorckE6833_FD_101391 | JGI IMG/M metagenome (GOLD analysis project Ga0136558, IMG submission 101391) | Saline lake microbial communities from Rauer Islands, Antarctica - Metagenome Torckler E6 #833 | ecosystem: Environmental > Aquatic > Non-marine Saline and Alkaline > Saline | place...
ATATTAAAGACAGTGACGTTCAGAAAGCTGTTCGAAGAATAAACAACAGACCAAGAAAACGTCTCAACTATTTAACACCAGAACAGGTATTTAAAGGTGTGCGATTGATGTGTTAATTCAGTACAAAGTTCGGAAACTCCTTTAGGGTATTCAAAAAAGTGTTTATAAATAAGGCTATTTTATCGTGTGAACCCAAGGTATGGCTTTCCGAACTATTTGAGTATGAAGAGAATATTAAAGATAGCGTAAAAGAATTAAAGTTAGTGATTATATGAAATTCACAATCTTCACAAGTTTATTATTTAATTAAACAGAATACCTAGTAGGTTGTATCATTGTTAATAAATAACCCCTATCTTCATTTGTAGTTAAAAGCTCAGTTCTAAACCCAACATCTGAGAGAAGTTTTGTTGCTGTGTATTCTGTAAATTTAATTGAACGAGCAAGCAAAATACTTTCATCTTCTTGTAAAGTAAATTTTTCATTGGAAATTTCTACTTCAACAGGTTTAGTAATTTTTGCTCTAATTTCAATTTGATTATATTTATCATTCCAAGTTGGTTCTAAATTATAATCTTTTACTTTTAAGTAATTCAGTGTATGTGTAACGAATTTTTTTACATCTTTACCCTCATAATGAGGAAGAAGTTTACTTACTTTGGCTAAATTTGTAAGTTCAACTCCAAGTATCAAATAATCTCTTGAAGTCATTGAATCTCTAAAGTTAGACAAAACTCTAGTTAAGTCTGAGTGGTTTCCAAGTGTGCTACCAAGGAAAAGCATTAGATTTACTGCGCCATTTTGTTTGATTTCGTACATCACATCAGAGAACTGCCCAAGTTCAAAGTCCATTTGTATTGGTTTACTTTTAATATCAAAATCTTTAGAAACATTGTTTACTGCCAAATCAAGCATTTCATTACTAATATCCATTGGAACATATGTAATTCGAATGTTTCTCTTTTTAAGTTCTTCAATAATTGGATAAACAGGATAACCATTTCCACAACCAATATCGACAAGATTTACTCCGTTGGAAGTATCTAAAGTTGAAAGAAAATCATTTATTCTTTTATTTAAAAGTCTTCCCTCGGCAGAGTTAATTCCACCACCCTCCGTTCTTTCTTGAGCAATTTTATCCCAGTTTTCTGCACCCTCACCTAAATATGCAAATTTTAGAGGAACTTCTCCTCTACCTTGTATAGCAGTTACCAGTTCGGCCTCTTGTCTTTTTGTTAAATTCATTAATAAAGTATATCAAGATACACAAAGTTCGGAAACTCTTTCGGGGTATACGAAAAAGTGTTGAAAAATATAGCTCAAAAACGCTGTGACCCTAAGGTATGGCTTTCCGAACTGATTAAGTATAAAAATGAGATTAAAGAAAGTCTCAGATTATTGTCTTAATAACGTTTACGATATTTGATAAATAATAAATTTATGAGCAACTTGATTGTTTATATTTAAAATATTTATATAATATTAAATATGAATTTATTTAAAAAGAAAATTTCATCTGAAAAAATAGCGTCTGGTTTATATCATTCAATAATTAACAACAACAATAAAAAAGCTACGGAAGATCACGAAGGAAATGTTATTTTAACAAAAAATGAACAGGATATAATGATTACACAGCACCTATACAAATTACTTGATTCACATAATCTTATTAAAGCAAAATTACATATACTTAATATTTTTACTTCCGATTGTTACAGAGTTAAACATGAGGAAGAATTATATATTTATGGAGCCCTAGTTTTAAAAAAATTTAAAATTATTAATAATTATCTAAAGGATATATCTACAGAAGAAGATGACATTTTTTTAAAAAAAGAGTTTTTATTTGATAAAATTCTTAATCCTGTCCAGAAAATTCTAGCAATAAAATACTACACTGATACTTGTAAAGAAATTGATTTGATTTTTGAAACAACAATAAAAAAATTTAGAATTGTAGATAAATAAGTAAAATACCAAAATTTATTTTTTAGCATCAATTTTATGCATACCAACAAATATTTTATTGATAGAAACTAGATACATAAAACCAAAAACTAAATTCAATAGTTGCCACGTCTCTCTATCAAAATGAATTGATGCAATAGGATTAAATAAAACTAACGAAGTAATAAAAATCCATCCCCAAGCATTTTTATTACTATTAAAAGCAGTATAAGCTAACAGACCTGAAGATATTGCTACAACCCATCTAAGAATCTGATAATAAGAATAAGGTAACGACAAAAAAGCAACAAAAAGCATTCCGGCAACTACTATTTGTACCCAATGTTTTTCAATAAAATTCATATATTTATTAATATCATTTGTTTTTAATATTAGTAAACATTAGATTAATATCCTCTTTTTTAAGTGCTGTTCCAAATTTATTATGAAATTGCACAAAAAGTTTTTTATATTCATCACAGAAAGTAATAGAACTAACATCCAATTCTGGCTCACTAGAATGAAATAAATATTTTTTCATTCTATTTAAACCTGGAAATTTTTTACTTGCTTCATCGTCAGAGAGTATTTTATCGACTAAATATAGTTGATAAGAAATATTGTATGCAACTAATTTTTCCAATTCTGGATTTGATTTTATAATACTAAGTCCTTTTTTAAAAATTTGATCTCCATCATTAGATAACAATTGTTCACGAAAACTTATATTATCAACTTTAGCTAAATCACTCTCAAGAGTATAAACCATACTAGGTATAGCCCAGTTTAAAGATCTAGCCAGGAGTATTAATTCAAATTCATTATCACTTAGACCTTCTTCTCTGGCATATTTACTAAAAACCTTCATCACAATATCATCTCTAATGAGCCTATTAGTATTCCAAGATAATTTTAGTCCATTTCCATTTCCTTTTGTAGCAAACCATATCACCACAATTATAAATATTAAGCCTATAAATAATATTAATTCCATATATTATATATTAACTCTTTTTTAAATACTCACAACTAAACTTCATTAGAAAATTAAAAGAAATAACACTATTAGTATAAAACTTTAGATGCTCTATACTAGATTTTATGTTTTACCAACAATCATTAACTTCTTCTCCTATTAATTCACTAATATAATCTCCTGCTGAATAATAATCTCCTATTTGATCAATCAGATCCAGTTCTATTGCTTGTTCACCTAATACTGAAGAGCCATCAGCAATAGATTCAACCTTTTCAATAGAGATATTTCTATTTTCAGAAACAGACCTAATAAAGATATCTTGTATTATATTTAAATCTCTCATGAATAAATTTTTCTCTTCTTGTGTAATGGATTTGTCTGGACTACCTGAATCTTTGAACTTACCAGTACTTAACTGAACAAAAGAAATACCTTCTTGTCGGTTTTGAGTAGAGTAATCAAGGTATGACATTGTTACTCCAATACTCCCGACATCATACATTTTAGACGCAAATATTTGATCTGCTGATGAAATTGCTAAGTAAGCGGCCGATACTCCACTTTCTCTAATATATACGACTACAGGCTTTGTAGCGTATTTAATATCATTAGATATCTCTTCTCCAGCTAGTGGTGAACCTCCATATGAATCCACTTCAATTAGTATTGCTTTGATATTATCATCATATTCTGCCTCACCGATTAGGTATGAAATTTCTTCACTTGAAACAGCACCTTCATAACCTTCTAATGGGTATCCATCTAAATCTGTTGGGATATAAGTATAAATATCACCTCTTAGTAAAATACCTTGTACATTACAGTCATAGTATTCAGAATTCTCTAGTTCAGCTGGTGCATCATTTAATATTACTGAATTATATACATAATGACTTACAAAATTGATTGAGAATAATATAAACATAATACCTATTATAGATAGGCCTTGTTTGTATTTATTAATTGAATTTAAGATTTTTATTAGTATTGATTTCATATTATTGTAAACAGCTAAAATAAACATCATTAGATATTTCCTCAGATTTATCACCAACCTTATCATAAGGATAATCACCATCAGCATTCATATAACTACCATCTTTCTGTTTATTATAACCATTTTCCATTAAATATTTTTCTTGTGCCTGAATTGCCAAATCAAGACAATCAACTCCTAAATATTTAGGTTCACTACTAGATTCACAGCCATATTCACTTCTTATATTACTATTGTAATATTCACCAAAGGATTCTGCCGTAGAAAAATTACTCCAAATATAACTCGGTATATTACAGTATTGATAATTTGCATCGGACATACTAATGATCAAATACTCTTCTGAAGAGTCATAGGCTGCTACCTTAATAAAAGAACTTCTAGAAGTATCTAAAACATCAAATACTTTTGAAGAAAAGACAATAGGAACATCTCTACCTTTTACTTCCAGAAAAAATTCTGCACTATCCCCTTCATAGTTGTAATTTTTTGCAGCAATAAAAATACTCGAAAAAATACCCATTATTAATATTGACCCTAAAATTAAGAAAAATATTTTTATTCTATGTACAACTTTCTTGTTAACTTTTTTCTTTCTATATTTTTGGATAGTTTTATAAAGCCAAGTTATAAAATAAATAGATAATATTGAACCAAGACCAATATCAATAACTTTTCCAAATATAATAGATATTGAACCAAAATTATTCATATCTAAAAATACACTTAATACATAGAGAACTATAGCAACGGTACCCATACCATATTTTTTTGTTACATATTCATTATTTTCATCTTTTTCTTCTGTATTTTTAAATGGATTTGGGTGAGTAATATCAGCAGCCCTTTTTCCTCTTGTGAATTCAAAAAATATTGAAATTAAAGGGCAAAACCAGAGTAAATGTAATTTACTTATATCTACAAACACTAACAAAATCAAAATCAAAATAATTATGGACGTAGTAAAAGGTAGAGATGCTATACCCATAATATCAGCCATATTTTTAGGTTCCCCTCTCATCATAGAATTATATTGTGTGAAACTACTAATTAAAAGAAATATAGAAAAAATACCTATCATAACCCAAACAAACCAGCCTGCTACGTTAAAAGAAAATAACAAACCCAAAATAATAGATAAAATACCTAAAATTATTGACGGGAATAAGTATGTCATATTTTTGACTCAAAATAAGTAGCATTAACAGTTTGTGCTGTTATAAAAAATGTAAAAAGTAAAAAAATAATTCCCTTTTTCATTAAGTTGACAATAGCAAATAATACTGGTTAAAGCAACTTTATATTTGCCTAATGTTTATTATTGATTTTTAAAAAAAGTTAGGCTTCTCGAAGACTAACTAATATAAGCTACACCTTTCGAAGGTCTATAAAATTAAAATTTGTTCTGCGATATTATCCAACAAACAAATAATATTCATATTGTTTGGCTTTTCTTTATTATTAAATAAATTAAAAACTTTTTCTTTATCTCTAATACTTTGATGAACAGACATACATTGAAATCTATAAACATAGTTATACATCCATTCCATACTTATATTTTCTGAGCCATTTTTCACAGAATTAATACCTTTAATTTCATCATATTTTTGTGCCACTCTTCCGATTTTCTCAAAAATCTTTACTTCTTCTTCAAAAAGAGGGTCTTCTTTATAAAAAATTTTATATTCTTCTACATTTGTTTTGAAATCAATTATTTTTTTATCAATCTTTTCTGCAGAGAGAATATCTTTTGGATCATCACTAAATATAAATTTACCTTTTAATTCCAAATCTTTTAAACAACCGATAACTTTTAGTTCATTATTTTTAACAGACCAACAAATAAATGCACGCAATCTATACTTAATTCTATCCTCTTCACAAAGAAGATAATTAAAATAAATAAATGTTTCCAAAACAGATCTACTTAAAACAAATAATGAGCTATCAAAGTTATTTTTTGCTTCGTTTAGCTTTTTATTTAGAAAAGTTATATCCTTTATTCTGTAGTAAATATCAGCAGAAAATACAAACCAAATATAATCTTTTTCACCAATATCATTACCTTTTTTGTGATTTACTAAAATAGCTTCACATCTGGAGTATATGGAAGATAAGTTTTTATTTAACTTTTTTATTACTTTTTGATCTTCTTTTTTCATAAAAATATTATAACAAAAATACACCCAATTATAGATGTATTTTTGTTATATGCCCCTAAACATTTATCGAGCACTCACATTAGTAATTTAATTAGTGTATTTATTTATTTTTTCCAAAGATAACATATAGGATTATCTTGTGATATAGCACAGAAATAAAGTAGGAGATCATTAAAGTTATAAATAATATAAAGAATAAATCTAATACTGCAAATAACACTGTTTTAGGTGTAGATATTTCATAAAATCCCAAACCTTTTCCGAACCCATTTTCATAATAAAAATCTTTATCTGTTCTTAGAAAGTACATACTAGTGCCATGTGTGTTTGAATACGAATCAATAAGTACACAAGTAATATTATTCTTATTTATATTGTTAAGAAAAATCTCTAGCAAAACCTCTTTTCCACCAACAAATAAATGTTCTATTTTTTTATCATTTAGAATTGTTTTGATATGACTATTAATTTCAGTTGAACAATAAATATTACGTGAAAATTCATTATTAAAAAGAGATTCTGATTTGGAAACTTTAAAAGAATATGACGAAGCACCAACATCCCCTATTCTTTCATTAGAATTAGTTAGATTTTTCAAGGTGTTTAGTTTTGAATCAATTCTATTCTCAACCGTATTAACCATTCTATATTGTGGATAGTCTAGGATATTCAAGTCTCCAGAATTAACCAGGGCTCCAAAAATAAAGAAAGTGGAAATAGCATAAACCAATAAAAACAATCTATGCCACCACTTGCTTCTTAGAGATAAATCCTTCCTTATGTGCCAAGATAATATTTTTTTTATTTTATTCATTATTTAAATAATACCAATTATGTTTTTAAATATAAAGTATTGAAAGCACCCTAAGACGTGTGTAAACTCTCTAAGAAAGTATTCTAAATAGTAATTTCTTCCAAAGTTTCGGCTTCATTTCACCTCTCCTCTCCCAAACTTCAAGAATAATATCCTTATAATATTTTTTTAGATATTCCTCATCATTCCATTTCATATCATTTAAAAATTCGTCAATAAATTGTGAAGTATCCTTAGGTTCTTCATTATTCATTTTTTCTAGCACAGTAAAAACTATTTTAATAATTTGATCTTCAAATGAACTCACTAACCAAGCTGGCGGAACATAACTTCCATACTTAGTTTGTTAAATCTTAAGTTTGAGATTATATGACCTATAAAAAAGAATTTATTTTCAGGCACTTCTTTTGGAATTACACCACAAGAAGGACAAGGTAAATATTTCAAATAAGGTATGTAAACAATACTACAATTTGAGCAATTAAATTCTTCTTCTGGTTCTAAATGTAGTGTCATTTATACAATAAATTATAGCATTCCAACTAAAAAAAAAGTTTTACAGTCCGGATCATTTTTAATAGCATTTTTAAATTCCTCAATTGTAATCTCCTTTAATAAGTTCTTTTCTATACTATCTTTAATTATGTCTAGGAAAAAAATATTCCATTTTAAAAGATCACTTTTTTGAAAATTCATTTTATCCTTCAATATTCTTTCAGCATTTTTTAAAATCCTCTCTGGGGCACTTTCATAAGTACACCGACAATTAGTATAGTTGCCAATAATAGTCTGCCAGCTATCATAGTCCTGATTAAAATGACTATATAAAACTTGATTGATTAAATTTATCGCATACTGACAATATAAATAATCCCTTAGCGAAACAAATTTTAGCTCTTTTTTAGATATAGTACTTAAAATCCTAGAACACAGACAAATTCTCCCCTCCTTTTTATATAAGTTGTGATCTTTTAAATAGTGTTTTGTGTAATATTCTTTATTGTTCATATATTTTGTAACACCATAGAAACCTTATTCACCAAGGAAAGCATCTGAAGCCCTTCTAACATCTAAAATCCTTCCGAGTGATTCTGCACCACCAATACTTGCTGATGTTGGCATACCTAAATAACAATTACTCTTTAATAATATTGCTGCACCACCTGAATTACCAGAATCAATTTTTGCTGAAGTAACATAATAAAAACCTTCAAAACCTGAAATTATTCCGTCCGTTACGGTTAAACCTTCTGATGAACCTATAGCTGGAAAACCTAAGATCGCAACCCTGTCTCCAATTTCAGGTTCTTTCAAGCATAGTGCTGGTTTTTTAGATGCCTGTGTAATTGAATATGTTGGTTTATCTATAGTTATTTGAGCAAAATCAAATTCACCCCAAGTTACTATATCTTCCATAATCATAGAACTTTCATTTGCTGAAACATTATAAACTTCATTATATTTTGGGATTACGATATCACAATCAGGAGAAATATATTTATATTCTTCATCAAAATATACAACGTGTTTATTAGTATTTACAAAAGAATCACCATTAGACGCTTTAAATAAAAATCCTGAACCATAAGCTTCTGATAAAATTGAACCGTTAGATGCTGAATACCATCGACAATTAACCACAACAACAGCATCACCCCACTCTTTTACAACATCATTTATAGTTTTTTCACTACTTACTATTGTTGGTGGATAGAAATTTGTCTTTATTGAATTATCTTTTTGTTCTATTTCATCATCAATTTTATCTTTTTCGTTATTATTTTTAATCTCTGTTATCTCTTGTTTTAAATCTAATATTAATTTTGAGTTATTTTCATAATCTTTATAAAAAAAATAGAGAAAAGAGAGAAATATTCCAATGATCAGTAGGGTAAGAAAATTTAAAAATCTCTTTTTTAGAAAATAAGGTTTCAAATAATTCTGTTTTTTTGTCTTTAATATATAAAATATAGGTAATAAAATTATAATTAATAAATAAATATTTACTGCAACATTAGAGCTAAAATAACCTAATATTTTTTTTAACAAAAATACTATGTAAAAACTGCTGGATTTTTCTTCTATTATTAGAGTATCATTAATTAACTTTTGAGAATCATTTGTAAAATTTTCAGATTTTATCCATTTATCCAATCCCTTGAGAGATGTATTATCCAACTCAACCTTATACCATCTTTTTGTTTCGTCTATATCAATCACTTCAAGGATTGCTCCAGATTTTAGATGTGTTAAAAGGGTGCAATCATTATCAGAAGGACAATTTAAAACTGAACTTTCTTTATTTAAAGTTGCTAGACCAATAAATTTATCTTTTGGTAATTCTTTTGGATTACTAATTTGTAAAATCACTCCTTCTGGAACTAACGTATAATATATCCAACCCGTAGTTTTATTCCAATCTTCTTTAGGTAATTCAACTGTCTTAGAAATATTTTGATCAAAATAACCACGTTCAATAAATTCAATTTTATACCATTCTTCAGAAGACTCAATTATATTTATTTTTGGTAAAATTCCTCCATATTTTATAACATCACAATCAAATGAAGCACATTTTCTCAATTTTTCATTTCCCACCCCGTCAAAAGATACAGATGTTTCAATTATTTTAGCCTGGACTGTTAAATTTAAAAACATACCTAAAAACAATACAGACATTATGTATAATATTTTTATTTTATTAGTATTTTGCATAAATAAAAAACAGACAGTCGAAGGGGTTCAATCATAATAAATCCACACGGAATTCGATTATCGAACACCAGACAGTTTATTCTGTCTATAATTAGTATAAATAGCTAGTCCTCCCTTGTATACATCCGATATGATTGAATAGTTTTATAATACTACAAAGATTGCTAGAATTAAAATACTTATTTGTGTAACATTCACAATGTTCACGAAGTACAGTAAATATGTAAATGTATATGACACCAGAAGAAAAAATAGCATACGTAAAGAAAAATATTGATGATGAGACAGCTATTAATCCTAGTGGACAAATATTGTATTACCCTCACTCAGTTGGCCACCCAGATAACCCTGAAGAATGGTACATACTCAATAGAGATGAACACAAAAGAATTATTAGAAAACTTGAAGAAGATGGTTATATTAAAAATGTTAAATTTTATAGCAAAAATGGAAATTTTTTACTTGAGAAAGTAGAAAAAGATGATTTTGAAAAATATTGTGAATATCTTCTAGATAATAGAAACTCTAATGAAAAGGATGACAGATCACCGATAGGTGTGGCTAATTTTTATGTTACTAAAAAAGATGATGATTTTTACTACAAGGGAAACCACTTAGAATTGAGTAAGTCAGCTGACTACTACAAAGTATTTTGTGCATTATACGCAAAAATACCAAAAGGAGGAACTGTCTATTATAAGGATTTAATAGAAGAAGTTAGAAATCGAATACCAAAAACAAAAAAGATGTCAGACACGAATATTAAAAAATTTATTCAAAATAAATTAACAACTAATCAAGAAGGCTTCTTAAGAAAAAGTCATATACCAATAACACAGGATAATAGTAAAAAACTAATTACGACAGAACGTGGTATAGGCATAGTATTTAATAACAAAATGGGTTAATTCTCGCTTTTTCTCGAAAATTGAATTAAAAAATGTCAGTAAACCTTTTTAAATAAAGGTTTTTTTGTTTTTCTAGAAATAACAAGAATTACCCAGAAAACCTTAAAAAGATAAGTATATACACAAGCTTTCCATTTAATAGAAAGCTTATTTATCAAAAAATAATATAAATGATTATGAAAAAAAATAAAACAACTGATGAATACAACTACTTACCTTTAGATAATTATGAAAAATATTACTACACAAATGATATCGATATTGCATCAGTACTTGTGTGTAAAAAATATGTACTTATAGATATAGTTCAGATAACTCATATTAAAGTTACTTTTGTGTTCAAAAACCACTCATCGATTGATGACATTATTACCAACTTTTGGAGCAACAAAATAGTGGTTCATCCTCTTGAGTTTTCAAATTTTCGAAAAAATCTTAAATCACGTATCTACAATATGAAAAAAAACTATTAACAATTTAACTAAAAAATGTATATGAAAAATGAAAAAAAAGAAATATTAAAAACTTCAATAGAAACACCTGATGCGCTTTATGAAATGGTATACGATCGTATCAATAAAAAAACTACTTTTTTTAAAATGGATAAATACGGAAAATTATCTAGTTTCTTAGAAGAGACTGAAATAAATGGTGAAAAATACAAACCATTACCTCCAACATATAATCTTGTGGATAAAAACGTTATTCTATTCCCCTCCCAAGCTACTCCTTATAAAAATGAAAATGAAATATTAAATGAAATTCAAACATTTATACATAAATATTTAGATATTTCAGAGGTCTTTGAACACATATCTACTTATTATGTTCTTTTTACTTGGTTATACGACAGGTTCAATGAAGTCCCTTATTTACGAACAATTGGAGATTTTGGAAGTGGCAAATCAAGATTTTTACAAGCAATAGGTATCTTATGTTATAAACCAGTTTTTACAGGTGGTGCAACAACTCCAAGTCCTATATTTAGAATAATAAATGAAGTCAAAGGTACACTTATTATTGATGAAGCAGATTTTAGATTTTCAAATATGACATCTGAAATTGTAAAAATACTTAACACTGGGTATCAAAAAGGTATACCTGTTTTGCGTACTGAAGGTAAAGGAATCTTTGAAGTGAAAGCATACGATGTATTTTGCCCAAAAATAGTAGCAACACGTGAGACCTTTTCTGATAAGGCTCTTGAAAGTAGATTTTTAGTTGAAGAAATGGGAGTAGGAAGTCTACGTAAGGATATACCAAGAACACTGAACGAAAGTTTTTATGAAGATGCAGAAAAAATAAGAAACAAGTTGTTAATGTGGCGTCTAAAAAACTATTTTGTACCCATAAATCGTAAAGAAGAGTTAATAGAAGGTATTCATCCTAGACTCAATCAGATTGTACTTCCCCTTTTATCAATCATAAAAAATAATGAAATAAAGGAACGTTTAAAAAAATTTATTATCAAATATAACAGTGATCTTGTTGCAGATAGAGGATTCACTTGGGAAAGCGATATCATCTTTGCAATTTACAAGATTCAATATCAAGAAAAGAAAAATGAAATTACTGTTAAAGAAATCGCAGATTTTGTAAATAAACAAACAGATATATCAGAAGACACTTTTTCACCAAAAAAAATTGGTGGATATTTAAGGTCAAAACTTCAGCTAAAATCTCACAGAACAAGAAAAGGATACGCCCTAGATTGTATTGAAAATCAAAGAAAACTATCTTTTTGGAAAGAAAGATTAGGAATTACGGATTCCGACATAAAAGAAGATATGAATAACGTGAACAATATGAACATTAATAAAGATGTTGATGATAAGTAAATTACACAAAAAACTAAACGTTTCAATCAGTAAAGTCTATTTATTTAGTTAATCAAAATTATTATGCCAAAATATTATCACTACGGAGCAAGACATACGATAAATAACGTAAAGAAAATTGATCTTGCTTGGCTGAATAAAAATGGACACTTATACAACTGTCCTAATAAAAATATTAGTTGGTTTAAAAATAGTAAATCAACTGGAAATATCAACATTAAAATTAATATTGAAAGTAAAAATCCACATATAAAACTCAACTATAGATCTAGAAAGTATTCTACAAACAATTCTGACTGGAAATTAATGAATTATAAAATTGATTTAGTCTCAATGCCTTGTAATTTTGGTGGCAGAAGATGGTTTTTTAAATGTTGCTTATATAGAAATGGTAAGCACTGTAAAAAAACTGTCCGAATACTATATCAAGTTAATGAATATTTTGGTTGTCGTAGATGTGCTGACTTATCTTACGATAGTTGTAATAAGAGCTCTGTTCTTAGAAATTTTCCCTATCAACAATTTTACTATGTTCTTGAAGCAGAAAAATATCATAAGGAAAATATAAAAATAAAATATTACAAAGGAAAACCTACTAAAAAATATAGGAGATACCTGAAATTACTTAAAAAAACTCAAGGATTTAACTGGTCAGATATAGAAAAAAATATATAAAAATATTATTATGAATAGACTCGAAAATAAGCAAAATATCAGAAAAAAAGCTGCAAAGCAGTGTAATCTGGTTATGCAAAAAAAAGAGTCTATCAAGAAGAACTTTTTAACTGAAGAGACGCTAGAATCTGTTAGTGAGCTAGGTAGAGTATTTCAAGATATACACAAAAGAATAATAAATGATGGTTTCACAATCAAAGATGGTAAAATTACAAAAACATAAAATTATGAATAAAAACATATTAAAAGAAATTGAAAATGGAAAATATAAAAATCATTACTTGATCTATAATAGAAAAAGTACTGATGAACCAGACAGTCAAAAAAACTCAATTCAATATCAAAAAACTGAGAATGGGAAATATTCAATTAATAACCATTTAAAAATTGCTCCAATTTCTATAAAGGGTTTTTGTGCCGACGGGGTTATCTCTGAAAAGCATTCAGGTTTCAAAGAAGACTTAACTATCACCTTTACAGATGATGGACAAGTTCAATACAAAATAGATAGACCAAAGTTTCAAAAAATGGCTCAATTTCTAAATAAACGATTATTAAAGGGTGTAGTAATCTTATGTTGGGATAGGGTTAGTCGTAATAAGGCTGATGACACACTTATAAGGAAATTAATGAAGCAAGGTATAGATTTTAGATTTACATACGCAGATTACGATAAAACAAGCTCAGGAGCATTACATATGGATATTGATGGGATGTTTGCAGAACATCACTCAAGAGTTACTAGCGAGAAGGTTAAATTAACAACACGAAACCTAAGAGACCAAGGTATTTGTACATACAGAGCTCCTATCGGATACATAAATACAGGAGATAAACTTGAAAAGCCATTTGATGCAGAAAGAGAACCTATTATTAGAGAAGCATTTAAAAAATATTCGACTGGAGATTGGAGCATCCCTGATTTGACCAAGTGGTGTAACGAACAAGGATTAACAACCTTTCCAATGAGAAGACCTCGCACTGAAGATGAGATGTTGGCTGAAGAGGAAGATGTTGTGGAAATAAAACCAACATCAAGACCTGTTAACACTTCTCTTATTCATAGAATGCTAAATAACAGGTTTTATACTGGGAGAATTTTAGGAAATAATAATGAATGGATTATTAGTATAAGCCACGAAGCATTAGTTGATAATGAAACCTTTGAGAAGGTTAGGAAAAACTTACAGAATAAGAGAGTTAGTATAAGATACACTGATAAGCTAGTTTACCCGTACAGAGCTTTTGCGCGTTGTGGTGATTGCAACAGAGCTTATTGCCCATACAAAAAGAAAGGCAAAGTGTATTTTGGAGCAAGATGTCAAACAGATTGTTCAAACAAACTAAAGAGTATAAGTACTGATTTTATAGAAGAAAAATTAGGTGAAAAAATAAAAAACTTATACTTCACAAAGAAAGAAAAAGAAGAAATAGATTCAAGAACTCATTCTGACTTAAATAGATTTGAGGATAAAAGAAAAAAAGAAATCGATCAATTAGAAAGACAGAAGAAGAAAATTCGTGAAGATCTAGATTATCTTAGAACAAACAAACTTTCATTATTAAAAACCGGTGCTTATTCTCCAGAAGAATTAATCGAGGAAGAAAATAAACTGGATGGCCAATTAGAAAAAGTACAGAACCAAGAATCTATTTCTGATAGAGCAATTAGTGAAGTAGTTAAGGACTTACTAAAACTTTCCGAACTACTAGAAAATGGCTCTATCTATTGGGATTATGCAAATACCGAAGAAAGAGAACAAATTGCAAAAATAATCTTTTCCGAACTTTTTGTTTCTGAAAATAGCGTTGATTTTAAACTTAAAACAGGTTTCAAGCCATTCGAAACAAGAATTTCAACATTGGGTGAACTGTACCCCATTTAGTGGACACTTTTAGAACCCATAACCCTTATGTTTGAAATAAGATATTCTCTGTATTCAACAGGTGTCATTTTGTTTCTAGTCCACTGTTTTCTTTCGTTGTTA
>Ga0136558_1000988_pt1 | contig 15012 bp, 9 predicted proteins | sample AntRauTorckE6833_FD_101391 | JGI IMG/M metagenome (GOLD analysis project Ga0136558, IMG submission 101391) | Saline lake microbial communities from Rauer Islands, Antarctica - Metagenome Torckler E6 #833 | ecosystem: Environmental > Aquatic > Non-marine Saline and Alkaline > Saline | place...
GGCGCTCAGGCGGCTATCACTGAGCGTACCTGTTGTAATATTAGCAGCGTTCAAACTCGTCAATGCCGCACCGTTGCCGCTGAACGCACCCCCGATAATTGTGCCAGTGATGTTAATATTACCATTCTGCGACGCGCCGGGCGTAGTGGATTGCAGCGCGACACAAGTGGAACAGGAATCCAAGCCCGTGATAGCCACGTTAGCGGCAGCGGTCAGCCGGCCTTGGGCGTCGACAGTAAAGCTGGGTACGCTGGACGCTGAACCATAGCTGCCAGCAGTGACGGCGGTGTTAGCCAGGTTGAGGGTGGTGCTGCCGCCGAGAGCCACGCTGCCGCCGCCACTGAGGCCAGTGCCAGGGCTAACGGTTAAGGAGGAATTAACCAGCTCGGCGTTAGAAATCGTCTGGCCGAGTAACGACACATTGACGCTTAGGCGGGCGTCAGCCAGGGTGCCGGTGGCGATATTGGCAGCATTCAGATTAGTCACCCCACTGCCGTTACCCTGCAAACTAGTGGCCACCAATGAGCCACCTACTGTGATCGTGGTGCCACTTTCCGTGATAATAGAGTTGACGATGTTCTGGGAGGCGTCAAACTTGGCCAGGGTGCCAGCGGTGCCACCACTGGTTGTCACGCCGTTCCCCGCCCCAGCGCATTCGCCGCTAGTGCGACAGACCGTGCCGTCCACCGCGATAGCATCGGCAGTTACGGTGATCCCGTCGCCCTGACCAATGTTGATGGTGGTGGTGCCGCCGAGGGCTACGCTGCCGCCGTTAAGCAAGCCGTTGCCGGCGGTGACCGTCAGGCTGGCGTTCGCCAAGTCAACGTTGGCCACGCTGCCATCGGCAATTTTGCTGGAATTAACGCTATTGGCTTCCAGCTCGCTCAAGCCAATCGTCTGGCCGAGGAGCGAAACAGTAGCGCTCAAGGCGCCGTCAGCCACGTTTCCATCACCTGATATCGTTAAATCATCGTCAACTTCGCTGTCCTGGATGGATTGGCCGAGCAATGTCACGCCGGGAGCCAGACTCAAGTTTGTCACACCGCCGCCGTTGGCCACGTTAATCTGTCCGCCAGTGCCTTGCACTGTCAAATCGCCAGTCTGGCCGTTCAGCGATTCCACCTGCGGCAGGCTGGCGGCCACCTGAACCGCCCCTAGCCCCCGTTCCAGTTGCGCCACTTGGTCTAGACCGGCAAAGGCGCAGTTATTGCTATCCAGACAAATCGTTCCTGAGGCGTCCGGCAAGGCATGTCTTTGATTAGCAGTGAGCTTTTCGTTAGTTATAGTGGTAAAAAAGTTGCCGCTCACCACCTTCAAGTTACCACGAGCAATCACGTCACCATTTACCAGCAACGCTTCCCCTGCCCCTTGAAGCTCCGGCGGTAAATCGGTTTGATCCGGCTGCTCAAGCACGGCGTCTTGGGTAGCGACGGTACTAAGCGAGCGTGGCGGCTCCGCGGCCGGTTTTGTATTTTGAACCGCGATGGTTATACCGCTCAACAATACTATGATAATGGTGATAACAGCGGAAACAATCGTAGCCTTGCGACGGTTGAGTGCTCTGGCGTGAAATTGCGTTCCCGCAGGCTGACCCGGCTGTGAAACCCGATACGAGTTATCAGCACCGGGTTGACGTACCATAATTTCTGGCACATCTAAACTAACATCCTGGTTGTCAGGCTGATAATAATTACCCGGTTGCTGATTATTTTGCATGTTTATTAGATTTTATTTTTGAATTTTATTGGAAAAATGCCGCTGGCCACTACTACGCTGGCCACTACTATATTAGTGCTCTTTCCGTAAACGACTATAATTTCCCACAACAAATTATATGCCTGACTCCATCTAAATACAAGCGAATTGAATAACTTTTTTATGTTCTCCAACCTAAAACGCCCGAGACTGCGCCGCCCTGTAGTTTCACCCCTTTAAGAGTTTGAGCCAAACTCTAAATCCGCAGTACCGCGTACACCGCGCCCAAACCGATACACAACACCAAAACAACGACACCAAATACTCTAATTAGCTCGCCTTTAATAACTCTTTGCGCCAATGGATTGCGCCCCAGCGATACGATACCGCTCGAAACAGCGCCGTAAATGATGCTCCCTTCAGTGACCAGCACCAGTAGAAAAATAATCATTGCCACGATAACCTGCAGATCACTCACTCCTTGGCCAGCAATTGACCGGCCGAATCGCTGTAACTCTGACTCCTGTGGAGCTTGAGGTGCGACAATCAATGATTTCTCAATTGTGATAGGCATCTTCGCCGTCTTGACTAATTTTTGTTCATCGCCGGTTTGCACGTTCTGCGATTCGACTTTTTCTGACCTGAAATCTTCCAGTGCCCGTCCAAACGTCGCGGTAGTTTCGTCAGCACGCATCAGCACGCCTTTTAACGGAGAAAGCGCTAGGCTATCATCTTTGTTTACAACACCATTAATATCTGAAACAAAAGCTAGGACAGTCCCGCTGCTTTGTACGTATATTTGATTTTTATCTCCCGTGATAGTAACCAGATTATCATCGATTTCAGTGGCTACCCCTATAATTTTTTCAATATTCTCCCGTGTAGCCCGCTCCACAACAGTCCCTCCGGAATTATCTGTAGTATTTAGGGCAACTACCATGCCGGGTTTTAGCTCTGTATCTTTGGTGGCGTAGCCCCGGGCAAATCCTTGGGCAATCACTGATCCGCTCAGCAACAGCAATAAAACCCCTGCCGCCGCAGCTGCCAGCACCCTCACATACTGACGGATATTCTGCCGGCTAACCTGAGATTCACTAATGCTATCGTACATCTAATGCTTAGTATACCATCCAGAAATTGTCTTTCGGTTTCCAGGTTAGAAGATTTTTCCGTCAGTATGTCGTGAATTCCACATCCACTAACGCCTGACAAGGACGATCCTCGTCAACGCGCGCAGGGGTGTCGAGGCACTTAGCTGATTTTGGTGATTTTTATTCGCGTGTGGTGCTGTCGGTGGCCGCGTCGAGTATCTACGCGTTTTTTAGCTTTATAACGAATCGACATAACTTTGTCCCCGGCCATATCGGCATCAAGAACTTCCGCGCTGACGCTAGCTTTGCTCAGCTCTGGAGCGCCAACGCTAATTTTATCGCCATCAACTACTAACAACGGAGTGAATGTAGCATTCTTACCATCAGCGTTTAGCAACTCAACTTCAAGAATTTCGCCTTCAGATACGACGTATTGTTTACCGCCAGTAGCAATCACCGCTTTCTTCATAGTAACCTAACTATCCTTACATTTTGAATAATACTTACCAACAGATACTACCAGACAACTCCCCATCTGTAAATAGAAACTCCCCTGAACTCATCTCAATTTAGTTTTCATGGCCAGAAAGTGATGATTTTTGTTCATAAGTCTGCAAAGGCCGACGAGTCGTACCTCTGGTACGGTGAGGAGGTTTTTGTAGGCTTCTGGGCAAAAAGGGCGCTTCCAGGGGTGGGGAAGTTAATTTGAGGTGAGTCAATTATACCCTTCAGAAACTACCTACCCGCCTTTTCATATATCACACTGTCATGGACTGTCCTTGACAGGCTCTGAGCAGAAGCCGGCCGTAATCATCGTAAGGTTAGCCGGTGATAATGTGGTCAGGGCCATCAGGGTGTACTTCGTCATCTTCTGGCGGCGGGTTATGGATTTCGACCGGAGTTGGTGCCGGCTGAGCGGCTGGTTGCTCCTCAACTTTCTGCGGTGCTGGAGCCGCGTCTTGAAGCTTAGCGGGTTGCTCCGCAATCGGTTCTTTGACTTTTGTCGGCGGTGACATTTTTGGTGGCGATTTAGCTTTAACGGGTTCGCCTCCACCGACAAAAAACTCCTGTCCAGGTGGCAATACATCTGACTCTACATGACCTCGACGGTAGTGCGCCAGTATTGCCCAGATCAAACCGAGAATACCTACACCACCCAAAGTGATTATCACATTAGTGAGACTTAACCAGGCATTACCGCCAATCCCATCTGGCGTGAGGTCGCGAAGTACCGCGCCAAACTCCCCGAATACCGATTCTTGGCCAAGTTCACCTGCTGGCACGGCAGGTTGAGACAACACCAAGAATAACGTAACACCGCACGGAATCGCGACTATCAACAGTCCGATGAGATACTTCTTCATAAGCATTTAGTATACTCTCATCTAGCCCGCAAACACTATAGCCATCCCAAAACAAAACCTGTAAATTCAGGGTGATGGATAAGTGAGCCACAAACCTTCTATTCCGAGTGAAACATATCCGTGATACGTTGAAGGAGGATAGGAGGTTTGTGACCGCTTAGGCGCGGCCTGAAATGCAGGTTTTGTATTGGGATGGCTATAGCGTTACTCCTAACTGCCTTAATCAGCCCGCGACAGACTAATTACAACACTCGCACCACCTACAGTAACTGTTTGTTGATACCCGGGATTGTCGAGAGCACCCAGCGAGCATGTAAGCGTTTCACTTTTGATTTTTTCACCGTGCTCAGCCAGCGCCTTCTGTATGCTGACATCCTCTGTTTCGACAGATAAATCAATCCGATCTTCCACCTGCAGGTCGGCCTTCTTACGGGCATTCTGAATATGGCGGATTAAATCACGCATGAGGCCCTCTATCTTCAAATCTTCGGTAATCGTAGTATCAAGCACAACAGTAGCTTGATTACTATCCCGCTTGACCTGTTTAACGTTTAGTTCCTCCGCGATCAATTCGCAAAACTGCTCCGGTATATCGGGGAGTGTCACACTCAACAAAGGCTGGCGCACTTTAATACCGGCTACGGCACGCTCAGCGAGACCCTGATTGATATACTCGCGCGCCTTCGCCATATCAGTCAATAACTGTTCGTCCGGACTGTCAGGCACTGGCCAATCGCTCAGATGAACCGATGAACTCATTTCTCCTTGAGCCGTCAACTCTCGCCAGATTTTATCACTCAAAAACGGTGCCCAGGGAGCCAAAAGCTGACAAATCCGCAACAGCACGTAATACAATGTCTCGTAAGCGCTTTGCTTATCACTGTCGTCCTCGCTCTTTACTCCGTCGCTGAAGCTATGGAGCATCGGCGACCAAAAACGGCGGCGAGAACGCCGTACATACCAGTTAGACATATCATCAATTAAGCCAAAGATAGGTTGGACGGCGTGGGCAATTTTATATGCATCAGCCTGACGTGTAACTTCACTGACGGTCTGATCTAGGCGCGCCAAGAGCCACCGGTCAAGAACGTCCTCGGGCTGAGGAGCAGCTAATTTCTTCGGGTCTTTTGGCTGCCAACCGTCAATATCAGCGTACAATTTAAAAAATTTGTAACTATTCCAGAGGGTTCCTAAAACATTTCGTTGTATATCTTTCAACGCTTGGCGATCAAAACGAGAATAATCAGCCGTCTCGCTTGCCTGATTACTGGATAACAGATATAGTCGCCAGCTATCAGCTCCCTCTTGATCAAAGACATCATCTGTGGCTGGATAATTCTTTAAGCGTTTGCTCATCTTTTGCCCGTCGGCCGCCATGATCATGCCATTTACTACAACGTTTTTGTAGGCTGGTTGGTCAAAGAGTATCGTGGCAATGACATGCTGGACGTAAAACCACTGCCGAGTCTGATCCAACCCTTCGATGATGAAATCAGCCGGAAAGCTCTGCTCAAAGCGCTCTTTGTTTTCAAAGGGGTAATGCTGCTAGGCGACAGCCATACTGCCGGACTCAAACCAGCAGTCCAGCACTTCTTCAATCCGACGATAGGTTTTGCCATCTTTTTCGAAAGTGACTTTATCTATAAACGGTCGGTGCAAATCATCCAGATTGGCTTGGCCACCAGCAAGTTCTTGCAACTTCGCGATACTTTCTACAACAATATAGTCGTTCTCGTCCTGCTCATTGACCCAGATCGGCAGCGGCGCGCCCCAGTAACGGTTGCGGCTGATGCCCCAATCCCGGGCGCCCTCCAGCCACTTACCAAACCGGCCGTTCTTAATATGCGCCGGTGTCCAGTTAATTTCCTCCGCCGTTTTGAGCAGCTCACTCTTGATGGCCGAGACTTTCACGAACCAGGCTGAAATGGCGTAATAAAGCAGCGGGGTCTCACAGCGCCAGCAAAAGGGATAGGTGTGTTGAAAGGTTTCGGCGGCAAAAACCAAACCTTTTGTTGTAAGGAACTCAACGATGGGGCGGTCAGCTCCTTTGAAAAACTTACCCTCCACGTCATCAAAACCTATGCCACCTTTGATTTTACCGCTAGCATCAATGGTACTCAACACCGGCAACCCTGATTCTTGGCCAAGTGTCAGGTCGTCCTCACCGAAAGCCGGTGCCACATGCAGCACCCCGGAGCCATCCTCAACACTAACAAACGCTGCCGGCCAGACACGGTAGAGTTTCTCATGCCCGGCGTGTTGATCTAGGTCTTTCAGTTGGAAAAGCGGCTCGTAGGACAATCCGATCAATTCCTCACCTTTTGCTTCTTTTACAACGTTGTAATCAATTTTATCAAGTATCTGCAAGCGTTTTTTAGATAATATGAGTGTTTCCGGCCGACCATTATCATTGGTAAGATTCACATACACGTACTGTTCGCTAGGGTTAACAGCTACCGCGGCATTGCCCGGCAAACTCCACGGCGTGGTTGTCCACGCCAGCAAATAAGCTTCTTCATCCTTGAGCTTAAACTTTACGTACAAACTCGGATCAGAAACGTTGTCTTTATAACCATCATTAACTTCAAAATTACTCAGCGGCGTCTCACAACGCGGGCAATATGGCATAGACTTGTAACCTCGGTAGAGTAACCCTTTTTTATGCACCTGACTGAGTACCCACCAAACACTTTCAGTGTAGTTAGTGTCAACTGTGGCGTAGTAATTATCGTACTCACTCCACCGTCCGATTCGTTGTAAAAATTGCTCCCAATCAGCTTTATACGCAAAGATTGAATCTCGGCAAGCCGCATTAAACTTCTCTAGCCCCAAATCAACAATCTGCTTCTTACCGCTGACTCCAAACTGTTTTTCAATCGCGAACTCCACCGGCAAACCATGACAATCCCAACCGTTGCGCCGCGGCACATGATAACCGCGCATGGTTTTATAGCGCAACATCGAGTCTTTAATGCTCGTTACCAGAGAATGCCCAAAGTGCGGCAGCCCGTTGGCAAAGGGCGGCCCGTCGTAAAAACTAAAGTACGGCGCACCCTCGCGCTGCTCCAAACTTTTCTGAAAAGTCTGCTCTTTACCCCACACCTCCAACATCTCTTCTTCAATCTGGGCAAATTGTGATTTCTGTGGTTCCGCCATCGTCTCCTCCTCTAAAAATAAAAAAGCCCCTCTGGCTGTAGGAGTCCCGACATATCGGGGCGGTACCATCCTACTTTTGGGACTTAATTGCAGCTGTAACGGGCTTATCCGGCGAGTTCTACTTGCTACCACCACGCCTCTGAAACTTTGCGTAGTAGCGTTCTTCCCGCTCCGCATTTCTCGGCTTTCGCGAGAAAATTCGTGGTTGATAGCCACTCTAACGGATTACCAAATTGTACTTACAGTATAACGCGCCTCGATTTTTTTGACAACAGCAAGACAACCGTAATCTAGTCCCCCGACACCTTTAGTCTGATGGCTAGATGAGCGGCTAGCTATTGGCGTAGGCGGCGACTTCGCTCATGAGCGGCAATTGCGCGCCTTGCCAGAGTTTAAGCACCTGACTATCCTCGGCTAACACGAGAATCGCCGGATACGCTGTAACGTCGTATAAACTAGCGGATGCCGCGCCGTCACGAGTATCTAGACTCTCCAAAATGACCTTGTGCCCCGGATGTTGCTTCTGAAAATCACGCACAAACTCATCCACGGCGCGTCCGTGTTCGGAATTTGGTCGATAAAGAATCAACAATCTCATTGCTCCCAGTATAAACCAGCTGCCGGGAAATGTCATGAGCAAATTATCGTTCACAGGACTTTACGGATCCACCGCAATAAAACGGAGTCGCTTATCTAGCTGCAGCCTGTGGTGCTGCCGCAGGCCGTACAAACGTAGCAGCTGCCGGATCGCTGGGTTTGATTACCGCAGTTGTAACACATCGGCGCGGTATCGTCGTTACCCCTGCGCTTTGTTGGCTGTTTGCCGGAATCCTGCGGCGTGGCGGTTTGCTCGATAATCGCCTTGGCCGCTTCTACCTCTTTGTCGTTTGTAGCCTCTTCTAATAGACTAGTCTGGGTATCGGCCGGCATATCATCAATTGAAGCCAGCCCCAGCTCTAATCGATCGTCGAAGGACAGATAGTTACGCGCCAGACGGCGGAAGATGTAATCGACTAGCGATGACGCGGTTCGAACTTCCGGATCATCGGTAATACCGGCCGGAGCGAACGACATATTGGTGAAGGCCTTGACGTAGGCTTTGAGCGGCACGCCGTACTGCAAACCATGGCTGACAGAAATCGCCAACGCGTCCATAACACCGGCCAATGTTGAGCCCTGCTTGGCTATCCGCATGAAAACCTCGCCAGGAACGCCGTCTTCAAACTCACCAACAGTTATATAACCGTGGCTGTCGGCCACCTTAAACGAGAAGGTTTTTGAATTACGCATCCGCGGCAACTCACGGCGCACAGCACCTCGAACAATAATTTTGTCGTTCACCACCTCTGGAGATATGTCGGCGCTGCCTAAAATCGCGGCCACGGCTTCTTTCTTGGTCATCGACAGCGGTTGCCCAACCTTACAGTTATCGCGGTAAATAGCGACAGCCTTCAAACCGAGTTTCCAGGCATCAATATGGAGCTGTTCGACATCCTCAACACTGACATCCTCTGGCATATTGACCGTCTTACTAATAGCACCAGAGATGAAAGGTTGTACTGCTGACATCATTTTTACATGACCAAGGTAGTGTATGGCGTTATCGCCCATGGAGCAGGCAAACACCGGTCGATGCTCTTTTTTAAGATGCGGCGCATCAATAATTGTTTTTTCAACATCAATATACTCAATTATTTCTTCGACTTGGCGCGGTAAGTAGCCAAGCGCTTTAAGCGCCCGCGGAACCGTCTGGTTAACGATGCTCATTGTTCCGCCGCCGACTAATTTCTTGGTTTTGACCAGCCCCAAATCCGGCTCAATACCGGTTGTGTCGCAATCCATCATTAGTCCAATAGTGCCAGTTGGCGCTAGAACGGTCGCTTGAGCGTTTCTAATGCCATAGCGCTGGCCGAGCTCGACCGCTTCATCCCAAGCGCTAGCGGCAGCGCTGAGTAGCTCCTCAGACGCCAAACTGGCATCAATGTGGTCTACGGCCTCACGGTGCATCTTCAGCACTGAAATCACGCCCTCTTGATCCTTATTGAAGCCAGCAAACGCGCCAACGCGCCGCGCAATCCGCGCACTCGTAGCGTAGGCGTGGCCGGTCATCAGCGCCGTGATCGCCGCGGCTTGCGCCCGACCTTCGTCTGAGTCATAGGGCAGCCCCTGTGCCATCAATAAAGCGCCGAGGTTCGCATAACCCAGACCCAGCTGACGATAAGCTCGCGCCGTCTTGCCAATACTCTTGGTCGGATACTCTGAATAGCCAACCAGGATTTCCTGAGCGGTAAACATCACCTCAACGGTGTACTTGAACGCCTCAACGTCAAAACTCTGATCATCACGAAGATATTTCAACAGATTGATACTGGCCAAATTACAAGCCGAGTTATCCAAGTGCATATACTCGCTGCAAGGGTTGCTGGCGTTAATCCGCCCGGCAACCGGCGTAGTGTGCCACTTATTGATAGTGGTGTCGTACTGCATGCCTGGATCGGCGCATTCCCAAGCCGCTTCCGCGAACTGCCTTAGTAACTTCCGAGCCTTAACCGTCTTCATAGGCTCACCGGTGGTTACGGCACGCAGCTCCCAGTCAGCATCAGCCTCAACAGCTTTCATGAAGTCATCAGAAACCCGCACGGAGTTGTTGGCATTCTGATACTGTACCGAGTGGATATCTTTGCCGTCCAAATTCATGTCAAATCCGGCCGCTTGCAGAACACGCGCTTTGCGCTCTTCAATCGCCTTGCACCAGATAAACTCCTCGACGTCCGGGTGGTCGACGTTCAAAATAACCATCTTAGCCGCCCGTCGCGTCTTACCACCGCTCTTAATCGCCCCAGCACTGGAATCCGCACCGCGCATAAAGCTTAACGGTCCGCTAGCTGTTCCGGCACTTTTACCCAATTTCTCGACCGAAGAGCGAATCGGGCTCAAGTTCACCCCACTGCCGCTGCCGCCCTTAAAAATCATGCCTTCTTCGTAGTACCAGTTTAAAATCGCCGGCATCTCGTCTTCAATACCTAAAATAAAACAGGCGCTGGCCTGCTGAGAACGCTCCTGCGCACCGATGTTAAACCAGACAGGCGAGTTAAATGCCGCCCGTTGCGTCGCCAGAATATACTTCAATTCCTCGCGAAAATCCTCAGCCTCGGCCTCAGACGTAAAGTAATCCTCCTGCAACCCCTGGCGAGTAATAGTATCGACCACTCGATCAATCAGATGCCGCAAACTGCTTTCCCGATCCCGCGTGCCAGGCGTCCCGGTAAAATATTTCTGCGCCACGATGTTAATAGCATTCAGCGACCAACCTTCCGGGAACTCCACGTCTTTTTGCTCGAAAACCGGTATATCAGTCATCGGGTTTTTAATAATCGAATCCCGATTTTTCCACTTCAGCTGCTCGTACGCCTTACTGCCTACCGGTGTAAAGAGCCGCCTCGCCCCAAGTATAGTTGTCTGTGCCATGATGATTACCCTCCGTTTTTGTTCCGCCCCAGTCTCTCAAAAAAGACGAAACCTTTTGATTAAGTGATTGGTTAATTAATTGATTTTATAGTACCGCTCGAACTCCCGCTACCTTTTGGCTGGCTTTTTGTCCAAGTTTGAGCTCGCGAATTTGCGACAATTCTCGTTCAAAACCGCCCAAATCCTGAAATCCTCGGTATACGCTGGCGAATCGCACATACGCCACATCGCTTAAATCAGCCAAGCGTTCCATGACCAGTTGGCCGATATCCCGCGATGAAACCTCCGCCTCGCCCTCTTCCTGCAAAACACGCTCAATACTGCCGACCAATCGTTCCAGCTGCAGGTTACTAATGGTTGTCTTCTCGCAAGCCCGATGCAACCCGCTCAATAGCTTTTGCCGATTAAACAGCTCACGATTCCCGCCGTTCTTAACGACGACTAATTGCGGCCGTTCCAATCGCTCGTAGGTAGTGAACCGATGCCGACAACCGGCACATTCTCGGCGACGACGAATCGCCCCGCCTTCGGCGGCTTCGCGCGATTCAATCACTTTGGTGTCAACTTCCTGACAATTATTACACTTCATATGTCCTTCTTATGCCTCCCCGTGCCGCTATTTGATTGATTAGAGATTGTTTAAAATTTCCTCGATTGAGAAAATATTGTGTTCGTTCTCAATGTGCTACGCTGCTATTTTTTCTCCATATATAGCGTGTCTACTGATAATCATAGCCCCACCTTTAGCGCTTTGCAAGCACTTTTCTGCTGTAAAATAAACCATTATGAGACACCTGTAAGGTTTCTCGTCGCGCCCGGCCTCCTGCAAGGAAGCCGGGGCTGCTCTTCCCGGAAACTGAACCCCTAAAGGCGAAGTAAATTCGTCTTTAGGGGGAATTTACTAAACATCACCGAGAACCAGGACACCCTGTAGTAAGCACAAAATCCTGGAAACGAGCGCTTTGAAAAAAGAGGATAAAAGCGAAGTGCAACCAGAGAAATTAATTGGCGCGAAGCCCTAATTTCACTGCGTGTAACGTCCTCTTTTTTCAAAGCGAGCGTATCAAGCTGAAAACCCCTTAGAGGTCTTTACTCTTTACTGTCTTTATCGTCGTCAGTTTCTGTGTCGTCGGATTTCAGGGCGCGTTTTTTGAGGCGACGCAAGAATGATGGTTTCTCCAGCTCGTCTTCCTCAGGTGTCGTCGTAAACATGTGCGGTTGACTTTGCTCCTGATCAGCGTGTCGATCCATCGTCCATATATTCGGTACGGTGGACTCAGACGTATGAAAATCCTGGGTTGAATCGGCTTTCGCGTCAGCGGCCTCCAAATCCATATCAATGTCAGATATTACGCTATCGTCACTTCTTGCGGTTGGCTGGGCAGAGACAGCACTAGTGGCGGAAGCCGCTGCAGAATCAACGCCGGCGCGACCGGTAAAATACGCCGCGTCAAAACCCGTAGCCACTACTGTAATAATAATCTCGTCTTCAAGCTCAGGACTAATCGTCGCGCCAAAGATAATGTTGGCGTCAGGATCGGCAGCAGCGGTGATGGTCTCGGCGGCAGTATTAATCTCGTGCATAGACATGTCCGTGCCGCCAATAACGTTGAATAAAATACCACGAGCACCGTCAATTGACACCTCTAAGAGCGGCGATTCTACGGCTTGCTGTGCTGCCTGCACCGCGCGGTTCTCGCCGCTGGCTCGCCCGATACCCATCAGTGCCGATCCGGCGTTAGTCATCACCGCTTTGACATCAGCGAAGTCCAGGTTAATCAATCCATGCACGGTAATCAGATCAGAAATGCCTTGAACGCCCTGCCGTAGGACATCGTCAGCAACCTTAAAGGCTTCCAGTAGCGGTGTCTGACGATCAATTGTCTGTAGCAAGCGGTCGTTCGGAATTGTAATCAGCGTATCGACAGCTACGCGTAAGTTGTTAATCGCCGTTTCAGCGTTACGGCGACGTTTCTCGCCCTCAAAAGCAAATGGTTTTGTTGCGAATCCTACTACAAGCGCGCCAGCGTCGCGGGCGGCTTTAGCCACAATATGCCCGGCTCCACTACCGGTGCCACCGCCAGCGCCCAGTGTCACGAACACCATATCTGCCCCAGCTACTGCTTTATCGATTTCATCCTTGGATTCCTGTGCCGCCCGTTCTCCAACGCCCGGATCAGCTCCAGCGCCCAAACCTCGCGTCGTGTCCTGACCAATATGAATCTTGGTTTGCGCTAACGAATGATGCAACGCCTGCGCGTCAGCGTTGACCGCTATAAACTCAACATTATCAATACCAGCCTCAACCATACGGTTAACGGCCGCGCCGCCAGCGCCGCCCACCCCAATTACTTTAATACGGGCAAACGTCTCGATTGGTGGTGCGACTTGCGGCATGTCCGGGCTCCTCTTTACATTTTTGGATACAATTTTGAGTATACCCGAATGCGCTCGCAAGTTCAATGAACACCATCGTGCCACCACAAAACCAGCCGCGCTAACCCGCCAAATGCTCCGAGTACAAATGTAATTTTTTCACCTAAAGCTAGTGAGCAACGCTTACCCTTAAGCTCCGCAGGCAATAACAGTGAACGGAAAACAGTCAACAGACCTCCCTACCGCCGAAAACGCTTCAACAACCCGTCAACCATCCCGAACACCCCAGGATTTGGCTGACCAGTTCCGTGTTGCTGAGCGCCCCCCGCGCCGAGCAGCATATCCATCTGCATCAGACCAACTGCGGTGGCGTAGGCTGGATCACTCACGGTGTCAATCAGGCCGCCAACTGCTTGAAGCGAGCCAACACGGGCCGCCAATTGAAGTTTTTCCTTGGCCAATTCGCTCATACCAGGCAATTTAGCGCTACCGCCAACCAGCACAACGCCGCCGGGAAGTTTGCGGGACCGGCCAATTTTACGCAGCTCTTTGTCGATCATATCAAATAAATCTTCCAGCCGCGCCTCGACGATGTTATTCACGCCGTAATCACCTGTCACCTTGAAGCTGTGCTCTTGCGTGCCAACGCGAACGGACACCGAGCCAGTTTTTTGCTTCGACCCCACACCGGCATGAATCACCTTCACGGCCTCGGCTACATCCAAGTCGGTTTTTAGCCCAATGGCCAGATCATTGGTTATATTAATTCCGCCAACGGGCAATACGGCCACGTGCTGCACTTCGCCATCTTCCAACACCACTAAGTTGGTCGTACCAGCGCCAATGTCCAGCAGCACCGTGCCAGACTCTTTCTGCTGGCGACTCAGTACCGCTTCGGCAGCTGCCAGGCTGGACACAACATAATGCGAAGGTTGCACCCGGGATTTTTCCAAGGCCATCGTCAGCCCTTTCAAACTTGGACTGGCAGTGGTGACAATGTGCGTATCGACCTCCAGCCGCACGCCGTTCATACCGATAGGATCCTTGATGTTATCCTGGCCATCCAGCCGGTAGTTCTTGGCGAATACTTGAATAATCTCCCGGTTTGGAGGCATCTTGACGGTGATTGCCGCTTCCTCAACACGCAGTCGATCGTCGGTAGTAATTTCGCGGTTTGGCGAGCTTATCGCAATCACACCCTTTGAATTCATGCCCTGTACGCTTGGCCCGTTGACGTTTACCGTGGCCGTCTGGACTTGCAGGCCGGATACCCGCTCTGCCTCAGTAATCGCCTGCGCCGCGGCCTCCACGACATCATCAATATGCACCACGACTCCCTTGCGCATGCCTAGATTAGGCGCGCTGCCGTGGCCAATGATCGACGGCCGCGCCATATCAGCATCATCCAGCATGCCAATTACACAGCGCACGGTACTCGTGCCAATATCAAGCCCAAAGTAGTGGGCGGCTTCGTGTTCGCGCATGATGGCAGTATAGCGCTAACGTTCCAATTATCCAATTATCCATAATCTGCTCTTGTATGATTTTAGTGTTTGGTTGATTTAAAGCCCAAGGATTTAAAAAAATAAATCAAATGTTATGGAGAATGATGAGCTCTATCGATAAATCTTCGATAATTATTCTGCACAATAGCCTGTAGATCAGCTTCGCAGTAACACTCCAATAAGTAGACAATAGCCCCTGAACGGTTAGTAGATTCTTAAAAACTTAAGGTAGTTTTGTCAGGATTTCGGCGCCGTTTTGAGTAATTAACACCGTGTGTTCGAAGTGAGCCGACAACGAACCATCGTTAGTCATAACCGTCCAACCATCGTGAGCAACGAAAACTTCATGGCTACCTA
>Ga0136558_1000989_pt1 | contig 15002 bp, 14 predicted proteins | sample AntRauTorckE6833_FD_101391 | JGI IMG/M metagenome (GOLD analysis project Ga0136558, IMG submission 101391) | Saline lake microbial communities from Rauer Islands, Antarctica - Metagenome Torckler E6 #833 | ecosystem: Environmental > Aquatic > Non-marine Saline and Alkaline > Saline | place...
AAAAGATTGGGTACGAGAATTTTATAAACTACATTCCACATCGCAATGACGAAGGATACGGATTTCATCTTGAGGCTGTCGAAGAGTTTGCAAAGGATGGAACGAATCTCATCATCACTATCGATGTTGGCATTGCTGCACATGCAGAAGTTCTACAAGCAAACAAGCTTGGCATGGATGTTATTGTCACAGATCATCACGAGCCTAACGGACATACACTCGATGCCGTTGCTATTCTTAATCCTAAACAAGAAGGATGTGAGTATCCCTTCAAAGAGCTTTGTGGTGCTGGTGTTGCATACAAGTTTATCCAAGCGATTTTACAAACAAAAGATTTTGACGTGAAGCCGGGGATGGAGAAGTGGTGGCTCGATCTTGTAGGTCTTGCGACACTTTCTGACATGGTGCCGCTTGTAGGAGAGAATCGAGTTTTTGCTTACTACGGTCTTCATGTACTTCGTAAGAGTCCTCGGCCTGGAATTGTGCAAGCAACCAAAACGCTCAAGATTTCTCAACGAAATATGAATGAGGATGATATTGGTTTTCTTATCACGCCTCGTATTAATGCGGCCTCAAGGATGGGACACCCTGATGATGCCTTCGCACTGCTGACCGCAGAAGATGAAACAACTGCAGGTTCTGCTATGCAACATTTGTCAAAAATAAACGATGAGCGCAAAGGACTCGTTGCCTCAATCGTGCGAGATGTAAAAAAGAAATTAAAAAAACGAGAAGAAGTCGGGAGCGTTATTGTCTCTGGCGATCCTCGGTGGAAGCCCTCGGTTCTTGGTTTGGTTGCGAACAAGTTGATGGAAGAATATAACCGGCCTGTTTTTTTGTGGGGAAGAGAGAATGGAGGAGATCTCAAGGGCTCAAGTCGAAGCAACGGTCTGTCGCTTATTGAAATTATGAATGGTGCAGAAAGTATGTTTTCTCATTTTGGAGGACACACTATGGCAGCTGGTTTTGCTGTTATTGAAGATCAGGTACATACCCTCGAGGAAAGATTATGCGCCTCATGCGATGCCTTGCAAGAGGTGGCAAAAGAACGAGATCCTGTGTGGGTAGATGCTGAACTCTCTGCTGATCAGCTGACGCCCGCACTCTTTAGAGATATTTTGAAGCTCGCTCCTTTTGGTGTTGGGAATCCAAAGCCTTTGTTTAAAATACGACAAGCAGTGCCGACGAGTGTGAAGAATTTTGGTAAACAAAAGAACCATCTCGAAGTTGCCTTCGGTCGCGTGAAAGCTATTGGGTTTTTCTTAACGACAGAAAGTTTTCCCGGGAAGCTAGAGGTTGGAAAGAAGGCTGATGTCTTGGTAAATCTCGAAGAGTCATTTTTTGCAGGAAGGAAAGAATACCGGCTTCGCTTGGTAGATGTTATATAATATTCCTGTGTCAAAAGAAAAAGTAATAATTTTTACAGACGGTGCGAGTAAAGGAAACCCAGGTCCTGGTGGTTGGGGTGCTGTTGTATCTATGGGTGACACCGTCACCGAACTCGGCGCTGGGTACAGAAAAACAACAAACAATGAGATGGAGCTTATCGCTCTCTTACGATCTCTTGAAATCCTTGATGAGCAGGATTCTGATGTGCATGTGTATCTTGATTCAAAGTATGTGCTTAATGGTGTGACCAAGTGGCTTTCTGGATGGAAGAAAAATAATTGGCAGACAAAAGCCAAGAAGCCGGTCATGCACCAACAGTTGTGGGAGAAGATAGGCGTGCTGCTCGAAAAGCATCGTCTTACTCTCGAATATGTGCCAGGACATGCAGGTATTCCTGGGAATGAGCGCGTGGATGATATTGCTCAGGAGTTTGCTACGGCTCAAGAGCCAGTGCTTTTCTCGGGCGATAAAAAGGAGTACTCAGTCGACCTCTCTGATGTAGAGAAAAAACAAGCAGGAGCAAGTGACAAAAAGAAACGTTCAAAGGGAAAGGCATACTCGTATGTCAGTCGTGTCGACGGTGTAGTAGAGACACACCAAAGCTGGGCAGAATGTGAGAAGCGCGTGAAAGGCGCTAAAGGTGCGCGTTTCAAAAAAGCATTTTCGGAAAGTGAGGAGAAAAATCTTATCAACGAATACACACGTAGTGCGGAGTGATTTATTTCCTGACACTTTCTTTTGCAGGAGGCGTTCTCCTCGCGACTCTGGTTACTCCTTCGACTCCATCTCTCCTTTTTGTTTCTAGTATTGTTTTAGGATTGTTATTATATGGATTGTTATTACGTATACAAAAACGTAATACCCGAATAGTTGGAATTGCTCTTTTGGCAATTCTTTTTTGTATATGTGGCATGGTAAGAATGCAAAGTGTAGCGCAGGTTCCGCAAGAATATTTACAAGCACTCAACAATACTTCAGTGTCAGTGGTGGGTAGTGTCGCGCAGTTTCCAGAAGACCGAGAAACAAAAAAGAGGATCGTTCTTGGTGATGTTTCTATAAACGAAATTGCAAAAGAAAAGGTAGACATTTTGGTGTGGCTCCCGAAGAGTACAGATGTTCGAGTGAAAGACAGAGTGTCGCTTCAAGGAGTGGTACGTATTCCAGAGAGTTTCCAGACAGATACAGGCAGAGTGTTCGACTACACATCGTACCTTTCCAAAGATAATATTTATCTTGAGATGAGTGATCCACAGGAGATAGATATCGTGTCTTTTGAAGGGCTGTCTCTTTTCCAAGGATTGGAAGCAACAAAGAGGGTGTTCCTCTCACGCATAGAACACGTTTTGCCAGAACCACACTCATCTTTGGCTGGAGGTATTTTGTTAGGAGAAAAGCAGTCCTTGGGCGATTTTTGGCAAGAGAGGTTCAGGGAAGTCGGTCTGACACATATTGTAGTGCTTTCTGGGTACAATATCGCCATTGTGGTGGTAGTTATCCTTTTCTTACTTTCAGGCTTATCTCTCTTATGGGGCTCTATCTTTGGACTTTTCGGTATTATTTTGTTTGCTTTACTTGTGGGTGGCGGTGCTACCGTGGTGCGAGCAAGTATTATGGCCAGTTTGCTTATTATTGCCCGCTATTTCCACAGACCCTACGATGCGGTGCGTGGGTTGGCTCTTGCAGGGTTTTTTATGATTGCTCTTAATCCTCGCATCCTCATTCATGATCTTTCTTTTCAGCTTTCTTTCTTGGCTACGCTTGGGATTATCCTCTTTACCCCAATTGCAGAGAGAATGTTTCAGCGTGTACCAAAACGACTAGGATTACAAGAAATTGTAGTGACCACCTTCTCTGCACAGCTCTTTGTATTTCCATGGATTGCGTATACTATCGGAGATTTTTCTGTTGTGTCGTTTGTGGCAAATATCTTGGTGTTACCTGCAATACCGCTTGCCATGTTGTTTTCATTTGTTGCGGGCGTGCTTCCGCAGGTCGTTATTGCATTCCCGGCATATGTGCTTTTAGAATATGTACTGTTTGTCACCGAAACATTAGCAAAGATTCCTTTTGCATCTGTAGCAGTACCGCAGGTTCCGTTTTGGATGGTTGCTTTTTTGTATGGAGTGCTTTTGTATGTAGTGTTTTTCTTCAGAAACAAAAACTACACAGAGTGATTCTGTGTAGTTAATATGCTTCAATGCGTTGAAGTATTCTATTTTTTTGTTGCTTTTTCGAAACGCTTTTCGATAACGCTCCAGTTTACGTTGCTTGTGTAGGCATCAAAATATTCCATCTTTTGGCTTGGTGCATAATCGAGCATGTATGAGTGTTCCCACATGTCGACACCAAAGAGAAACGTTAGGCCGTTCAATTGCCCGAGATGTTGCTCGTCTACCCATGTCTGAATGAGGGTGTCGTGCTCCTGGTCATAGTACAACACAGCCCAGCCAACTCCGCGAGTCGAAGCTACTTTTTTGAAATCGTTGTAGGCTTGTTTCATACTTCCGAAATCTTTTTCAATTTTTTTATTAAGAGGGTGTTCTTTTTCAGGATCTGACGGTCCTCCTTCGAGTTGCTCAAAGTAGTATTCATGGTTTCGCATGCCATCAAACTCAAAGCCAAGACGTCTCCGTGCCTCTGATTCTTCGTATCCTTCTTTCTCCTCTTTCATTTTTTCAAGGATAAGATTTGTGTGCTTCACATATCCTTGGTAGAGCTTGAGATGCTCATCAATGCTTTTTTGAGATATTCCCTTGAGTTCCGGGATATCAAACGTTCGTGCTTCATACATAGTAGATTAGTTGTGTTTAGGAGTAATACGTTTCTATATTATCATAAGTACACTATGCGTTTTGCCTTTCCAGTAGTAGCTATCTTATTACTTCTCTCTGTAGGACTGTTGTTTGTGAGTTTCGAACAGAAGCCCGAAGAGTATTTGAGAGTCGACTTTCTCGATGTCGGACAAGGAGATGCTGTCTTGGTGACATCCCCGAGTGGCATACAGATGCTGGTAGACGCAGGACGTGACACCAGTGTCTTGCGTTCTCTTGGGGGAGTGATGGATTTCTCTGATAGAAAGATAGATGTGATAGTGGCAACGCATCCAGATGCAGATCATATCGGCGGTTTCCCTGACGTGTTGGAAAGATACGATGTCGACATGGTGCTCGGTGTTAATGCTCATTCAGATACAGATATATTTGAATCTTTTACAGAGAGTATGAAAAACGAGGGAGCCGTTCTTGTGGAAGCTCAGCGTGGGCAAGTGATTGACCTTGGTGCTGGTGTGTTTGTGCAGGTGCTGTTTCCATATGTGGGTACGACCATTACTGGTAACGATGCTTCGGTTATTTTAAAAATTATCTACAAAGAGAGTGAGGTGTTGCTTACTGGAGATGCGGGCAAGGGTGTCGAAGAGCATCTTGTATTGCGCGAAGGTTCGATGTTGGAAAGCGATGTGTTGAAAATAGGACATCATGGTTCGAAGACGTCGACGAGTAATATTTTTCTTGAGGTTGTTGCTCCTGTTATTTCTATAATTTCGGCTGGAGAAAATAATAGATATAAACACCCAAATGCAGAAGTACTTGAGACGATTGCAGGTGCTGGGGTTCCGCATCTTGGAACCTACGAAGAGGGGACCGTTACGTTGTTTTCAGACGGAAAAAATATTTGGAGAAGATAGTGAGCATGACCCAATGGTACTATGCATAGTACCATTGGAGGTAAAATAAAACCTCTCGATTACCGAGAGGTTTTATTTGATGACTCCTGCATCCTTGAGTGCCTTGTGCGCTCCTTTCTTTTGGATGGTCCTGAGACCTTTTGTTGAGACCTGAATGATTACTGATTTTTTTAGCTCGGGAACAAAAATAGATTTCTTATGAATGTTCGCTTTCCGTCGTCGCTTTCCGACAGGGTTAAACTGCGTAGCACGAGTCCGGTTTGAGTAACCACCTCCTACTTGTGAAGTCTTTCCTGTAATTGCGCATTCTTTTGCCATAGTGACAGGTACTCTACTAAAAAGTTTCCTATATTGCAAGTGTGTGAGAAGTACCTGTAAGTATCAAATAACAAGTATCAAAAAACAAAAAAACTCTAAAATACAAAATTACAAAAAGAAAACTATCTAGACTTTTCTACAATGGTACTAAAAATTTTGGTTAGCTCTAGAGCTTCTTGTGTAAGAGAGACGATTTTATTATCAGAGGGATTGTCTGGAGTTTTGAGCAGTCGTAACCAAAGCCGACTTTCTTTTGCTTCTTTCCTGCAGATTTTTATTCTGTGGGAAAAATCTTTCTTACTGAGAGACTCATTCGCTTCAATATAATTTGCAGCCACTGACCCTGAGGACCGGACAAGTTGCTTCCCGTCCTCAATGTTTGCAACAGTCCTGCGTAGGCTTTTCGTAAAATCTCTACAGTTTTTTGCGAATAAAAAAGTCCTCTCTTCAAGATCATATTTTTTATTTTGTGTTTTTAGCATTATTTTTTGTATTTTGTTTATTGAAATTTGATGCTTACCAAATACTATCATGATAGTATTTGGTGTATGGAATTTTTATTTGTCATAGCCATTCTCTTGATGTCAGTTGTTATTCATGAAGTTTCTCATGGATACGCAGCGTTGTGGCTCGGAGATCCAACAGCACGACTGCAAGGTCGTCTCACTCTTAACCCTATCAAACACCTCGATATCCTCGGGTCCATTATCGTTCCGTCTTTAGGATATTTTCTCGGAGGATTTATTATTGGCTGGGCAAAGCCAGTGCCATACAATCCGTATAACTTTAAAAAGCATCAAAAATATGGCGATGCGTTGGTAGCAGCAGCGGGTCCTGCAGTCAACATTCTCCTTGCAGTGATTTTCTCTGTTCTCATTCGCTTTTCAAGTGAGCTTGGTTTGCCGGCTTCATTTATAGATATCTCGTCATTTGTTGTCCTTATCAACATCATCTTGGCATTCTTCAACCTTATTCCAATTCCACCTCTTGATGGTTCAAAAATACTCTTTACCTTCCTGCCTGAGAACTTCCGAGGTGTACGAGTATTCCTGGAACGCTATGCTCTTTTTGTTATCTTGTTCTTCATATTCTTTTTGTGGGATATTTTTGTTCCGTTTGTTTTTTCTTTCTTTTCATTTTTAACTGGCACCAATATTGCTTTTTAAACTAGCGATATTTGTCGACAGCTTATCCACAGTAAGGCTCTAATTAAGGGCTTTTGTTCTGACATTACTTTGCTATACTTTTAAGAAGGAGGGTTTCACTTTTTAGGCAATCTTGTGAGAAACATCTCATACACGGCACAAAAAATAAATAGACAGCTTACTACTAGACAATAAATAAATAGCAAACACTTAACATGTTGAAAACATTACTACAGACAATAAAAATAAGCGGGGTGTCAATGCTTCTGCTCGGTATGGTCTTTCTCGGCTTCGCGTATGTTGAGCCCTCTTTGGTGAGCGCAGCCACCGCCGCGGATAACGTTACTGTAACGTTGACCGTTGATGAAGCTATATCTATTAGTGATGGTGCTAATGTAACAATGGCACCTAATATAGGTGTTGCAACTGATGAATCAGTTGGAACAACGGCATGGACAGTTATTACAAATGCTACCGCAGGCTATACTCTGTCTGTAAAGGCTGATCAAACTCCTGCACTTCAAAGTGCGAGTGATGGGTTCGATGATTACACAGAAGGAACCCCTGGCACCCCTGATGTTTGGTCAGTAGATGCTGGGACAATCCAGTTTGGGTTTTCAGCTTACGGAGATGACGTGGAGACAGAGTATGTAGATGCAAGTACAGACGGTTCTCCCGAATCGAGTTGTCCTACTACGGGAACCTTGGGTAGTACGGACCACGGCTATGAAGGCTTCACTACATCCGATGAGTCTGTGTCATCAAGCAGTGCGACAACCACTACCTCAGGTACTGTCACAAACCTATGCTTCGCGGCTGCTCAAAATGGAGTTCTCGCTCCCTCTGGTATATATACAGCAACCATTACTGCAACAGCTGCAACCAACTAATCTTTTATGCAACGAATTGCTTACACACTGTTTCTGGTACTCTTCGTCAGTATGAGCACAACGCCTGCTTTTGCTGCGATCAGTCGTGAGCAATTAGACCTAGAGTCAAGAGGCGATTTCATCATTTCTCCTGGTAAGACAGAAATTGTTGTTGATCCTGGTACGACAGAAACCAGAAATCTTACAATCACTAACCGTACAGGAGGACAGGTTACGTTTGCTCTCGACATAGAAGACTTTAAGGGTTCTCGAGAAGCTGATCAGACTGTTGTTTTGCTTGGAAGTGAAGAAGGTCCGTATTCGCTTAGAAATTTTATTGAACCTGAAATAAGGGAGATTACTCTAGAACAAGGAGAGCGAGCGAGTATCCCTGTTTCTATCACTATCCCTGAAGACGCAGAGCCTCGTGGATACTACGGGGCCGTTGTTGTTACCAATGCGCCTCAAGTAGAAAAACGACAAGAAGAAAATGGTGGTGCCAGTGCGCAGATAGTTTCTCGAATTGCTTCTCTTATGTTGGTTCGCGTATCTGGTGATGTCACAGAAGAAGGGGAGTTGAGTAATTTTGATTTCCTAGGACCTGAACAAAAGATATTTCAATCAAAGCCAGATGGTTTTGAATTACAGTTTGAAAATACTGGGAATGTACACCTCGTGCCTTATGGGCAAATTTTAATAAAAAACATGTTCGGTGCGACAGTAGAACTGCTTCCTGTTAACGCCTTTTTCGCACTTCCAGATTCTATTAGGTACCAAGAGATTCAATGGAGTTCAGATCGTTTTCTGCTCGGACGTTATACAGCTGAAGCACAAATAAATAAGGGGTACGATGATGTCGTTGATACGGCAACACTTGTTTTTTGGGTGATACCTCTCAAGATTGTTGTGCCAGTTGTCTTAGGAATACTTCTCTTCATTCTCCTTCTGTACTATGTGTTGACTCGTTTTGAGTTCAAGAAGAAGCTGTAATTGATGATAAGTATTATACATTTTACCTACACACTCATGTCTTTTGCCACACAAGCTTATGCTTATATGAATAGCTCTGAGTACGCTATTGTAGAAGATTCACTTGCTGGAGAACAGTCGGCCGCAGCAGGACGTGGGGCTGATCGTATTATTGAAGCTGGTGGAATGTTTGTTGTTGAGAACTGGATATTTATTCTTATCATAGGTCTCCTTTTGATCTTTTTTTCTATTCTGGGTATTGTTCGTAAAAAGAGAATGTAGACATATATGCCGTTAGCAAAAGCGGTACATAGGTATAGATTTGTGGTTTTTTGCCTTGTAGGTGTGAGTTTGTTGTTTTTTATACACGTAAACAAAAATACTTTCGTTTTTGCTGCAACACCAGGTATGGATAGCGGCTCTTATACAATAGAGTTTGATTCCCTTAACTCTGCAGGACTCGACACGTCTGTGTCATCAAGCTACGGCCTGCTTGATACTGTTGGAGAGGTGGGCACAGGCTTTTCTGCAAGTGCCTCATACGGTATTCGTGCAGGATACAGACAGATGAATAACGGCCAGATATCTATTACCACACCGGGAGATGTCATCATGACGTCTCTTTCTGGAATAACAGCAGACACCAGCACAGGATCTGTTACTTGGACAGTGACAACAGATAATCCCGACGGATACGAACTTTCGATTCGCTCTTCTACTAACCCAGCACTACAAGATACGAGTGAAGGGAATGTTGTTGATAACTACACTCCAGCAACCAGCAATCCTGACTTTTCTTTTTCTATAGCGAACTCTACTGCTGAGTTTGGTTTTTCTCCAGAAGGTGATGATGTTGCTCAGAGATTTTTAGATAATGGTTCGAGTTGTAATACGGGCACAGGAGAGACTGCGGATCGTTGTTGGGATGCTTTTTCTACGAGCGACGTTGTTATCTCTACGCGGGCTACTTCTAATCAAGTAGGAGGAACCGACACTACGGTGAAGTTGCAAGCAGAGAATGGTTCGTCTCACATACAAGAAGCAGGAACGTATGAAGCTGTGATTACAGTGACGGCGGTTACTCTGTAGAGTTGTTATACTATTAGAGTATGTCGAGATTACATGTACTCATTATAATTTTTGTTTTTTGTTTACTAGGTTTTTTCACCTACGGAACTACTGCTGGTTGGAACACACTACTTTCTTCTGTTGGCATGTCGAGTAGCACCTTTTCTATAAATTTTGATTCTATTAATTCTGGCGGACGTGATGATAGCTCAAGCTCTTCGTACGAGATGAAAGACACCGTTGGTGAAGTTGCAACTGGAGATAGCTCAAGTGCTTCGTACAATCTTTCTGCTGGGTATCGACAGCTTGATAATAGTTATATTTCAATATCAGTAGCCTCAGATCTTGTCTTGCCGTCTCTTGGGGGTATTGCTGCTGACGAGTCGACCGGCAATGTGTCATGGACAGTAATAACAGACAATCCTGCTGGCTATGAGCTGGCGGTAAAAACTCAATCAGAGCCGTCTCTATCATCAGGTAATGACTTTTTTGAAGACTATACACCAGACGGAGGGACGCCAGATTTTGCATTTTCTGTTGATAGCACCACCTCTGCTTTTGGTTTTTCACCAGAAGGTGATGATGTGGTGACTGCATATAGAGATAACGGTGCGGTTTGTGGTGTTGGCTCTGGAGACACCAACAATGCGTGTTGGGATGGTTTTGCAACAACAACAAAGACAATATCTCAAGACACGTCATCAAATCAGCCATCGGGTACACAAACGACGCTGTCGATCCGTGCTGCCAATGGAGTAAACCACATTCAGTCTGCTGGAGAATACAGCGCCATTATCACCGTAACTGCTACTACGCGATAAGGGCATGAAGTACTTTTCATACAACCTTGCACTGTTTTTGTTCCTTCTGAGTTTTGTATTTAGTGGAGGAGTCTTTGCCGCAACTGATGCAGATAGTGTTAATGTCGAACTCAATGTTTTGGGATGTAACAATAATCTTGTTTGCGAACCAGGAGCAGGTGAAGATGAGACAACCTGCCCACTCGATTGCTCGGATGATATCCCTGAAGAGGAGGACCCAGCGACCATACCCACTACTGGAGGGATAGCTCCTACCGCAGAGTTACTTATAGAAAATGTAGTAGTTAGACCAACAACAGATACTGCTGTTATTTCCTTCGATACTACTATCGACGCTGTTGTGGTTCTGAGTTGGGGTATTACCAATGGCTATGAGCTCGGTTCGACAGCCACTCCTCGGCCACAAGATCGTTTTCTCTTTGCCCTTTCTTCGTTAAAGGCTAATCAAAAATATCAATTTTCAATTACTGCGATTGCGGGTGGGCAGAAGTATGTATACAAGAATACTTTTGTAACCAAAGCCATACCCGAAGCTTCTGTTTTGCCCGACCCTGTTACCGATGTTGATTCATCTCAAGAAGAGGAGAGGGTTCTAGTGACTTGGAAAAATCCAGAAGAGTTTGATTATATCCGGGTGATGCGTCGAGCTGATAGATATCCACTCTCTCCGTTTGATGGTGAAGTGGCGTATGAAGGAACGGTAGAATCTTTTTCTGAGATTATCGATGTCGATTCTTGCGCGTACTACACAATCTTTGCAAGAAGAGGTAGTCAGTATTCTTCTGGAGTATCGACATCAACCTGCGATGGTGCAGGTTTTGGAGACAACACGGTGCCAGGAGGAACCGCACTACTTTCTCCCGGAGACATTTCTTTCTTGCAACAAGGAAAGCGTATACCAAGTGAACTCGATCGTTCTTACTACGATCCTAATCAGGATGTGTTTGTTCAGGTCTCCAGACAGCCGAATATATTTCAACAAGGTTTCATCTTGGTTCTTAACGATGGAGTATCAGGAACTACGATGACGTATGTTCTTCAATATAATGAAGCTTCTGGTATGTACGAGACTGTCCTGGATATAAATAAACAAACAAGCAGTAGTGACTACACGCTCTTCGTGCTCTCAAGAGGAGAGGTCATCGGGGTGGTGTCAGGATTGCTGATAGCCGAAGGTGGCTTGTATGTCAGCTCTCAATCTTTCTTTGATATACAGCCAGGTATATTGCTGGCAGTACTGATCATAATACTAATTCTATTGGGGGCTCTCATGGCACGCATGAACCGCAGAGAGGCATAGTTTTATATTGACAAAAATCATATTTATTTTTTTGTAGGGTTATCCCCATGCAGAAAACTTTAGATGTTTATATAAGGCATATATCTTATATAATATAAAGTATGTGGTCTATCCGATATCGTCAAAAAAGCAGCCTCGTGTATCCGAGATATGGCTCAACAAGAGCTCATAACAAGAAATCACTTACAACACTCTCAGAACTCGCGAAACAGTATAATTATCACCAAGATTACCTTTCGCAGCTCATTCGTAAGGGTGAAATCAAAGGAGAAAAGGTAGGAAGAAGCTGGTGTACTACTCCAGCTGAAATTGAGCGATATAAAATAAGAAAACAGTACGTCACTTTGGGGTATCTTTTGAAGCCGTATCTCTTTGAAATCGCACTTCTGTGCCTTGGCTGTTTCGTTGTGGCAACCAGCTTGTGGTACTGGCATGACTCCACACAAGTCCCTGCTGTATTGGAAGCAGAAACAGAATTAAGCTCAGATCTTGATGTTTCAGTAAGTCACAAGAGTGATGCATAATCCTCATGAAGTTATACGTACCAGTACAAAAGAATAGTCTACGAATGAAGAGTAAAACAGGGGTTGCTCTTGTTTTGTTTTTTGCATTGGCCTTTTTCTTCATGGCACTTACGGTATACGCTGATATTAATAAACAAATAAACTACCAAGGAAAACTCACCGACTCATCAGGTGTGGCCGTGTCAGACACTTCGTATAATTTTACTTTCAGTTTGTACAGTGTTGCTACTGGAGGAAGTGCTGTGTGGACAGAGGACAGAGATGTTACAACATCCGATGGTCTGTTCTCAGTGATGCTCGGAGCCTCAACAACATTTGATGGTGTTGATTTTAATCAGACACTCTGGTTGGGAGTTGAGGTTGAAAGTGATGGAGAGATGAGTCCGCGTAAAATACTCGGAACAGTGCCTGCTGCTTTTGAAGCTGCAAGTCTTGGTGGTGCAACAAGTACGCAGTACCTCCGATCAGATGAACCCGACACTATGGACGTAAGTTCTGCGTCAACAGGATTGTCTATTATTCAACGAGGAGCCGGAGATATTCTGAATCTGTTTGATGATGGTGCGGAAGTGTTGACCGTTCTCGATGGTGGCAACGTCGGTATAGGAACATCTAGTCCTGTTTCTCCGCTTCATATATACCAAAATGACACCCTTACCAATAACACAGGAGGATTGAAGCTAGAGCAAGATGGTACAGGAGACGCATTTATACATTTCCTGATTACAGGACAAAACAACTGGATAGCAGGTGTTGATAACAGTGATGATGACCAGTTTAAGATTGGTCGTCCATTATCAGTTGGAACTGATGTATTCACCAATAACTATCTTACGATTGACCGCACTGGCAACGTCGGTATAGGAACGGATAGTCCTTCTACTCTTTTACAAGTTGGCGAAACTGTGGGGCGCATTTTTAATGTTGGTTCTATTCCTAATTACGTAGAATTAGACTCTGATAGAGGATTATCTATTTCTACAGGGGAAGGTTATCCTATGACATTGGTCAGTAATGGGAATATACGTTTAGATACTTCAGGCAACGTCGGTATTGGAACAACCTCACCATACGCAAAGCTTTCTGTAGCAGGTAGTGGCGTCTTTACAGGAGCACTCACTCTAGAGTCGACATTATACACTTCAGGACTTGCCACTTTTGCGAGTGGTATCCGCGTGGGCGGGGAAACATTTACTGATTTGACAGGAACAGGACTCTCTTTGTCAGCTGGGGCACTGAACTTGGCCAATACTGCGGTCTCAGCCGGATCATATGGTTCGGCAACACAAGTCGGCACCTTCACTGTTGATGCGCAAGGTCGCCTCACAAGTGCAGCGAACACTTCAATTGCCTTGAATGCTTCTGCCATTACGGCTGGAACACTTCCTGTTGCCAGAGGAGGAACAGGTGCTACTACCTTTACAGCAAACAGAATTCTCAAAGGAAACGGCACGTCAGCTGTCGCCGCTTCAGGACTTATTATCGATGGGTCTAACAACCTCAGCGGTGCTGTTAATATCACAAATACAGGTAGGTACTACGGAGCTTTAAATAGTGCTACAACGCCAACATACTCGTTTACTGGCGATACAAATACAGGAATGTACTCTAGCGGAGCAGATACGCTTAACTTTGCTACGGGAGGGACGAGCCGACTGACGATAGGGTCTTCAGGAAATATTGGTATCGGCACCACTCCAACATACAAACTAGACGTAGCGGGAGACGCTCGCTTTACCGGACTTGTTGATGCTCCTCGTTTTGTTGCCACCAGCACCTCTGCAACTTCTACGTTTGCTGGAGGCGTTTATATAAACGGCTTCTGTATCTCTGGACGCATACGACTACGACGACGGAGAAAGAAAAAAGACGGCACCTATACAGAAGAAGACGTGTCACTCTTTGATATTGTGCCGGGTGATGAGATTGCTTCATATGATGAGAAAACAAAGAGTGTGGTCTTCAGAAAAGTGGCTGGTGTTGTTGAGACAGGAACACAACGACTCTATGAGATTGTGGTAACAGGAGGACTTGCTATCGAAGTGACAGACACGCACACGTGTTTTGTAAAAATTGACGGAAAAGATGTGTGGATGAAAACTATCGATATTAAAGTCGGCGACCAGATGCTCGTTTCTACAGGAAACGACAAAACAGAGTGGCGAGAAGTAACTGCCATCATCGAAGGAGAAGAAGAAAAAGTATTTGACCTCGAAGTTGAAGGAACTCACAACTTCTTTGCAAACGACATTCTTGCTCACAACACATTGATTCAAGACAAGCTTGAAGTGGAAAGCATTAATGCCACCAGTACCACCGCCACCTCTACCTTCGCACACGCTCTGAACATGACCGGGCAGATTGCCGTGGGTGATCTCTCATATGCACCGGGAGTGAATGCCAGTGCGTTTGGGTTTGGGAACTCTGCTTCTGGAAGTAACTCTTCCGCTGTTGGATACTCTAACACCGCTTCAGGATACGGTTCCTCAGTATTTGGATTCTTCAACACCGCTTCAGCAAACGACGCTTCAGCTTTTGGTCGAGGCAACACCGCTTCAGGAAACTACTCTTCAGCTTTTGGATACGCTTCCCAAGCCACCTCAACCAACTCAACCGCTGTCGGACGTTCAGTCCTCGCAGGCGGAGGCACCGGAGCTTCAGCCTTTGGATACCTCTCTGCAGCGCATGGAACAAACTCAACGTCTCTAGGGTATTCTAATGAAGCTTCAGGAGCTTATTCTTCAGCTTCTGGATACAACAACACCGCTTCAGGGAATTACTCTTCAGCTTCTGGATATTTCAACACCGCTTCGGGGGCAAATTCTGTAGCTTTTGGATACTCCAACACAGCTTCAGGTGTAGGTGGTACATCAGCTTTTGGAACTAGCAACACCGCGTCAGGAACATATTCTTC
>Ga0136558_1000992_pt1 | contig 14985 bp, 8 predicted proteins | sample AntRauTorckE6833_FD_101391 | JGI IMG/M metagenome (GOLD analysis project Ga0136558, IMG submission 101391) | Saline lake microbial communities from Rauer Islands, Antarctica - Metagenome Torckler E6 #833 | ecosystem: Environmental > Aquatic > Non-marine Saline and Alkaline > Saline | place...
TCACTGAGCAGCTTATCGTGTAGCACCTCGTGTACATCGACATGTATATCAATCCTGTCTAATATCGGGCCTGATAACTTTTGTTGATAGCGCGTTATATGGTGTGGCGCACAAGTACAGTCCTTGCTAGTTCCGTAATAACCACACGGGCAGGGGTTACAAGTAGCTACTAGCATAAAGTTTGCTGGGTATTCAATACGCTCCTTGGCTCGTGCCACTGATATGACACCATCTTCTAGTGGCTGCCGCAGTGCCTCAATAACCGATCGTTTAAATTCCGGCAGCTCATCAAAGAACAGTACCCCGCGGTGGCTGAGGCTAATTTCTCCTGGCTTTGGGTTCTGTCCACCCCCGATGATAGATACAGCGCTTGCGCTGTGATGCGGGGAACGGAATGGTCGATCAAAGACTAGATCATCATAGCGGTGCGTCGATAGGCTATGCAGGTGAGTTACTTCTAGTATTTCTCGTGTCGATAGATTGGGAAGTACGCCAACTAGGGCTTTGGCAAGCATACTCTTACCGGTGCCGGGAGGTCCACTCAGCAATATATTGTGATTGCCGGCTGCTGCTATTTCCAGTGCTCGTTTGGCTTTCTGCTGTCCAGTTACATCAGACATATCAAGTTTATCAGAGCTGTTCCGCTGACTGTTAAGGGCCCGCTTCGGCTGGTTACGCGACTTGCTGGAGTTCAAGGGTTTAGCACCGCTAAGCTGCAAATAGAGGTCGCGTAAGTTATCTGCATATATAATGTCTATCCCAGCGATGAGCTCAGCTTGCGTTCTGTTACCTGTAGGGATAACGGCTTGTCGCATACCATGCTTCTGCGCTGATTTTAAGAAACCTATAACACCTCTAACTGGCCGGATAGTACCATTCAATCCTAGCTCACCAACAACAACGGTATCAGCTACTTGTTTTGCTGGTATTTGCTTGCTCTCTAGGAGTATTGATAGGGCGATCGCTAGGTCTAAAGATGTGCTGTCCTTCTGTAAGTCTGCGGGGGCCAGATTTATAGTGATACGCTTGCGTGGCAGGGGTACATTTGAGCTCGCAAATGCAGCCCGAATTCTATCTTTCGCCTCGTCAACGGCCTTGCTAGCTAATCCAACAATAACTAGCGCCGGTATACCGTTTGATAATTTACACTCAACCTCAACAGGGTGGCCTTCATTGCCTTGCAGTGCCAAGCTTTGAATATAGTCCATATTGTTGGGCATTGTAGCTTTTTAGGCGCAAAAATAATAGGAAAAAAAACACATCACCCTGGATTTTTGGGTGATGTGACGGCGAAGTTTTTGGTTTTGTTGTAGATTTATGAAGAGATGTTGTTGGTGTTTTCTTTATGGAACAACGGCTTGCGAGAAGCCGTTGTTACAGATGCGTTTTTGTTTTTGAGCACTTTTTTTATTCAAGTGCTGACCTTATAGTAGTTGGCATCTTTTCGATTGTCAACAAGATTGTGCTTAATTTTATATACTTTTACACAGGCTTGGTTACAACCGATAGGTGGATGCTGGTGTGTACATGTATTATTACCATCTATTTTTTTGCTATCGAACACATTTATAATCACTGAAATTATGCTATCAATTGAGCTATTCTTCTAGCCACCTGTATGCATGGACGATTCCGTATGCGTATTTGCTAGTTGTGGTGTCCTAGATTTCTAGCCATACTTTTCTATGCAACGAATAAACAAGAAAAATCTAGTTATTAAGTCTGAATTAAGGACTAATCGAAAAAATCTAAAAGGAACTAGACCATGACTTCTAGTATAGTCGCTTGCGACGCAAAGCCTGTACCTACTGAGACTTACATGAATAAGGGAAGCCAACAACCTATACAATGCTGCGCTGAGTGGCGCTAAACGTCTTTTTGCGCTACGTATGAAAAACAATACCAATAAACCTTCTCCGGGAATAGTAGCTGATATTGTCACTATGTGTGTATTTATGTGCGTGTAAGTTTTTTTGTTTGGCAATCGGGTTGCACTGTCGATAGAAAAAGATTATACAAAACGGAGTTATTTGATTAATGGACATTACTTGTTTTCGCGTACACCGGCTGAGTTGTGGACGCATTACGGGTACTCACATTACTATTAATTATAAACGTATCAATGTGGAGTTGAGGCAGGTTAAAGCGATCTTTTGATGGCGTGGAATGAGTCGATTGTTGCATGTTAGGCTTGGCGCGCGATATACCTTCTCGTCATGGTTGCTCTATGTGCGGCCGTTAGCCATCTAGCGCAGAAAAGGGTGCTAAAATCATCACAAAATAGGCAAGTCAATATAGTAAACTGGCGTGCACAAGAAGCTGTTTAGCGATTGCCTTAGGACGATAGTTAAGTGCAAAAATGTACTCAAGCAGATGTATAGAAGTACACTTATTATAATAGACATTATTTTTAAAAGTTGTTATAATAACATCATAAAAAAGTTATAAAAATCAAGAGTAAAATCATACACAACAGGTATAAGTTGTACATAATACATTAATTATTATTGACATAAATGGATTTGTTTGCTATATTCGTACTCACGTAAGTCACACAAAAACTTACAAAAACGACGAGCCAAAATATTGCTCGATATCGCTCTCTAACATGGAGAGCGGTCAGTCAAAGCCACGTTAGCTACAAGCGCTAGATAATCTACATTGAACTGAGCGGATTTGCTAGCTAACAAAAACATTGAACAAGCGCCTTTCGAGGCGCTTGTTCCGTTTTAGATATTGCATTGCAGCATAGGCCATTTTGGTAGAATTGGGTACAAATATTATCTTCAAATGAGCTACTATGGATAGTATGGGTATAAGACTTTCATCATTTCGACGGCATATATTTTATATAGTGCCTCTAGCTTTACTTTTTTTATTTTTAGCTTTTACAGACCCTCAAGAGTTACCTTTGCCGTTTCTGCTTGTGCCTTTCATTCTGTTGTTTGCAATATTTTTTGCGATCATCCGTTCACTATCTGATCGTATACTTCAGCTGAAGCACATTAACAGTACTGTTGCTGCGTTCTTTTTGGCCTTGTTTCCTGTTATTTTGTTGCTACTTAGCTCTGTTGGCCAGATCTCATTCGCGGATGTAGCTGTTATTTTGTTGCTTTTTTTTGGTATATTATTTTATCTCCGTAGGGTCGATTTTCTGTAGATGATATTTTTCTGTCCGCATTGTTATGAATAGACTGACGAGTTAACAGAGGTCTGTTATACTGTTTCTATATGGATAATATGAACGAACAGACTGGCGATATACTGCCACAGCCGCAACCGTCAAGCAGGGAGCGCGCGCCAGTAACTTCATCTCAGCACCTGTCTGGTGGGGAAGTCGCCCCGTCGTCACAAGAAAATAGTGGTGCTCGGAGTCTTGAAGCGCCTCACACGGTAAAGCAACCGCAAATATCGAGCCAGCAGCAAGCAGTCCAGCCACTGAATGACCACAGCAGTAATATTGACGACGCTTCAGCGTCTACGCCAGCTTCTGCACCTATGCAGTTGGATCCGCCCATGATAGCTGACGATAATGATTTAATAGAAAAAGAATGGGTTATTAAGGCAAAACAGATAGTAGAGCAGACAAAAGATGACCCCTACAATCAGAACGAGCAAATTGTCCGCTTGCGAGCTGACTACTTGAAGAAGCGCTACAATAAAGACATAAAAATGAGCAAGGAGTAATGTGAGCGGAGCTGTGACGATTATCGTTGTTTGTATTATTCTGGCGCTGATTGCGGCCCCGGTAGTGTTTTGGCAAGTTCGCAAGACATTTCGAGAACAGAAGAATTTTGAACGTGGTTTAAAAATGGTGCCACTTTTCATACAGCTGCCTCCTTCGAGTGATGATACTGACAGCTCGAACCGTGATGTGCGAGACGTTGTCGATGAGAACGTGTCTAAGGCACAGATACTTTATGGCATACTCTCTAGTATTTTTAAGAAAGGCTTAAAGAATAAGTTTTATGGGCAACGGCACATATCCCTTGAAATAGTCGCGGTAAAGGGGTCAGTGAACTTTTATGCTGCGGTACCAGTTGTGCTGGTAGACGTTGTCAAACAAGCCGTCATAAGTGCATATCCGTCTGCTCGTTTAGAGGAGGTTGAGGAGCACAATGTGTTTAGCCCTGTCGGTAAACTAACTGGCACAACAGGTGGCGAGTTTACCTTAAAAGAGCACTATGCTTATCCAATAGCAACCTACCAAGATATTAAGCGAGATCCAATCCAATCTATGCTTAACGCTTTGTCGACATTAGAGAAAGATGACGGAGCTGGTATACAGATACTTCTCAGGCCAGCACCGGCTGAGTGGCGCAGTAATGCATCGGCTGTTGCAAGCAGTAAACGAAAAGGAAAAAAGAACCGGAGCGGCATAGACGCAGCAGTTTGGTGGGTACAGCAATTGTTCGTAGCATTCACGAAGCCGCCCGAAGAAAGGTCAGATAGTGGGGGCTCTGACAAACCAGAGTTGTCGACGATGGATCAGCATATACTTGATTCTATTGACGAAAAAACAAGAAATCCTGGCTTTGAGACACTTGTCAGAGTTATCGCCTCGTCTAACACGACACAGAAATCACAAGCTATTTTAAGTAATGTATCTGCAAGCTTTTCTCTGTTTGACGCCCAAGGTAAAAACGGCTTCATGTATACCCCCGCAAAGGATATAGAGAGCTTTGTGACATCTTATATTTTGCGCTTATTCCCTCAGGAAAATAACAAAAACATACTTAATACAATTGAGTTGGCAACTTTGTACCACTTCCCGGATCAAAAAAATATCCCGACTTCTCAAGTTGAGCGGCAGCAGTCAAAGCAGGTGGATGGCCCGAGGAACATGTCTGAAGAGGGACTACTGCTTGGCTATAATGTTTTTCGTGGCACCAAGAGGCCAATACGCTTAGCACCAGAAGACAGGGCACGACACATCTATACCGTTGGTCAAACTGGTGTAGGTAAGTCACAATTCCTTGAAAACCTCGCCCTGCAGGACATGTTAAGCGGTAACGGTTTTGCGTTCGTTGATCCACACGGTGATGTTGCTGATAATCTTTTGTCGATGGTGCCAAAAGAACGCACCGAAGATGTCATTTACTTTTGTCCATCCGACATGGACTACCCGATAGGGCTTAACTTATTCGAGTTTCAGACAGAACACCAAAAAGATTTCCTTATCCAAGAGTCAATATCAATGCTCTATAAACTGTACGATCCAACTAGGCAGGGGATTATCGGCCCACGGTTTGAGAGAATTTTTACTAATGCTGCATTATTATTGATGGCTGACCCGAACGGCGGTACATTTGTCGATATCCCGAAGCTTTTGATTGACCCAGCCTTCATGAAATCCAAGCTAAAATATACGAAAGATAAGAACGTGCTAGATTTTTGGACGAAAGAATGGCCAAATTCGCAACGTTCCAATGATGCCGGAGAAGTCACCAGTTGGGTTGTAAGTAAGTTTGGGGCATTCTTATCAAACGAGATGATGCGTAACATTATTGGGCAGACTAAGAGCTCATTTAACCTACGAGATATTATGGACAACAAGAAGATACTAATAGTCAACCTAAGTAAGGGTAAAACAGGTGATCTCAACAGCCGGCTATTGGGTATGATTTTTGTTATGAAGTTCCAAGCTGCTGCTATGAGCCGCGCTGATGTTCCAGAGAAAGATCGTACGGATTTTTCACTGTACGTCGACGAGTTTCAAAACTTTACTACCGACTCTATTGCGACTATTTTGTCCGAGGCACGAAAGTACGGGCTAAATCTTATTGTTGCGAACCAGTTTACCACCCAGTTATCTGAAGAGATTCGCTCAGCAGTATTCGGTAACGTTGGTACGGTAGTGTCGTTCCGAATTGGTCAAGATGATGTGGAATCTCTGGGTAAGTACTTCCAGCCAATTTTTGGTCCTGATGATCTGTTGCGTGTTCCGAATTGGAATACAATAGTGCGTACACTGGTGAAAGGTGTACCGACACAGCCTTTTAGTATGGCAACGCTACCGCCGCTTGGAACGCCAAATCCACAACTTGGTAAAGCTCTGCGGCAGTTAACCTATGCGAAGTACGGTCGACCAAAGAGCAAGGTTGAAGCAGAAATCTTTGCTCGTCTTTCTACGGAAGAAAAAGCTCCAACACCTGGTGCTAGCTCTGCTGCGCGTCGCATGTCGCCCACTCCATCAAACCCACTCAAGTCATCAGCTGCCAATACTGCTACAGGCGGGTCAGGCTCTTCGTTTCTTGACGAGTGGCTTGCGAAGCGCAAAGCGAAACCAAATCCACAGCTTGCACCCAGGAAGCCCGCTAGCAGCTCGTCAGTAAGCCAAGAACCAACAAAACCTACAACTACTCAGCCTACTGCTCCAGCGCCCGGTACACAGCCTTCACAGTCCCAGGATGGGCAAGGAGATAAACCCCAGACATCTACTGCCGCTGATGCTACGAAGGAAGCTCTCGCGACCACGGCAGAGCCAGACGTTTCAAAAAAGAAAGATAGTGGCGAGCTCAAGATAGCTCCACATCATGGCGAGCAAGAGACACAAGAGGACACAATTTATATTGATAAAGAAGGCAAACTTCATCAGCCAAGTGAATAACGGTTGTCTCGCTTCTGGGGGGCTTTAAGAAGTTTTCTGTGTTAACTTTTTTAGTTTCGTAAGGCTTAATTCGATTATCGTACTCAGCACATACCCTCCACTAAAAAGGACTAGAAATAACAAGTAGTTGTAGGTAAAGCCGTACCGATAGGCAAAAAACAACGCCAGTGCAATACCAATGGTGGCTGCTATTGCGCCATAAGCTATGCCAGTTGGCCGAGCGATTGTTTTGCTGGCTATCTCGCTGACCGTTTCTATAGTTGGATGATGGATAAACGTACTGAAGGCTCTTTGTGCTTGGGGTAATTGAGCCTGTGTATTGCGCAAGGTTTTTTTATAGGTGTCTTTTTTGAGCTCTATGTGATGAGAATATACATCCGTATCTGGTTGATCCTCATGCTGGTTATGGGTATTCGTATCTATTTGCTCACTTGTCTGGGATTCTTTTTCTATAGTTTCTTGAATCTTTTCAGTCTGCAGTTCTTCGGCCTGCTCTTCACGTGACACATGTTCTTTTTCTAAGCGTTGGAAGTTTTTTTCCACTTCCGCTGCAATATCAACATATTGTTCGTGGTTTGATTCGTGCTCCAAAGGGTGCTTATTGTGCTCGCTCATACGTAACCTCCGCCGGCGACTGCCTCATGCCTGATTATATCTAACTCTTTCCTGTATAATTTCGTTCTCGCAAAGAAATAGCCTACCAGTACAGTGACGATAACACTAATAAATAAACTATCACCAGGCCCAGTGTTGGGCAGTGTCTGTACTACCTGTTCAGTGGTTTTTGGTAGAGAGGCGGGCAATTCGATCTCTACTGTATCACCATAGACATTCGTCATAAGTAAATCGTATGAGCCAGGATTGGACTCTGCTACTGGTGTTTGTGGGAGGGTATCTTTTATCTGTATGGTCAGCTGCTGGGTAAGTGTTTCGCCCGGCTCAATTGATTTAGCGGGCCAGCGTACTGTTGCGTTATCATTTAGGTCTCCACCATGAAAATCACGTACCAAGGCGTATTCCAGCACGTCGCTAATGCTTTCCTCAACCTGAAAATCATCAATAGCTACTTGGCCTGTATTCTGTGTTGCTAGCGTGTAGGTAATCTCGTCACCTGGTTGCGCCACCGTTCCGTCAGCGCTGGTAATGCTCTGTGTTTTGTTCTCAGCTGTCTTGCTGAGGACTAAGCATGCGGTTGTGTCATTTCGATCTTTTGCCTCTTCGCAAGGGTTGCATTCGGTTTCGCCGTTCTGCACTCCAGGTATCTCGGGGCAGGCATCAATTGGTTCTGGTTCTGGCTCTTGTCTTGGTTGTGGCTCCGGGTCAGCTTGCGGTTCTGGAGTCCGCTCTGGTTCTGGCTCTGGCTCCGGCTGAGTATTTTCGACTGGCTCATAAAACCAATATGTCTGCACATATTCGGGCTGTTGCATATTGTAGCTTCTGACGGACAGCGTGTGGACTACTCCATCATTGCGACAATCAGACGTATTATAGCAATGACTACTGCCTTGCCGCTCCCACACCCGACCGTTGTGGCTAATAGTGTCGGGTGCTCTAACGCGAGCTATGCCAACAATCTCGTCTCTTGATATGGCTACATCAGACATACTTGATACTGTGGGGCGGTTTGACTCAATGCTGTGCGCAGCGTTGAACGTGCCGCCACCAGGAAATACAGAACCACCACCACCGCTTGATCCACCCTGGATGAGTGTTGAATAAGCGGCATATGATTGCTCTTCTGGCTCGGACTCAACAACGGTGATGTTCCCGCAGTTATACAGCACCATAAAAGGGGTGCCATCAGAGCGTTCACCAGCTAGCACATCATAGGTCGAGTAAGCCCAAGAGTCCCAGCTCCACAGGTATCTCTGATAGTAAGTTTTGCCATCAATCCGCACTGAACGCTCGCCTTCTTTTCCGTAAGGCAGACGGCCAAGTGACAATAGTTTTTTATCATAGTTAGTCGAGCGAACAGATTCACGCGATGCATCCTGCAGGTCACCGCATGACACACCAAAGTATGCAAGTGTTGAGCCGAAGTCATAATTATTCTGACGGCAATGCTCCAAGGCCTCGGCCTGTGTGCTAAAGCCACCCGGGACAATGTCATTATTGGATCGAGCAAGTGAGGGTTCTGGCTGAGCAATCACAGCAAAAATTTGCACAAATAGGGATAAAATAACAAAGAATACCCCAATACGACGTATCCTCTCTTCTTGGTGTACCCGTCTAGCGTAAAAAGATACTTGGCCAATAAGGCTTGGATTGAATGGTAGGTTGGCTATTAATTTTTTATACATATATATTTTATAAGTGCTATTGCTTTTATTAAAGCATGAAAACGTGTGTTCAAGCAACACGCATAGCTGCTTGGCAACCGATAATTTTTACTCTATAATAGAATTCATCGCGTAAAATCAAGAACGCTGACAACGAAGAGAGGGACAAACAGAACGTGGCTAAAGAAAAACAGTATGACTCTGCTCAAATTCAAGTACTTGAAGGTCTTGAGCCGGTACGCAAGCGTCCAGGCATGTACATTGGTGGAACTGGCCGAGAGGGTCTTCACCACTTACTTAAAGAAATAGCTGATAACTCAGTAGACGAGGCTATCGCTGGCTTTGCTTCAAACTTATGGGTGGTTATGCAAGAAGATGGTGGCTTTCGCGTTCGGGATGATGGTCGAGGAATTCCTGTCGATAAACACGCTAAGACTGGCAAAAGCGCACTAGAAACAGTGCTAACTGTTCTTCACGCTGGCGGTAAGTTCGGTGGAGGGGGCTACAAGGTATCAAGTGGCCTACACGGTGTCGGTATAAGCGTAGTAAATGCGCTGTCCAGCAAGCTGGTTGCTGAGGTGCACAAAGACGGCACACTCTACCGTCAAGAATATGAGCGTGGAGCTCCGCTGACGGCTATCAAGAAGGTTGGACCGACCGATGAAACTGGCACACAAATAACATTTTATCCAGACGACACAATATTCGAAGAAGTAGACATTGAGTACGACTGGACCGTAGATTACTTGCGGCACCAGGCTTATCTAACCAAAGGATTGCGTACGCATGTTATCGATGAGCGCACTAATCAGCAATACGCCTTTTACTTTGAAGGCGGTATTCAGTCTTACGTCCGTCACCTAAACTTCGGCAAAGACGTGGTTGATGACGAGGCTTTTTATGTTGAGAAGCAGGTCGAAGACTCAATGGTTGAGATTGCTATTCAGTACGCTGATGCTTACACAGAAACGGTTAAAGCGTTTGCTAACAACGTCTATAACCCTGATGGCGGCACTCATCTGACTGGCTTCCGTGCTGCATTGACTCGAGTTATTAATGATTACGCACGTAAAAATGGTCTAGTGAAGGAAAAAGAAGAGAATCTATCAGGTGAAGATACTCGTGAAGGCTTGACCGCGGTTATTCTGGTGAAGCTGCCGGATCCCCAGTTTGAGGGGCAGACCAAGAACAAGCTTGGTAATCCAGAAGTCCGTAGCTATGTTGAGCAAGTACTGAACGAGTACTTCTCTTACTATCTGGAAGAACACCCAGCTGTTGCTAAAAAGATTGTAAATAAGGCACTGCTCGCAGCTCGAGCTCGAAAAGCTGCCCGCGCTGCCCGAGAAAACATTATCCGCAAAGGCGTACTTGAAGGGTCTGGCTTGCCAGGCAAGCTAGCCGACTGTTCATCACGTGATCCAACCAATTCAGAACTATACATTGTAGAGGGCGACTCAGCCGGTGGTTCGGCTAAGAGTGGACGTGACAGTAGCAATCAAGCAATTTTACCTCTCAGGGGTAAAGTTTTGAATGTTGAACGAGCGCGACTTGATCGAATGCTTGGCAACAATGAAATCGTCACGCTTATCAAAGCAATCGGCGTTGGTATTGGCGATCAGTTTAGTATGGACGGGTTGCGCTATCATCGAATCATTATCATGACTGACGCTGATGTCGACGGATCACACATTAGCACGCTGTTGCTTACGTTTTTCTTCCGCCACATGCGCCCTATTATTGAGGGTGGCCACTTGTATCTTGCAAAACCACCGCTCTACTTAATGAAGGGAACCGGTAGTAAAAAGTGGTATGCCTTCAGTGATGACGAGAGAGATAATATTGTAAAAAAGCTCATCAGTGATCGGAGAGATCGCGGTACAGCGATCAATGCAGACGATGATAAGCGAAGGCAAGCCGGGTTGACTGACGTGCAACGCTATAAAGGTCTGGGGGAGATGGACGCTGAGCAGCTATGGGAGACAACTATGAATCCTGAAAACAGAGTGCTTATTCAGGTTCGACTAGATGACGCAGAAAAGGCTGACGCAATATTTAGCAAGCTCATGGGCACTGAAGTCGATATGCGTAAGAATTTTATTCAGACGCACGCAAAATTTGTTAAGGACCTGGACGTATAGATATGGACGATAACAATAAAGATGACCAACAGAATATAGAAGATCTTCAGCCGAAGGTAGAGGTGATGGCGGAGATAGCTCAGAAACACTCCCGTGATCTCGAGTTACGCACGGTAGAAGATGTCATGGAGGACAGCTATCTACGCTATTCGATGAGCGTTATCGTCTCTCGTGCCTTACCTGATGTCCGTGACGGATTAAAGCCGGTACACCGACGCATTTTGTACTCTATGGAAAAGAACTCCTGGAAACCAGGCTCTAAGTATGTCAAAAGTGCTCGTATTACTGGTGATGTTATGGGTAAGTATCACCCACATGGAGATGTAGCGATTTATGATTCAATGGTCCGCCTAGCTCAGCCATGGGCAACCCGTTATTTGCTTGTTGATGGCCAAGGTAACTTCGGCTCGATGGACGGTGATCCGCCAGCTGCACAGCGTTATACCGAGGCGCGTATGGCGAAAGCAGGTCAAGCTCTACTAGACGATATTGATAAGGATACTGTTTCATTCCGAGAGAACTATGACGGCTCAGAGATGGAACCAGAAGTACTGCCCGCCAAACTACCCAACTTATTGCTAAACGGACAAATGGGTATCGCTGTTGGCATGGCGACCAACATACCACCGCATAATGTGAGCGAGATAATCGACGCCACGGTTGAGCTTATAGATAATTCCGAGGCAACACTTGATGACTTGCTCGAACACGTCAAGGGGCCTGACTTTCCAACCGGTGGTGTGGTTTATGGCAAAGAATCTATCCGAACAGCATTCGCAACTGGTAAAGGGGGGGTAGTCGTTCGCGGTGTAGCTGATATCCAGGAGTCTAAGAAGGGCCGACACCAGATAATTATTACCGAAATACCATACTCGTTAAACAAGGCTTCATTAATCGAGAAGATGGCAGACCTGGTGCGAGACAAAAAAATCGTTGGAATAAGTGATATACGAGACGAAAGTTCTCGTGGCACAGTCCGTATTGTCATAGACCTACGGAAAGACACTTATCCGAAGAAGATCCTAAACCAGCTTTACAAGATGACGCCTCTACAAATGGCCTTTCACTATAATATGCTGGCACTGATTGACGGGATTCAGCCACGCGTACTCGGCTTACAAGATATTTTGCAAGAACATATAAAGCATCGAGTAGTCGTCGTTCGGCGCCGGACTGAGTTTGAGCTAAGGAAGGCTAAAGCTCGTGCCCACATACTAGAAGGGCTCAAGATTGCGCTCGACCACATCGACGAAGTGATAGCGACTATCCGCGCCAGTCAAACCACCGAAGAAGCTCAAACCAACTTAATAAAGAAGTTTAAGCTAACTGAGATTCAAGCCAAAGCCATCCTGGCTATGCAACTGCGCACTCTAGCAGGGTTGGAGCGTAAAAAGATTGAGGACGAGTTATCCGAGCTGCTCAAGACCATTGCGAAGCTCGAAGCAATCTTGGCCTCCGAGAAAAAAATACTTGCTATTGTTAAAAAAGAATTACTGGATATAAAGGAACAGTTTGGCGACGATCGTCGGACCAAAGTTGTGCCACAAGAGCTTGATAGGCTCAGTGACGAAGACCTTATACCAGACGAGCAAGTTGCTGTAACATTAACATCAGCAAACTACATTAAAAGAAGTCCAATCGGTGAGTATAAGCGTCAAAACCGTGGTGGCAAAGGTCGTCGAAGCATGACTACACGTGATGAGGACGCAATTCAGCATATGGTTAATGCCAGTACACATGACTTCCTCCTATTCTTTACTAATACGGGTCGTGTCTTTCGCTTGAAAACCTATGAAGTGCCAACTGCGAGCTTGAACGCGAAGGGAGTAGCCTTAGTTAACCTACTACAGCTACAGCCAGACGAGGTTGTCAGCTCCATCATCAATATCAGTAAGTCGCAGAACGCGAAGCACCTTCTGATGTGTACGGTAAACGGAGTAGTCAAGAAGACACTGTTTGATCAGTATAAGAACGTGCGAAGCTCTGGACTAATAGCCATTAATCTAGATAAAGGTGATGAACTGCGCTGGATTCGTATGACGGATGGTAGTGATGAAGTCGTTATATCAACACAAGCTGGGCAGGCGATTCGTTTCCACGAAAAAGACGTTCGTGCTATGGGTAGGACTGCGCGTGGAGTTCGTGGTATTCGTTTGCGCAAAGACGATAAGGTTATCGGCATGGACATCGTTGAAGAGAACAGCAACATATTCGTCATCAGTGAGCAGGGTTACGGAAAGCGAACTAAGATATCCCAATTTACAGCCCACAAGCGAGGCGGCGTCGGCATACGCTCCGCCGTCGTAAACAAGAAGACAGGCTTGTTGGTAGGGGTGAAGTCACTCACCAGTGAACAACAAGAAGTCATCATAATATCTCGGCATGGACAGACTGTTCGACTTGGATTAAAAGATATTCCGAGCATCAGCCGCGCCACTCAAGGAGTACGTATTATGCGCCTGAATAATGACGACAGCGTTGTATCACTCGCCTTGATTGACCCTGAGAATAACCCGCTTGATCAAGAAGAGTAAGGCAGTTTAGTGCACGTTGTTTCTGGTAAGTAGTGTTGTAAAATTATCTGGGCGGTGGTTTACACTTGACAGAGGAGTGCTATATCGATACTATTACCAAGGTCTTTTGAGGTTTCTTTGTTTAGGTGTCTCAAAAAACGAACGTTAAAAATTAAGATAGTGCAAATCAACGTCAATTTTATCATTTGCTAATTTATTAGCGAGTGACAAGATTCTGGTACTAACTATTTATAGTTTGTAGCAGAGTTCATAAATTTTGAATTGTTTTATATGGACCTGTTTCGTATTTCTCATATCAAACGAAATTGCATCAGTTTTGTGATAAAAATCTTTTAAGCAGAGGAGAGGTAGATAATAACTACATCGACGATGCGTGATGGTTTTTTAGCCAAAAATGAGTAATTTTTAGTTTGAATGACGGGATACGGAGCAGGTCCACAAGTCAGTAATTATCTCGATTTATCGAGATGTTCGACTGAAGTACAGAACAAATTCTTTTTGGAGAGTTTGATCCTGGCTCAGGATGAACGCTGGCGGCGTGCCTAATACATGCAAGTCGAGCGGTAAGGCCCCTTCGGGGGTACACGAGCGGCGGACGGCTGAGTAACGCGTAGGAACGTGCCCCAAAGTGAGGGATAAGCTCCAGAAATGGTGTCTAATACCGCATATGGTCTTCGGATTAAAGCTTCGGCGCTTTGGGAGCGGCCTGCGTCTGATTAGTTTGTTGGTGAGGTAATGGCTCACCAAGACGACGATCAGTAGCTGGTCTGAGAGGATGATCAGCCAGACTGGGACTGAGAACGGCCCAGACTCCTACGGGAGGCAGCAGTAGGGAATTTTCCACAATGGGCGAAAGCCTGATGGAGCAACGCCGCGTGCAGGATGAAGGCCTTCGGGTTGTAAACTGCTTTTGTCTGTGAAGATATTGACGGTAACAGACGAATAAGGATCGGCTAACTCCGTGCCAGCAGCCGCGGTCATACGGAGGATCCAAGCGTTATCCGGAATTACTGGGCGTAAAGAGTTGCGTAGGTGGCATAGTAAGTTGGTAGTGAAAGCGTTCTGCTCAACAGAATACACATTATCAAAACTGCTAAGCTAGAGGACGAGAGAGGTAGATGGAATTTCCAGTGTAGGAGTGAAATCCGTAGATATTGGAAGGAACACCGATGGCGTAAGCAGTCTACTGGCTCGTTCCTGACACTAAGGCACGAAAGCGTGGGTAGCAAACGGGATTAGATACCCCGGTAGTCCACGCCGTAAACTATGGATGCTAGCTGTATGCCGTATCGACCCGGTATGTAGCGAAGCTAACGCGTTAAGCATCCCGCCTGTGGAGTACGGTCGCAAGACTAAAACATAAAGGAATTGACGGGGACCCGCACAAGCGGTGGAGCGTGTTCTTTAATTCGAAGGTAAGCGAA
>Ga0136558_1000993_pt1 | contig 14980 bp, 16 predicted proteins | sample AntRauTorckE6833_FD_101391 | JGI IMG/M metagenome (GOLD analysis project Ga0136558, IMG submission 101391) | Saline lake microbial communities from Rauer Islands, Antarctica - Metagenome Torckler E6 #833 | ecosystem: Environmental > Aquatic > Non-marine Saline and Alkaline > Saline | place...
CTGCATGCGGGTGCTAATAAAACCGAACAGTCCTAAAATCAAAACAGGCCCAAGGATAACACCGACCATAAGCAAGCCATGATTCTGGCACCACACCACAAAAGCATAAATACCGTCCAACCGCGTGGACTGTTGATTAACCATTTCTTTCAAAATAGGTTGAAGCTCGGGCACCAAAATAAAAAGGGTGGCACCCAGCAAAGCACATCCAACCAAGAACAGGAAAAAAGGGTAATACAACAATCGTGCGATTTTATCAGTCATGTCAATTTTCCAAGCTTGATAGTGGGCCAAGCCCGAGAAGATCTGCGCATACTGTCCCGAGGCCTCAGCCGCTTTCAAAAGCGATATCACCATCGAGCGATCCTGGAGCGTCTGTTTATCAAAAGCAAAAGAGAGAAGAGCGCCATGTTGATAGTGTTTCAAAATGCCATCTAACTCGCGCCGAAACACTGTGCTTAGACCTCGGTTCAAAAAGGCCTGGATCGCTTGACCGGCGTCCAAACCAGCACTGAGACAATAGTGTAAATGCCAGTAAAAGCTCATCAGGCTTTTTCTCGGTATTTTCGCTTTTAACACAAGGGCCGCCCACCTTTCATTTTATCCGGATCGATGCCAAGTTGCTGAAAAACTTCAGCAAAATCAGTCTGTCCCTCGGCAACTTTTTCAAGGCCCTCCTTTAAAAAAGGCCTTTTTTCCCGAATCTGTGTCGGGGTCTCTTTTGCCCCCACCGCTAAAATCTCCTGTCGCGTCAAGACATCCCCCACGGCAAAGCGCCCTTGATATCCTGTGTTAAAGCACGCAGAACAGCCCGTGGATTGATAGGTTAAGCCAGGAAGCTTGACCTTCATAGCCTGTCCTAAATTCACCAGTGTCTCGGGCGTTTGAATTTTCTGCCGACAATGTTGACAGAGCTTACGAATCAAACGCTGGGCAACAATGATGGTAATAAATTCTTGAATGTGATGGCGGGGCACACCCAGCTCTTCCAGCCGTGAAATAACCCCCCATGCATCGCGGGTATGAACTGTCGTCAACACCAAATGACCCGTCATGGCCGCCCGCAAGGCCATGGCGGCTGTTTCAGAATCTCTGATTTCACCAATCAGAATTACATCCGGATCTTGGCGTAAAATGGACCGAATGCCAGAGGCAAAAGACATTCCAGCACCTTCGCGTATTTCAGTTTGGCGAATACTCGGCATGAAATATTCGATGGGCTGCTCAAGTGTCATTACATTTTTTTCAGCCAGGTCCATTTGATGAAGCAAGCTATAAAGCGTTGTTGTTTTTCCAGACCCCGTAGGCCCTGTTAGAACAATCAGTCCTGCTGGTGATTTTCCAGCCGATTGAAGCTGTTTTAAAATCGGGGCAGAGAATCCAAGATCCTCTAATTTTTGTTGATACGGAGACTTGGTTAACAGTCTTAAGACCGTGCTTTCACCGAATAAAGTCGGATGGGTTGAAACTCGAATTTCATATCCTGTTCCCTCAGACGTGTGGCGAAAACTACCTGATTGTGGCTGTCGCCCTTCAGCCACATCCATCAATGCCCTGACTTTCACAGCATTGATCAATTGAAGGCCATACTGCTTGTCCAAATCTTTAAACGGCAACAAATGCCCATCGCAGCGAAACAGAACCGCGATGCAAGATTCGCGTGCCACAAGGTGAATGTCCGAAGCTTGGCGCTGCAAACCACCGCGCACAAGATCCGCCAATGTCTCCAGCGGCGTTAAAGGTATTTCTCTCTTTTGAAGCAGGCCATGCCGATCGAACAACCGATTCAACTCATCAAGACCCACAACAATATAACGAGGACGACACGCTGAATGATAGGTCTCGATCAAGCTTTGCATTTCTTGATTATCTGCGTTCAAGCAATAGACATCCACCTGCATCGAACCTGTGGCCAAAGGTAAAAACCCAATCGATCGAAGCACTTCAACAGGAATCGGAGATTTCAAAGCATCAGCAGCCATTGGAATATAGGCAAAATGTTTCAAAGGTCATTCAAATATGAACAAAGTGTTAATTTTGGGGATAATGCGTCAGCGTGCTTCAAAAATCAAGCTTTCTCGTCACCTCTCAGCAAGTTATAGGAATCTAATCCTTGTGCCGGCGCACAATCATATGCACATGAAAATGAAACACTTCCTGACCGGCGTTTGCGCCATGATTGGTTATCAATCGATACCCCGAGTCAGCAATTCCAAGATCCTCTGCAATCTTTTGAATGGTTCGATAAAAGCTACTGATCTCTGTATCAGAAGCTTCTTGCGTAAAATCATTAAAAGAGACGTACTTCTTTTTGGGAATGATCAATACGTGCACATCTGCCTTAGGCTCGATGTCATGAAAAGCGAGCACGTGATCATCTTCATACACTTTTCTTGAGGGGATGGTTCCGTCAATAATTTTGGAAAATACCGTTTCTCCGTGATACATCGCTTTGGCCTTTGGTTTATTTTATGTTATATTATCAAAAAAAACGAACAACAATCATCATGAAAAAACTTTTTAAATATCTCTTTATCTCTGTTGTCATCCTGGCCCTTGCTTATTGCGCTGCGTGGTACTATGGGAAGAATCTCCTGTCATCTGCTTTGAATGATCACCATCAAGGGAAAAACTTTATCATCAAAAATCTATCTAAAGATAAACCCAACTTTATAGTTTCTGGATTTCCTTTTGGGTACACCATCACCAGCACCACGCCCGCTAATTTCCAATATCAAAAATTGACTCAAGCCCCGGTTATGGTTCATCTTTCTGGTTTGAACCTTCAGATTCGCTTCTCTTCCAAACCCACAGCCCATCTGAATTTAAGCGCGTTAAAAGCGTATGATACTCAGCTCAAGTTTGGGGAGTCTGGGGTTTTAGAATTAAACATGAGCAATATCAATGCCCAGGGGACTGTCAGTAATATTTTTGCATCGCCAGCCCTTAAAGCAGAGGCAACCATGGCAGATGCCGGCATTGGAGGGGCCAACAACCCTTGCCTCACCATCAAAGACGGTAAACTCACCTACACCATGACAAAACAAAACGCTGTCATCAATCAAGACATCACACTGAATGCAAACCCCAGCTTTCAAACAGGGTGTCAAAAGCTATTTGCTCAACAATTCCAGCCTGTGATGAAACTCATCCCTTTCAAAAAAGCAGATTCAAATTTAAAGGGGCACGCCACCATCAAAAAGGACGAGCTCAGCAAAAAACAAACCATCCAAATGAATTTGGCCGCCCAAGATAAAAAAGGCAAAGATGTGTTCACAGTCAAATCTGATCTTTTGAATGATCCCCTGCTTAACAAAAAAGGCGCGTATGATGGATCTATAACAATTATGATCAAACGGGCATCCGCAGCTCTTTCCCAGAAAAAGCTCTCCACAAAATCAAAACCTGCAGATTTCTTCAAAGCGCTGGCGTCAGAGGTTCTTAAGCCACTCAATAAAGGCAAAGTTAAAGAAGGTCATGTTTTGGAATTTGTCGTCCGAAACAATGTCGTAGACTTGGATCCAAAAACACTTCAAAACTTAGCAACTTCTTTTCTTGATCGATAGACACCCATTCATATGACTCAAAAAATTGGTATATGCGGTATTCCCTCTAGTCTTGGATGTGCGCTTCCCGGCACAAAGTACGGCCCAAATGCGCTTCGACAGTTTGGCCTTATCGAAAGCATTCAGCGTCCCAAAAAAGATTTTGGTGATATCGAAGAACCACTTTCGTATCCCCACTATCCTCTTAAAGAAAATGCCAAACATCTTGATCCCTTAACCGCATGGAACAAAGCTTTATATACCCAAGTTGCCGAAATTTTGGCCGCGGGCTATGCGCCTCTTGTTCTTGGGGGTGATCACTCCTATGCCATTGGCTCATTGGGTGCCGTTGGCCACTATTGCGCAAAACACGGCAAAAATCTTTTGGTCGTTTGGTTTGATGCCCATACAGATTTCAATACGCCAGCTACCAGCCCGACAGGAAACATCCATGGAATGCCTGTTCGCGTTCTCACTGGTCAAGGCCCGCAACCGTTGGTTGATTTCATCAACAGCAACGGCGGCTTTCTTAAGGAAGAGGTCTTTAACATGATTGGTATTCGATCGGTCGATGAAGGAGAGCAAATCGCTGTCAATCAAAGTAAGATGTCTGTTTATACCATGCCCCTCATTCATCAGGCAGGCATTGAAAAGGTCCTCGAAGAAATTTTTGCAAAAGTTGATGATAATACCCACATTCACTTTAGCTTTGATATCGATGGTATTGATCCAGAACTAGCGCCTGGTGTCGGCACTCCTGTTGAACAAGGTCTCTCTCTTGACCAAACACAAAAGGTGTTCCAAGCCATCAAACAGTCTGGAAAACTGGGATCTATGGATGTGGTAGAACTCAATCCAGAGGTCGATAACAACCATCAAACAGCAAAGCTTGCCGTAGAACTAGTATCAAGCCTTTTTACAGAATGATTTAAAGATCCGTTCTACTGGCATGATCAGTTGATCGTTGGTGGCAATTAAGGTCTCGCCACTGAAAATATCCTGCCGGGGATCAAATGGGCTTAAGCTTCCACCCGCTTCTTGAATGATTAAATTCCCAGCAGCCACATCCCAGGCCTTTAATCCAAATCCCACAAAAACATCTGCGCGCGCCGCTGCAATATAAGCCAAATTCAAAGCAGCCGATCCAAAGATCCGAAACCGTGTTTGTTTGAACAACTCATCAAAGCACGCCCGTTCATGGGGGGGGCGTGAGGGTGTATATACATTGTGCAACGTCGCCAGCACAAGAGATCCACGTAATTCTTTTCTTGGCGAAACCCGCAAGCGCCGATTGTTCAGGAAACTTCCTCGGCCTCTTTCCGTCCAGAACAATTCATCCCGGATGGGGTCATAAATAATTCCTGCGTGCGGTTGGCCATTTTTTATCAGCGCAATGGAGATACAAAAATGCGGAATACTGTGAAGAAAATTATAGGTCCCATCCAAAGGGTCAATCACCCAATAGGTATTCTGGTTACCAACTTCCCCTTGCTCTTCCATCAAGAACCCATAATTGGGATAGCTTTTTTGCAGTTCCTTGAAAATAATTGTTTCAGCGCGCGTGTCCGCCGTTGAGACGAAATCCCCAGCGCCTTTATCTGAAACAACTAAGTTTTCAACTTCATTAAAATCACGAATAAGGGCGCGGGCTGCTTTAAAAGCTGCTTGCGCCATGACATTCACAATAGGAGCAGTGGTTAATCTTTGTGTAACAGTTGCCATTAATTTTCCTTTGCTCGCTCAACGTAAGAGCCATCTTGTGTGTTGATAACAATGCGTGTGTCCACTTCAATATGCGGCGGCACTAAAACCCGAACGCCGTTTTCCAAAACAGCAGGTTTGTAAGAGGAAGAAGCCGTTTGCCCCTTAACCACTGGCTCAGCCTCCACCACGGTCATTACAACCGTATCAGGCAAGCGCACACTCAAGGCATGTCCGTCATGATAAACAATTGTCACGGTCATTCCTTCTTGAATAAATCGAACTGACTCTCCCAACAATCCTTGATCCAGCGTCACTTGCTCAAAGGTTTCAGGATCCATAAACGTTAAATGAGCACCGTCTTGATATAGGAATTGGCGCTCTTCTTCATCCAGGCGTGCTTTTTCTATGGTCTCACTTGACCGAAACCGTTCATTCAGTTTTGTGCCTACTTTGATATCCTTAAGCTCTGTTTGAACATAAGCGCCCCCTTTTCCAGGTTGCGTATGTTGTATTTTCAAAACCACCCACAGCCTATTTTTATACTCGAGGACGTTACCCGGTCTGATTTCATTTGCGGTAATCTTCATGATATTTTTCTCATTTCTAGCAATAAATGGCAGTTAATTTCTGAACCAATGCTTTGGCTTCCGCTTCGGGACGTTGGAAAATATTCCGGCCAATAATCGATCCATCTCCCCCGCCCGCGTGAATGGCTTGAACTTCACTGATCAGATCAGCATCACTTTTGGTTGCGCCGCCGGAAAAAATAACAAGCCGGCGCTTGGCAAAACAGGCCCGTTTGACAAAGGCAATCCGTTCAGCCAACTGGGTCAGGTCTGCTTTTGATTTTGATAAGAGCTCTTTTGATTTTTGGGTTGCGACAGCACTTGATGGAATTTTTACTTTCACAATGTGGGCACCGAGAAGACAGGCCATATGGGCACCATAGCTCACCGTATCAATGCTGGTTTCTCCTTCTGTCGATAAATTACCGCGGGGGTAAGACCAGACAATCACGGCCAGTCCACAAGAACGGGCTTCTGCGCTTAATTCTTGCAATTCCTGGAATTGACTTAAGGACGCATTGGATCCAGGATAAATCGTAAAACCAATGGCAGCACAGCCCAAATGCAATGCATCCTCAATGCGCGCGGTCACCGATTGATCAGGGGCAGCCATATCAACCAACTTGTTGGAGCTGTTCATTTTCAAGATAAGTGGTAACTGAGCGGGGTATAAATCCACTCCAGCTTGAAGAAATCCTAAGGGGCCTGAAAGCCCTGATAAACGATTTTCATAAGCAAAACGGAAATGAAAACAAGGATCATAAGCCTCGGGCTGCATCTCAAAACTATCAATGGGTCCATGCTCAAACCCTTGATCAACCGCAGAGATCATCAACCGTCCGGTTCCGCCCAACACCCCTTGATATAAAAGCTGAGCAAGCCGCGCACGAACAGCCGGACTTTCATAGGAATAATGAGACAGGATTTTTTGAACAGCAGCGGTCATTTAAGAATCTCCTTTGTCACGCCCTCTCTTAAATAACAGGTTTCAGCCGGAAAGCTCAACAAAATTCCTTCGTTGTTACGGTTTCTTTGCCATCTCTGCTGCAACGACCCACATAAAAATCGGCATGTTTTCTCTATGAAACCTCTTGATAACGCGTCATAATTTTAACCAGTTCATCCCCCTGATGGACAACAGGGGAAGCGGTTACCGTTAAAGGGATAAATGCGTCATCATAGGTAATAGCAATGCCCGCCTCTTGCCCTGGGAAGGTATGCAAAACCCCAATGTCTTCTTTTTCCAGATGTACTTTGCCCAGTTCACAGGAAAGTTCAAAGATGCCTCCCCGGGGCGCTCTCAATCGATGATAATCATCTTCTGTGCACCACCATGCTTGGCTGACTGGATTGTGGGCGTTGGTGACATAGTTCAAGATGCCATCAAGGGTTGTCTTTGCGGTTTCAGAGCAATAGCTCTCTTTTGAACCCAGCTCATAAGTGAACGCCTTTTTAGGAGACACGTTTGTTTCACCGGTGTGTGCGTTCCATTGCTCAGTGAAATACCAGAAAGGGTAGAAAACCGCCTGATTAAAGCACGGGCTAAAGCGGCAGGGGGTTGTAATAAAATGCTGGGCTGTAAAGTTTAACAACCGTTTATTCAGCAAATATTGGGGGGCGTAAAGATAAGGCTTGGAAATTGAATCACAATGCAAATCAAAAATATAATCAGCGTCCAAGGCCTCTTGATGCAAAATCAAAGCCAACTGTGTTTCTGGTGGCTGACCAGCTGAAGCGTTGACCAAGATATCCAATCGTTCTTTGAGGGCGCGTTCAAAAACGTGGATGGCCTGATCATATCCAAGTTGCACATGTGTATTGATAAAGCTTTCACACTCAAAAGCTTCAAAAAAATCAGAGGCAGAAAGCAAATTCACAAAGCCGCGGTTCCAATTCATCCCAGTCCGGGGATCAAATCGCCCATAGCCATATTCACCCATTTTAGTATCAAAAGCTGCTGGATTCGCCAATGGCAGCACCTTAAAATCAAAGGGCAAATCAGCCCGCGCCAGTCGCTCTTGCAAGTGGCGAATAACAGCAACTCCCTGAATCTCAGCGCCATGTAAAGCCGCTTGCATATAAACCCGCGCCTTGGGTTTAGAAGCTGAACTTTGATAAAAGGTCAGCTCATAAGCATGGCCAGAGGCTAGGGTTTTCAGCGCGCGCTGATAAGGTTTCATGGTTGACACTTCATACATCCATCATAAATTGTTGCCACACGCCCGGTTAAATAATAGCCATCTGAACGCTTTTCAACGTACATTTCTTCAACGGCTGTCCGGACTAAAATTTCATCTTCTAAAAAACCTCTTTGATGACCAGCAAAAACAGCTGCCACTGTTCCACTGCCACACGATTGCGTAATGCCCACCCCTAATTCCCAGTGGCGGATACAAATCTCACACTCATTGATGCGCTGCACAAAGTGAACATTGATACCCATCGGATACTGCTTTTGAACCTCTTGTCCAATGCGATCAATATCCAACTCTGTCACGTTCTCTGTCCAAAGAACCAAGTGGTGATTACCCGTGGAAACGTGCAGCGGATCTCTCAATTTTTCAGGACAAGGGCTAGAAAATTCTGTGTTATAAAGAGCCGGCCACCCCAGTTGAACCATGAACACATCACCACTAAGCTTTTGACACTTGTGAATGGCGTCATGGCCTGTTTGAATATGCAGTTGGGTTAAGCCAAAATTATTACCATTGAGAATATATTTGGTGATCGCCCGCAATCCATTGCCACACTGAAGAGCGGTTGAACCATCGGCATTATAGATAATCATTTTGGCATCGGCTTTCGATGACTGTCGAATGATCAAAAGTTGATCAGCGCCAACACCGTTACGCCGATCACATAGGCGCTGAGCACTTTCTTTGCTCCATTTATGTTCAGCTACGCGTTCATCCACAACGATAAAATCGTTCCCTGAGGCAGTCATCTTCCGAAAGAAAAACATCCTCTACCTTAACAAAGTTTCTAGGGTGGTAGCAGCCGAGGACTTCTCATCACGATACTTGACGATCAGCGCGCAATACTTAGAAAGGCCTCTCTCTTTTGCCCATTCAGAAGACAGCGCCCGTGAGCCTGGAATCACAACCGCATTTTCTGGAATATCGGCGCCCTTCTCTAATTGCTTTTCATTAACCAAATCATAGACATCAACAGATTTTGTTAGGGTCACAGCCGGGGCAATCACAGCGCGCTTGCCAACACGAACACCATCAAGAATCTGGGATCCAGCGCCAATAAAGGCGCCATCTTCAACAATCACAGGCTGGGCTGATATCGGCTCCAGGACACCCCCAATTTGAACATTGGTGGAAAGGTGAATGTTTTCACCAATCTGGGCGCACGAACCCACTAGAACGTGGCTATCAATCATGGTTCCCGCGCCAACATACGCGCCAATATTAACATAGCTTGGGGGCATAATGACAACCTGCGGGCCAATATAAGATCCGGGTCGAACCGTTGTTCCTGTGGGCACAACTCGGACTTTATCTGCCAAAGAAAAACCGCGGGGGCGCAGAAAATCCTTATCAACATAGCCCGGCCATTCATGAATTTCTGTCATTTCCGACTGCTTAAAGATCGATAAAATGCCTTCTTTAACCCACCCATTAACTTGCCACCCATTTCCCTTGGGTTCTGCAGCCCGTATGTCACCTTTTTCAAGCTTCCCTAAAAAATCTAAAAAATCTTCTGGCTTTAAATCGTGGCGCACAATTTTCCTCTTTTCTTTAAACGAACCAATTTTCCATACCATGAATGGAATCTTCAATTTTTTCAATACTTGATAAATCCTTCAAAGAAAGGGGCAACCTAACATCCGGCCTAATTTCAAAGAGATGGGATAAAACCATTTTGATGGGAATTGGATTCACGGTTTGTTCCAATCCCTCAAAGATGTCCAAAGGATCCTTCACCGAACCGGCCATACTTCCTTTCACATAGGCTTTTGTTTTTTCAGGCCAGGCGTTTGCCATCACAGAGATCAACCCAACAACCCCTTCCTTGGCATAGGCATGAAAAAGGGAATCATCCCCTAAGTAAATCGGCACTTGGGGGGCTTTTTTCTTAATCTCTTGAAGCACATCAAGGCCTGGAGCTGAGTGTTTTACCGCTAATAAGTTCGGATGCGTTGCCAAAGCAGAGATTACCTCTGCTGCAATCGCAACTCCGGCTCGGCCCGGATGATTATACAAAATCACTGGATGGTTGGAGGCGTTCAGAACAGAGTCAAAGAATTCTTTTTGCCCTTCAGGCCCGGGTCGGAAATAGGGTGGTAGAGAAATCAATATGGCTTGAACCTGGCGATCATTCACTTGCCGGATGTTTTCTAACACCCGTTCATGGGAACAGTCCGTCACCCCAACAACAAGAGGGACTGTCAAATCCATCTTCTGAGCTAACTCCAGCACAGCAGAGCGTTCTTGCGGGGTTAGGGAAAAGGCTTCGCCGGTACTTCCCAAAATCAACACCCCACATCCTTGGTCTTGCTGCTGTTTCACCAAAAATTTCAGCGCGTCATCGTCAACACCTGTCTCTGAAAAAGGCGTGACCATCGCCGTAATGACGGGCCAGTCTTTTAAATTATCACGGTGTAATGTGGTCGAATTTTTCATACATCAATTCCTCATAATCAATCAGTCCCACCCAATGGGGCTCGCCCATTAAAAGGCGCGCGGCGCCAACAGCTCCCTGGGCGTACATGGCACGGGAACGGCTTTCATGTTCGACGGTAAGTTTTTCTCGAGCATTTTCCAAGGTCAACCGGTGAATACCCGCATAATCCTCTTTTCGATCCACCGTAATCTCAACATTGGGCCAGTTTAAACCTTGCGCCAATCGCAAGGCCGTTCCGCTTGGTTTATCTTTCTTAGTGACATGATGCACTTCATAAACAGACGCTTCCGGGCTTCCCAAAAGCTCGCGCGCACCGGCTAACTTTCGCGTGACATAGAAAAAGAAATTCATCATGGGACTAAAGTTTGCCGCTCGAATCCACCCCACGTTTTGCTGCCGCAACAGGTGATCAAGATCGGTGGGCCATTGCACCGCTGTGCTCCCAGTCACCACTGGTTTTCCGGCTTCAAGCAAAAGAGGAATAAGATCCGTCATCGTTGTGCCATCGACAAAAATAATCGAGGCATCTGCCTCCCTCAACAGTTCAAGCGTTGGGGGATTTTTGCTCGAGAACACATGAGCGATTTCTTCTTGTTTTAGATGTTCTTGAACATACTGACCTGTTTTTCCTGGACCAATAACATTAAAGCGCATGTTTTTTCTCCTTTTTCAAATCACACCAGCCATCATGAATTTTTTTCAAGGTGATCTCAAACGATTCACATGAATGACACGCAACCGACGCCAATGAATACGGAAACGTCTCTAAAGCTATTTCGAGGGGAAAACGGTCCGCCAATAGTCGCAGCGTTACTTGGTCAAAATGATGCAACCATACTTTAGACTGATGATAGGTAATCACAGGATGCTGATCCTCATGATGCTCTGAAATTAACGTACCTGATTGGCCAGGATCCAACGAAGATTGAACCCACAAAGGAATACCAGATCGCTTTAAAGGCTCTAATGTTCTGGGATGTAAAACCCGGGCACCGTAGTGTGAAATGCGCTCGGCAAATGCATAACTCATTTTTTCAATGGGGGTCGCTTCAGGGACATAGCGGGGATCAACTGTGTAGATGCCGGTTACATCTGTCCAAATGGTTAAGGCCGGCACCTGCATTGCCTCGGCAACAAGCGCGGCCGAAAAATCACTCCCTTCAAATCCAAGGGTGGTGATATGCCCCTGTTCATCACTTCCCACAAATCCCTGTGTCAAAAGAGGCGTCACTGAAAAATCATGGGCCTGAATCAAAGAATCCATATTCTGTTTGATGGCAGATATATTAGGCTCTGCAGCTCCAAATAGGCTGTTGGTTTTGATAAGTTGAGCTGCTGGAACAAAATGAAAGGTGCCCAGCTCATTTAAAATGAAAGCCGATAAATATTCACCATAGGCCAAAACGCGATCCCGAAATGCATCGGAATGATCCGTTGTCGTAAACTCTGCTTTCAACGCCTTCAAAATGTCAATAAAACGGGTCGTTTTGATCGAATCAAAGGCCAGTTCTGTTAAAATTTCGTCATAAATAGTCGATATTTTAGACCAAATTTGGGCAAAAGCATGGGCATTTGACTGACGGTGATATAAAACCAAAAGGTCTAAGTTCTGGGTAATTTTTCCATTTGCACTGACGATAACAGCTTGATATTTATGTTTTCTTATAAGATCCAAGCATCTTAGAATACCAGAAGCTGTGGCCAGCGACGATCCCCCAAATTTTGCAACGGTACTCTGCATCATCCCCTCAAATGATGGTAAAGGTTCATATTGGCAATAGCCGCGCCCGCCGCGCCCCGCGCAAGGTTATCTCCCAAAGCACAGAAGCGAATATGGCGATCCGTCAACCCGGTCTGCAAGCGCCCCACATGTACCCGCATATCATTGGCTGATAGGCTTTTAAGGGGTTGTGGGGCTGTTGGATCATCATGGAATATCAGCATATCATCATGGCTTTGACCCCACTGAGTGATGATCTTTTGTGCGTCCACCGCTGATAAAGGCTCTGTTAACTCAAGCTCAATAGAAGCCATATGCCCCACCCGGACCGGCACACGGTTACACTGCACAGAGATAGGCTGGTTCGGCACCTGAAACAGCTGTCTCAATTCAGCGATGATTTTACATTCTTCATCCTGGATATAAGGCACCACATTCCCAAGCAAGTCCATGCTCGAAACCCCTGGATAACCTGCACCACTGGCAGATTGAAGCGTTGTCATTGAAAGCGTTTTCACAAGACCTGCCTCATAAAAAGGCGCAAGCGCCAACGATACAATCGCCACCACACAATTAGGATTGGTCACAATCATGCCTTTGTTCTGTGCTGGCAGGGCTTTTTTGAGCACCTCACGATTAATTTCAGGAACAATCATCACCGCTTTGTCACTTAGTCGATGAGCTGCCGCATTGCTAAACACAATGTGTCCTTTATCAGCCAGAGCTGGCTCCATTGTTTCCGCAGCGTCCGCCGGCAAAGCCGAAATCACATAAGGGCTTTCAAGGTCTTCAAGCGATTTAAATGTGAGCGCCTTTATTTTTTCAGGACAGGGCGCTGACAAAAGCCACTTGGTTTCTGCGCCATACACTTTTCCCTGCCGTTTTTCAGAGCTGATCACTTCCACAATTTCAAAGGTTGGATCATCCGCCAACGCTGTAATAATTGATTGCCCAACCATGCCTGAGGCTCCCATAAGCGCAACTGAAGTTTTCATATTAAACCCTGCCTTCATTCAAAAAGTTTTGCGCCAAATCCACCGCCCGCCCATCTATCGCATGATCAAGGCCCGGAACCATTTCAAGTCGCACATCACCGCCAGCCTGCTTTAATCGCACACATGCTTCCGTGCCCCGCGCTGGAACAACAACCCCATCTGCTGTGCCATGAATCAATAAGTACCGAACGGCTGGATCACATTTTTCGGGCACAAAGGGCAACCCTCCTGAAAATCCAATAACCGTCTGGGCCAATGTATCTCCCCAATGATTCAGGGCCAGCGCAATCATGGCCCCCTGGGAAAAGCCCATAACCACTGTTTTTTCAGCCGGCACCTGATAGAGCTCTTGATAGTATTTAATTTCATCGCGCAAAAGTGGGATGGATTCTTCCAATCCTGCGTGTAGCACCGGCTCAGACAGTTCCATAATTTCAAACCACATAGCACCTGCTGTATCTAGTGGATGGGGATGAGGAGCATTCGGCACCATAAAAAGAGCGCGGGGATACTGGTCTGTAAAAGCGTTCGCGAGGGGCGCTATATTTTCTGCAGTGGCGCCATAACCATGGATGATAAAAAAAAGCATGTCAGGATGGTCGCAACAACCGACTTTTATGTAACGTAGGTGAGCCATTAAATTCTCAAATATTTGGGCTTTAACTAGTTGTATAGTTAGAAATTTGATAATATCTTAATTGATAGTGAAGTTAAAATGTTAAATACCGTTAATCGCAAGTTTTTTTTGCTCCTGGCCTTGTTTTTCCCTCTGCAAGAAACCCTGTGTGCGGCCCCTAAAGAATGGCAAATGGGATTTCAACCAGCAGCAAGTCCTGTTATGGAGCAATTGACGTCGTTCCATAACCTTATGTTAATCATCACTGGTTGCATTGGTGGGTTTGTTATTTTCCTTATTGGCTGGGTCTCCTGGCGATACCGAGCCAGCAAAAACCCCACACCAGCAACCTGGTCACATAACACCCTGCTAGAAGTTGTGTGGACGGCCATCCCTGTGGTGATTCTACTGTTTATGGCGTATCCCTCTTTCAAACTTCTCTATTACATGGATGCAGCGCCCAAAGCAGACATGACCATCAAAGCCATCGGCAAACAATGGTACTGGACCTATGAATATCCTGACCATGGTAATTTTAGTTTTGACAGCTACATGATTCCCGATAAAGATTTAAAGCCACATCATCTCCGTCTCCTCTCCGTTGACAATCCTGTTTATGTGCCTGTTGGCAAAAAAATTCGTGTTTTGACAACTGCCAATGATGTCATTCATAGTTGGGCCCTACCAGCGATGGGCGTTAAAAAAGATTGCGTGCCAGGGCGCATTAATGAAACCTGGTTTATGGCCACCAAGCCTGGTATTTACTATGGTCAATGTTCCGAGCTATGTGGCCCTCAACATGGCATGATGCCCATTGAAGTACATGTCGTTTCTGAAAAAGAATTTGATGCTTGGATCACTGAGGCCCGTAAAAAATATGAATAAATGCAAGGAATAAACCATGTCTAGCACCCATCCCAAAGGTTTGACGCGTTGGCTCTGTTCAACCAATCACAAAGATATCGGCACCCTCTATATTATCTTTGCGATTTTTGCCGGTCTCTTAGGTGGCATCTTATCGATGATGATTCGCATACAACTCATGTCACCCGGGAATGGCTTCATCTCTCCAGACAACTATCAATTTTATAATGTTGTTATTACTCTGCATGGGCTGTTGATGATCTTTTTTATGGTGATGCCAGCTTTAATTGGTGGCTTTGGCAATTGGTTTGTACCACTGATGATTGGCGCGCCGGACA
>Ga0136558_1000994_pt1 | contig 14970 bp, 15 predicted proteins | sample AntRauTorckE6833_FD_101391 | JGI IMG/M metagenome (GOLD analysis project Ga0136558, IMG submission 101391) | Saline lake microbial communities from Rauer Islands, Antarctica - Metagenome Torckler E6 #833 | ecosystem: Environmental > Aquatic > Non-marine Saline and Alkaline > Saline | place...
AAAAGATCTTTACCTGGTGAACAGAAATAAAGAGCTGTACAGCCTAAGATCAGATGGTGAGAGAATGAGATTGGAAACATTGTCTATTTTACAAAGAAAAGGCTTTTCGCCCGAGGATGCTAATAAACTAGCTGAAACTTATCGTCATAACGAAGAATACTGGCTGGACTTTATGATGCACCATAAAGAAGAATTATCAGACCCTCGAGGGGAAAATGAAATATTTACTGGCTTAGCTACTTTCTTTTCCTTTATGTTTTTTGGTACTATTCCTCTCTTGCCATTTATACTGCAAGAGAGTGGCGACCCAGGTACAGCCTTTTTGTACTCTTCTTTGGGTACATTTTTAGCGCTAGTAGCGCTTGGATTGCTTAAATGGCGAGTAATTGGTTCCAATTTTAAGTCATCTTTGTTTGAAGTTGTGGCAGTGGGTAGTACAGCGGCCGTGCTAGCTTACTTCGTAGGAACTTTCTTTGCTGTATAGGGAGCTTAGTTGTATATAATATAAAAGCGGGTTTTATAACCCGCTTTTATATTTACTGCACTACCGGTACCCGAATTTTTTTGTCTCGATGGTCAGTGTTTATTTTTTGACATGGAGTAGAAACGAGAGGGGATGGCAAGTGATTCATTTTTTCTCTATGAACTGTTTTTGATTGGGGGAAGGCCAAGCCTATTTTATGAGAACCAAGCTCTTTTGGAACCAAACCTATGGTCACTAAACTTTGGTGTCTATAGGTTTTTATTTGCACATCATTAACGCTGATTGATAGGGGGTCGTAGATGATATTTAGTTCCTTTGCTTGTTTCGGGGTTAGTGGAGTTTGTAGTAGGAAGTTTACCGTCTCTTCTTCGCCACGGGTAACTGTTATGTCGTGGAATAGATTTAGTTTGCGTACGTATGGACTTGATAAAAGATTATCGTCCGTAGCAAACAATGAGTAGAATCTGATCATAAGTAATTCTGCCGAAGCAAATTAATTCTAATAAGACTCAACGTTGTTTGCGTGTGATGAATCGTGAGAGCGGGGAGAGTGGGATTGTCAGCCAAGTGACGGTTCCAAAACGCTTGTTAATGGTAACTTAGGCACTAAGTTAGTCAATCAGTTTATCTTCAGGGTTTTACACCGGTTTATACACGACTTATATACAGAGTTATGCACAAGTTATACACAGAAGACTGTTGAAATAAGGGTTTTTGTATTGTATTGACTTCTCTATCTGATATGAGAATCTATAAGGAGGTTTGTGCGGTGGTGAAGTATCTTTATACTTAGCTCGAGGCTACGAGCAAAGCGCACAAGCCGAAGCTCTACGTTGTACAAAGCAAAGGCGCCCTGGAGGGGGCGCTTTTGCGTTTTATAATCTTTTAGATAAGTCGTACAGATATTTTTTATTAATCTGACTAGTTTGTATCTGTACTAAATTTTTATATTACTACTTTGTTTTAAGTGAAATATAGATGTCTTCGAGAGCTCTCACACCATCACCAGCTGAAATGTTGTTTTGATGATACTTCACATTGGTACAGTCACCCGCAGCCCAAATATTATCGGCAGATGTTTTTTGGGTCCAAGGATCAATTTTTATTCGGTTGTACTCGTCTCGGTCAATTACACCGTCGGCAAAGTCTGTGTTAGGGATCATGCCAATTTCTACAAATATTCCAGTTACGGGCAAGGTGGTCTCTTCGTTAGTCTCGGTATTTCTATAAGTTAGCCCAGAGACAAATTTGTCTCCCTCAACTGCTGTGGGTTCTGCATTAAGAAGACCGTTCATGTTTTCGTGTCCGAGTACTTTTTCAACGGTTACCGGGTCAGCTTTAAAGCGATCGCCACGTTGGATAAGGGTTACGCTCTTAGTGTAGGCTAGAAGTTGGGCAGCTGTCTCGAAGCCCGCATTACCACCACCGATCACTACAACGTCCTGACCGGCAAAAACAGGGCCATCACAGCTGGCGCAGTAGGTAACTCCTTTATGTTCAAATTCATCGGCTTTGGGTACGTTTAATCGACGACGACTTGAACCTGAGGCGATTAATACCGCCTTGCTTTCGTGGGTACTTCCGTCACTTAAGGTGACTCGATGACCGTCGACAGTTTTCTCTAACTTGTCCACGACTTGATTAGCGATAATATCTACACATTTTCCTGCGTAGGCCTCAAGGTGACCTTTTAAATCATCTGCTAGCTGATTACCGCTAATTGAAGGAGTACCAATCCAGTTTTGTATATCAGTAGAAACCGTACTCTGACCACCCCATTCTTTAGTTATAAATAGGGTTTTCAGTTGTTTTCTTGAGGCGTATACACCTGCAGATACTCCGGCTGGCCCACCACCAATGATTATTAAATCGTACATAAATAATTTATTTCAAAACAGTATTAACAATTAAAGTTCTACCAGAATAACACAGATGACACTTGACTGTAAATACCCCATGGGGGTATACTAAGATATATATGATAGATAAAAAATTAGACAACCGACTTAAACGCTTATCAGGTCAATTAAATAAGATTCAAGAAGATATTCAAAATAATAAAGATTGCACTGAAGTAATACCTCAATTCATGGCTGTTAAGGGTGCGCTTACCGGAGCCTTTGAGGAATATATAAGATTATCTATTGATTCATGCTCTAAACGTGATGAGAAAAAAATAAAGCAACTTATTTCAATCTTAGTTAAGTCGTAATTAAGTATGATAAAAAAACTAAAATCCTTAGGTTTTTTTCAGTACGGAAAAATAATTCCTGGTCTGACGATTCACAGTAAGGCTGCACTATATCCAGTCTTGAACGAAAGAGCGATTAGGGCTGGAGCAGGAATTATGTTCATCGTTGGTTTGTTCGCTTTTTTTCAAGCATTTTACCTAGACGAGTTTATTTTTATTAAGGTGTTTGTTTCGGTTTTCTTTTTTGACTTCTTTATGAAAGTAGTGGTAGGTACTAAATTTTCTCCGGTTTCACAGTTAGCAAATTTAATTGTTTCCAAGCAAGCTCCTGAATATGTGGGGGCAGTTCAAAAACGATTTGCTTGGTCAATTGGGCTGTTTTTGTCTTCCATAATGATTATTATGTTATTTGTTCTTGGGGTACAAGGTCTACCCAATTTAATAGTTTGCGGTACTTGTTTAAGTTTTATGTTTCTTGAAACCTCTTTTGGTATTTGTGTAGGATGTAAAATATATAACTACTTGGTTGGTATTAAAATTATCTCAACTTCAGATTATAAACCAGCTTGCCCAAGCAACGTTTGTTCCATTGAATAGTGCTTTTGACGAAGTAAAAAACTGCCGTTAGGCAGTTTTTTACTAGACACGATTTTGTATTTTTTTATTTCAGCTTACTTCGTCGCAGAAATGCTGGTACTGCCCCCCAGTCATCATCGTCATCATTATCATCGGCTGGATCTACTGGTTTGGGGTCACGTTTAGGAGTATCAGAGGAGCTTATCTTGTCATCGGGAATAGGTTCAGAGGACTTGTTAGGCTCGCTCTTCCTGGGTAAGGAGTTAAATATTCTGCCTCTGCCAGTTTCCTCACTCACTGTTTCAGCTGGTTTAGATTCAGGTACTGAAGGAGCTCTCCTGGCAATATTGTAGTTAGTGTTATTACTGGTTTCTTCTGGGAACCCAGTAGCAATAACGGTAACTTTAAGTTCGTTCTTCTTTAACTTTTCGTCTTTAATTGCTCCAAAGATAACTCTAGCCTGTGGGTCAATCGATTCAGTGATAACTCTGGCAGCATCTTGTATTTCTAACATCCCTAAGTCTTCTCCTCCTGCGATGGCAAATAGCACACCTTTAGCTCCAGTGATAGATACTTCTAGTAGGGGAGAATTAATTGCAGCTTTTGCTGCTTCTTCTGCTCGTTTCTCTCCGGAAGAGATTCCGACACCCATTAAAGCAGAGCCGGCGTTTTCCATAACACTACGGATGTCAGCAAAGTCAACATTAATGATACCCGGCATGGTGATTAAGTCAGAAATTCCTTCTACTGCTTGTTTCAAGATATTGTCACACTGTTCAAAAGCATTTTGAACGGTTGTCTCTTTATCAACAATAGCCAGCAATCGGTCGTTAGGAATAATGATAAGAGCATCTACTTCCTGCTTTAGTTCTTCGATTCCGGCAAGAGCTAAACGCATTCTTTCCTGACCTTCAAACAGAAAAGGTTTAGTCACTACTCCAACGGTCAAAGCACCGCTTTCACGTGCAATCTTGGCGACTACAGGAGCAGAACCAGTACCGGTTCCTCCACCCATTCCTCCAGTAATGAAGATCATGTCAGAGCCCTTAATTGAGTTGTTGATTTCTTCTCTAGTCTCTTCAGCGGCTCGACGACCCATTTCAGGATTTCCTCCAGCACCGAGTCCTCTAGTCAGATTCTTTCCAATGTGGATTTTTTTCTTGGCCAGCGAATGGTGAAGATCCTGAGCATCACTATTAATGGCGATAAACTCAACTCCTCGTACTTTAGAGGACACCATGTGATTCACGGCGTTCTTGCCCGATCCTCCTACACCAACCACACGGATTCGTGCGAAAGATTCTACATCTGTTCTTATTTGTTCCATACCGAATTATATTTGTGTCTAAGTTCGCGACCCACCCCTGAGTACGAATGTTTAATAACAAGACTATAATACATGGCAAAAAAATATCTGTCACGATATTGACAAAATCGAGAAACGTATCATTGACACAAATTATTTAAGTGATATTTAGACAGTAAATAGACTTTATTTTAAGCCTTATTTAAGGCAAGAACTGGCTTAACCAAGAAAGTATGCTGTGGCGAGTGTTTTTGACAATTCCTAAAGGTGATGTGTCAGTACTATCGCTGGCTCCCCACATGCAGATTCCGTAAGCTACGGCCCAAGAAGCGTCGCGAATCTTAACGCCTTTACCAATGTCCAAAGTAGCCGTTCTCGCTGGCAACTGTAATACTGATTTTGCTACTTCGACTGTTCCCGAAACATTAGCTCCACCACCAGTTAAGATAACGCCAGCTGGTAATAGACCATCACGTTTAATTTTCTTAAGTTGAGTATCGACTAGGTCGAAAATCATTTTTAATCTTTCTTGAATAATTTCATCAAGCTTTCTTTTGGAGTAGGTAGCACTGGTCATAGCTCCGCGCTTAATTTTTTCTGCGTCCTCTAATGGTATTCGTAATCCTAGAGCAATGTCATTAGTTATATCATTTGAACCAACGGGAAAGATTTTTAGTGAAATTGGGGTGGAGTCTTCAAAGATAACTATCGATGTCGTCTCAGCACCGATATTCGTTAGTACACACCCAGCCCGTTTCTGAGCTTTTGACAACATTACAAAACTAGCTGCTAGGGGAGAGGCAATAATATCTTCTACGTAGATACCTAAGCCTTCAATGGTGCGGATTAAGTCGTTTGCATGTTGTTCGTAGGTGGTTATAAACAAGCTGTCAACCTCCAGTTTGGTACCTTTCAGGCCTTGTGGACGTCCCATGACCTCGGAACCGTCTATCAGGTATCTAAGTGGAATAGGATGAAGAATTCTTCGGTTAGGAATATGGTCTAGAATCCTTTCTTCACTGTCAGCCATGACTTTCTCCAGATCTGAGGAAACTACTTCGGAGTCAGCTCTGGACGGAATTATTTCTCCGTGAGAATAAACTTCCTCAAGACCTATGCTGCCGATAGCGACATGGGCCCGCTTAATATTAATCTTGGAACTCTTTTCAGCTTGAGTAATAGCGGTTTTGATGCTACGAGCAACTTCGCTCTCATTCATTATGTACCCACTTTTAAGACCCCGACTTTCGGCTAGTCCTGTGCCGATTATTTCCGGCTTACTACTATCTTTAGATATACGAGCAACCGCCACTTTTACATGATAGGTGCCAACATCAATTCCGGTAATAATTTTATCTGCCATACTACTTTATACTGAACAGCTTAATATATTTCTGTTCTAACTTATCCATACTATCACCATGCTTATGACCCTTAAGGTGAAGAAGGCCGTGAATAAACAAGAAGGCCACGTAACCATCTGGTGATAGGTTGTAAGATTTTGCTTCAGTTTGGCTGACTGCGGGACAAATAAAGATTTCCCCGTTAGTTTCGTCCAGTGGGAACGATAAGACGTTGGGACTGTAATTCTTGTTGCGGTACTGCTTGTTTAAAGACGTCGCTCTAGTTTTGCCGATAAAGGTAAGAGACAGGGAGTATTTATCACCAATGATTTTACGCTTGATGGTTTGATAAGAATATTTTTTCGGATATTTTTTAACCGTACTATTTATGGAAAAATCATTCATTAGTAGGTGCATTATACCTTGAGTCAGACACAAAAAAAGTCGGTACTGTGTACCGACTTTTTTAAAGTTTGGTTTATCTTCTTCGTCCGCGGAATTCTTGGATTTTGCCAAGTTTTACTAGTTTCTCGTAAACCTCTTTCTTTTCAAGCTTGTTTAGCTTCGCCATTTTTTGTACGTTTCGGCTCCTAGTTCGGCTGAAGTACCGACCTCCTCGTACTTTGGGAACGATACCAGCACCCTGCATTCTTTTCGTAAAACGACGAATTACATTAGCGCTACTTTCGTTATTATTTTTTTCTACTTCAACATTGGTTGCCATATGTGGGGAAGAGCATACCACCTAAATAAATATGGCGCAAGTGATTTAGGCGATTATTGAAGCTGATCGCTTAAGTCGCTTTATGAGTGTTTCGTGGTCTATGTACTCTTGGTTTCTGACGTTCATGTCTCTAAATATTACTGTATTCTCTACGAATTCCTTTTGCCCCATTATTAGAGTGTACTTTACCTTATGAAACTCAGCTTCTTTTAGTTGAGCTGATAATGAGTCACTTGCTAGGTTGTGATGTACTTGAATACCTGATTTACGCAAAGTATCAATTAGCATTAAAGTTTTTATTTTTGGTCCAAAACCGAGCTGTACCAGGTAGACTGATGGTTTTTGTACCTTTGGTCGCGGTGCTCGTGCAGGAGCCTTACTGTTTTTGAGAACAACAACTGCACCAACGGCTGGAGTACGGGTTCTGGTAGTTCGGTAAACAAATTCGTCAAATCGGCCACCTCTGGCGGTGATTAGTGACGGCTCCTCATCCTCTTCTTGATTTATATCAAGAGAAAATATGGCGTCTGAGTAACACTCGTGATGACCGAGCATTTTAGGGTCAATCTCGTAAGGTGTCTCACTCATATCAAGAAACTCGATTATTTCTCTAAAATGTTTTCGACTAGGATCACTTAAGTATTCAAGAGGATTAGGACTGCGATAGGCCAGGTCATGGTTCATATCTACCAGGTCTGCTAAGGCTGACAGTGGGTGCTCCTTCATCAATTCTCTGGCTGAGACGGGCATGACGTCTAGTCTTTTTTTAAGGAAGTTAGTTAATTCTCTACTGTATCTAACTAGTGAATCTGAATCACCCAATGAATTAATGCGAACTGTGTGGTTTTGGTAGCCTAAATCAGTGACCAGGGCTCTGGTCGCGTGAATCAAGATAGCTTCAGCAATGCTACGTTCAACATTGAATATATGGAAAGTAACGGCTGTTTCGCCAGTTCGAGGAACTTGTTCGTAAGAGTACAACAAAACAGGTTTTTCAATAGCATGAAGCTTCTCGTCACAAAAGGTCGCTACTGCGGAGCTCAGCAGCCCCTGATGGTCGTCTAATTTTTTGTTGATACCAGTGACTGTATGGGGCATTTTTTGATCACAGTTTCTGCACTCAGGGGACTTACGTAAATGGTCGACAGTTTGAAATCCGAAATGCTCGGCAGTGTTGTTTGCGACTTTTATAAATTCCGTTGGTGTTAGTGACATAAAAATTTATACAGTTATGATTAATTTGTGTCTGACGTCGCTCGGTTATTACTTTCTGGAATATCGATTGCTCCGGGTAAGTAAGACAATTCGTTGGGTGGAAAAAGTCTTACAAATGCTCGTCCGATGATTCTCTCTTCTTGTAGTACGCCCCAGGCTCTAGAGTCAGAGCTCTTGTCTCTATTGTCGCCCATTACGAAGTATTCGCGGTCTCCCAGTGTTTCTTTGAATGGAGCAGCTGGTTGCATGGATTTTACGTAAGGTTCATCTAGGATGAAGCCTCCCGGATTGGTGTCGTTGGATATGGTCACCCGAGCATTTTCTATAGTTATAGTGTCTCCTGGTACACCAATTACTCTTTTAATAAAGAATTTAGAGGGGTCGCGTGGGTAGCGAAAAATCACCACGTCCCCACGATCGGGTTTTTCGAAATGATAGGTAACTTGATCAACAATCAAGTATTCACCACTGTGAAAAGTTTCATCCATTGACGCTCCAGAAACAATGAAGGGTTGAGCAATAAACATCCTGATGGGAATCACCAAGAGAATGGCAATGATGGAGAAACGAACTATTTCCGCTAAAGGGTGTTCCGCTTTATCTTCGCTGACAGAGTTGCCAAAACTATCTTCTTCACGAACTTCTTTTTCTTTGTTTGAGAGGAAAGACATAGGACTAATTGATTACTATTATACGAAAAAAAACGCTCAAAAACAAACTGTGAAAAAGTGTTTAGTTAGAACGTTCTTTTTTGGCTTAGAAAAAAACGACTAAAACTTTTTTAATTTTTTTGGTGTAGAATAATCACATGAAATATATTGTTGCCTTAGGTAATCCAGGAGAAAAATATAAAAATACTAGACACAATATCGGTTTTATGGCCGTTGATAAATTTATTGATGAGTTTGGCTTACCAAAATTGATTGAATCTAAATCCAGTTCGGGTCTTGTCACTGAAGGGACGCTAAATGGAGAAGAGGTCAAAATACTCTATCCAGATACGTATATGAATAACTCCGGTAGTGCAGTGGTTAAGTTGGTAAATAAAAATGAGATTAAAAATCTAATTGTAGTCCATGACGATATAGATTTACCGATTGGTGAAATTAAAGTAGGGGCAAATCGGGGTGCTGGCGGAAATAACGGGGTTAAATCTATTATTGATAAGCTAGGCTCGAAAGAGTTTGTGCGAGTACGAATTGGTGTTGCGCCCAAGAGCTTCTGGACCGGTAAAACAAAGCGTCCAGCAGGAGGCGGTCCTTTGGAGAGATTTGTCTTGAAACCCTTTGGAACCATAGAAAAAAGAGAATTACCGGAAATATTTACCCGAACTAATCAAGCTATCAAGATTGTTTTAGAGGAAGGGATTGAATCGGCTATGAATAAAATTAATTAAAACACCCCCAACGACCGTGGTCGTGGGGGGGGTAGACGTGAAGTCTTTAGTTTGTTTCAGTCAACCCGTTAAAGGCAAGAAAGTTATTAATGACTGTTAAAACGAGTCCTGTCCAGACAATAGGTACTATCCACCAAAGGGACATTCCTAATAAAGTTAAGCAGCCGGTTAACAAAATTAAACCGATAAAGATAACCGAAATTATTAAGCAACGAAAGAAGGGGCTCAAAGTCTGAGTAGCGTAATCATCTCTTCTCATGAGGGTATCTCCTTTGGGTCTAGGTCAACTATAATAAATAACTAGCAAAACTGCAAAGATTATAAAAAAGAGCCGCCCCTTTAGGGGCGGCTCTTTTGGCTTTTATTTACTCTACTTCCTTTCGGGTCAGGGTCATTTTTTGTTCTGTTGGTTCAAACAAAGTAATCTTGAATTTGTAGACATTACCCAAAGAAAGTTCCGTCTTTAGTTTTTCTTCAGTTTCAAATTCTGAAACGTGTACTAGTCCAGCTACACCCTCTTCGATAGATACTAGAGCGCCATGCTTGTTGTATTTGATTACTACACCATCAACGATCTGGTCTTTCTTGTATTTATCAGTGGCATCTACCCATGGGTTGGTCTTCAATTGCTTGATGGATAGAGAAATTTTGTCATCTTTAACTTCTATAACTTTCACTTCTACTGGGTCACCTACTTTGTATAGAGCTTTGGTATCTTCTACTAAGCCCCAGTCTAGTTCAGAAATATGTACTAAGCCTTCTAATCCTGGTTCTAGTTTTACAAATACTCCGAAGTCGACTGCTCCAGTAACTTCACCCTTAACTACGTTTCCTACTTCGTACTTATTAACCTTCTCTTCTTTCTCTTCTTTTTCCTGCAGTCCTTTTTCAGAGAAGATGAGTTTGTGTTCCTTAGGATCAGCGGTAATCATTACTACGGATAGATGTTGTCCAACTAACTCGTTTAGAGCGGTAAGAATCTTATCTTTATCACCATCAGTTACTCTCGGATAATTTTCTGATGATAGTTGTGAGGCGGGTAGGAATCCTTGGATACCTTGCCAGTCAATGATAAGTCCACCCTTATTAGCTTCCTTTACTTCAAGGCTGAGAATGGTCGCATTTTTCACTGCCTCATCAGCGTCAGCCCAGATAAGGGCTTGTCTTGCTTCCTTAAGAGATAGCTCTATGTATCCGTCCTCGTTCTCGGGGGTAATAACCTTAGAAGCAATAGTGTCACCCGGAGCTACTTTACGTAGGATGTCTCGAGCGTTCATGTACTCTCGACCATAAATAAGCCCAGTACCAAATGGTGCTATGTCTATATAAACCTTGGCTCTACCAATGGCGGTAACTACTCCTTCAACAATGTCTCCTTCCTTGGGAGGAGTTGGTGTTTCGGCCAAATACTTGTCCATAACACCAGTAGCGACAGCCGTGCTTGTTTCGCTGTCGTTAGATTTTCCAAATCCAAACATTTTATTATTTTATTATTCCGACGACACGCGTCTCTGTAACCATTTCGCAAGGTCAGAAATTTTCTTGAGAAAATTTCTGACCGGCCATATCCATATACAGAGGGTTAACGTGTGTCGCTAGAAACTATTAATACCTTTATAGGTGGGGCAAATATAATATAAAAAAAGGTTTTTGTCTATAAAAAATAAAACCCTGTACATACTCTCTAATAGAATTAGATTTCAGCACAGGGCGGGGCTACACATTTATGTTGACGCCTGTAGCAGGTGGCGCTTATTCGGAGTACCATTTCATGGGCGAAATCCTCGCTCTTGATGGTTTATTTTCCAGGCCGGCGCAGGGTTACTCGATGTCTACGGAAGTGACCGAAACGGGCGGGTCTTTCATGGAGGCGGTCTCCTTTTTTGGACGTTTGTTTTAGGGTAAGAACTACAATCGGTCCACGTATCAAGAATTAGTTTTCGGCTCTAACTCTCGAACAAACGCTACGATGGACACAAGAATAATAGCATATATAAAATATTTGTCAACTCTGTCGTTAGGGATGTTTTATTAAAAACAAGAAATGTAATAAAAAAGACAATTTTGCTCAAGTTTTAATTGGCCGAACAAAATGAAACCGCATAGCTGAGCTATGCGGTAGGGAGTGCTAATCCTGATTAATTATAATCAGGATATATGCCAGCCATGATGTCAGTCGTGTCCGGTTCGGTAGAATCGTGGCGACGAATGGTATCACGCTTGTTGCAGCGACGTGGCTTGTCCCGTAGTTGTTTGCGACCTTGAGACTTTTCCCGTTCGATAATCTCCTCTCGGGAGAGTTCGGTTTCGCGAACTCTGCCGATACCGGTACCACCAGATTGGGGTATTATTTCTGGCATCTCGGCGGTCTGTTCATTCGCCTCAAGTTTCTCAAACGAGGCCAGAATGTGTCCGTATTGTTGTTGTATTCAGCTCGGGACTTGATTTTGTACCATTTTACTTTCCTTCTGTTGGTTTTTGTGGAACTAATTCTTTAAAACTGTAGTATAATAAACTTAAATGTCAATGTTTTGATTGGTCTATCTTACTAGTAGGTTGTTGTGGTCTCTGCCATAAAGTATACTATCTTCACTATGGTTATTTCATATCACGGTGGTCAGTGTTTTAAGGTTTCCTTTGGCGGCACGACTATAGCCTTTAATCCAATTGCCAAAAAATCAAAATTAGAAACAGTAAAATTTGGAGCAGACGTTGCTTTTGTATCGTTTTGGCATCCAGACTTTAACGGTGTTGAACAAGTTATGCATGGTTCCAAGCAACCATTTGTCGTCGATGGTCCTGGCGAATACGAGATTGGTCAGGTAACGGCAAGAGGATTTGGAGTTAAAACTAATTACGAAAAAACTGATAGTTATAACACCATCTATCAAGTCAAGCTGGAAGACATGAACATTGTCTTCTTAGGAGCTCTGAATGACCCCGAGATTGATCCAAAAATACTTGGTGAATTTGGAGATATTGACATTCTCTTCCTGCCAATCGGTGGTGGTGATGTGCTAGAAGCTCCACAAGCTACTAAACTAGCGGTCAAGCTTGAGGCAAAGCTGGTTATTCCTATGAGCTACGACGAACCAGCCCTAAAAACTTTCTTAAAAGAAGAAAGTAAAGAAAATTTGAAGCCAGTCGATAAACTAACTATTAAAAGAAAAGACGTCAGCGTAATGTCTGGTGAAGTGGTTGTGTTGAAATCATAAACTATGGTTAAAAGACTGATAAGAACTATCCGCCAAAAACCAAAAGGTACTAGAGACGGAGTAGCCTTTGGTCTAGCTCTGGTTTTCAGTCTGTTGGTGTTTACTGTCTGGATTTTTAATACGCCAGCTAGAATGAACGCTATTGAAGAGTCTTATACGGTCAATAAGGAGGTTAGAGAATCTGGCTTCGGAAGTCTGTTTTTTGGTATTAAAGAACAGTTTGCAACTGCTATTAATTCTGTACGAATACCGACTACTACCAGTGAAACTGAGTTAGTTGATGTTAGTCAAAAATCGACCTCTAGTACACGTACGCCTTCAATGCAAGAAGTCGTAGATAATATTAGAAAGCAAAACTCCCCTAATGAAGCTGGAATTTCTACTAGTTCACAAGAAGTAGAGGAAACTGGTAGAGAGGTGAGAATAATCACCACACAATCAGCTTCAAGCGCAAGCTCCAGTAGACCTTAAATGTGTTATACTACAGACTAATTTATAGATTTTTGAACTAGAAGACTGTTTATATGCCAAAAAAGACACCCGCTCCAGAGCCGAAAATACCATCAGATTCAATCATCAGCCAAAGCATTACTGGCGAAATGGAAACCGCGTACTTAGACTATGCGATGTCGGTTATTACCCAGAGAGCTTTGCCTGATGTTCGTGATGGTCTGAAGCCCGTACACCGCCGAATTCTTTATTCGATGCGATTAAACGGTCTGACTTCAACTGCTAAATTTAGAAAATCCGCTACTGTAGTAGGAGACGTTTTGGGTAGTTTTCATCCGCACGGAGACTCAGCTGTGTACGAGGCGATGGTAAAGCTAGCGCAAAAATTTTCAACCAGATACCCGCTGGTGATTGGACAAGGTAACTTCGGTTCTATTGATGGAGATTCGGCAGCGGCTTATCGATATACCGAAGCTAAAATGTCTAAAGTTTCAGAAGAACTGCTTCGAGACCTGGAAAAAGATACGGTCGATTGGAGGCCAAACTTCGATGGCACCAAAAGAGAACCAATTGTACTACCGGCTGCAGCTCCCAATCTGCTATTAATGGGCGGACTTGGTATTGCTGTTGGTATGGCTACTAATATTCCACCACACAACCTGCGTGAAGTGGTTGATGCCACTAACCACTTAATTGATAATCCAGATGCAACAACCGATGATTTGTTGCAATTTATCCAAGGTCCAGATTTCCCAATGGGAGCCATTGCCTTTGACAAGAAAGCCATAGCCCAAGCTTATGCCAATGGACGTGGTGGAGTAGTAGTTCGTGGTGAAGCAGAGATAGTTGAAGATAAACGAGGAGCTTTTTCAATTATCATCACATCTATACCCTTTCGAGTGAATAAAGCAGACATGCAAGAAAAGATTGCTAACCTGGTTCGAGAAAAGAAAATTGAAGGTATTAGAGAAATGAGAGATGAGTCAACCGATGATATTCGGGTGGTTATAGATCTGAAGACAGGAGCGCAACCGCAGACAGTTTTAAATAAACTTTACAAACATACCCAACTAGAAGACACTTTCCATTACAACATGGTTGCGCTGGTTGATGGTGTGCCACAAACATTGTCACTTAAGGCTATTCTCGAAGAGTACGTAAGGCACCGAGTGGAGGTGATACGTCGTCGTACAGAGTATGATTTGAATAAAGCTAAAGACAGAGAGCATATCTTGCTCGGTCTTAAAAAAGCTCTAGATCATATAGATAAAATTATTAAATTGATTAGAGCGGCAAAGGATGTACCAACTGCTCACGCATCTTTGATGAAAGAGTTTAAGTTTTCAATAATTCAAGCTCAAGCAATTCTTGATATGCGACTACAGAAGTTGGCCGGCCTAGAAAGAAAGAAGATTGAAGATGAGTTATCAGCTATACAAAAACTCATTAAAGAGCTAGAAGCTATACTGAAGAGTAAGGCGAAAATGCTGAAAATCATCAAAGACGAACTGACAGAAATAGCGGATAAGTTTGGTGATGATAGGCGAACTAAAATAGTGAAGGGGGGAGTGAAGCAGCTCAATCCTGAAGACTTAGTACCAGACGAAGAGAGTGTGCTGGTATTAACTAAAGGAGGCTACGTGAAGCGTACCAATCCAGCAGAATACAAGGTGCAAAAACGTGGCGGTGTTGGTGTGGTTGATTTAAATACCAAAGAAGAAGATGTGGTGACAACTCTAATCACCACTTCTGCCCACAGTGATTTATTATTTTTCACTGATGCCGGTAAGGTTTATCAATGCAAGATGTACGAGATACCAGAGGGTAGACGAGCGACTAAAGGTAAGTCAATCATGAACTTCCTGTCTATGAACAGTGAAGAGAATGTCACCTCTGTCTTGGCTGTGAGGAAAGAGGAGTGGGATGGAGAATGGTCTCTAATGATGGTTACTAAAAATGGAGTGGCCAAGAAGAGTGATGCGGCAGCTTTTAAAGACGTGCGTCGAAGTGGACTGATTGGTATTAATCTCAAAGACGGTGACTCATTAATATCAGCGATGTTTGTTGGAG